>Ga0137409_10000690_pt1 | contig 36932 bp, 34 predicted proteins | sample CZODoug1_16funga_FD_122059 | JGI IMG/M metagenome (GOLD analysis project Ga0137409, IMG submission 122059) | Vadose zone soil fungal communities from Angelo Coast Range Reserve, California, USA - CZODoug1_16fungal (Hybrid Assembly) | ecosystem: Environmental > Terrestrial > Soil > Vadose zone... | reverse complement strand
CTCGCGGTAGTGTCCGGGGCCGGCGCCTTCGAACAGGTCGCGGGCGCCGCCACCCGACTCGAAATGCTGATCCGGCACCGACCGGGCGGCGCCGACGAAATTCGTGTGCGACGCGTCGAGCTCCGCGAGGACGTCGTCGGTCTTCACGCCCGTCTTCTGCAGGACGAACCGCGCATTCCACGCGTCGAAGTCGTCGTACGTCGCGGTCGGGTACGGCGCGTCGCCCCCGGCGATGCGTCCGAGGGCCGGGGTCATGGCCTCGTGCCAACCCGAGATGTGGATCAGGATCTCGCGCACGCTCCAGCTTCCGAGCCAGACCTGGCGCATCTCCTCGTCGGTCAAGTCCTCGACCGCCCGCCGCAGCTCGGTGAACGCCTCGTCCGCCTCACGCAGCAGTCTCGCCTTGTCGCCCATCTGTCCCCTCCCGGCCGGAATGATGACGTCTTCTGCGTGTGAAACCCCGGAGGGGGCCCGCCGTGAAATCGGTTGGCGGGCTTGCAACGCGCTCCCACAATCCCAGGCCTGCCAGGCCAAGGATCGACGGGTTGAGGTATCATCCAGCCCGCTCTCATCTCGCGGATTCGATCAGGGGGCAAACGATGGATTTCGGACTGCAAGGCAAGCGCGCGCTCGTGACGGGGGGCAGCCTGGGGATCGGCAAGGCCATTGCCCTCGAGCTGGCCCGTGAAGGTGTCGACGTGGCGATCGTGGCTCGGTCGAAGGAGCAGCTGGAGACGACCGCTCGTGAGCTGGAGGCCAAGACGGCCCGGCGCGTCATTCCACTGGTGGCCGACGTGACCAGCAAGGAGCAGGTCGATCGCGCGGTCGCCCAGGCCGCGGAGCGGCTCGGCGGGCTCCATATTCTGGTCAACAGCGGCTCTCCGCCCGGCGGCTCGGCCGCCGCGACCGGTCCCATCGAGAGCGTCGTCGACGAGGACCTGCTGCACGACTTCAACGTGAAGTACGTGGGCGCGCTGCGCTGCGCGCGCGCGGCGATTCCGTACCTCAAGCAGCAGGGGTGGGGGCGCATCATCAACATCAGCGGCACCAACGCCCGCAACGCCGGCAACCTCAGCGGCGGCGCTCGCAACACCTCGCTCGTGCACCTCACGAAGACGCTCGCGGTTCAGCTGGGCCGCCATGGGATCACGGTGAACTGCATTCACCCCGGCACGACCCGGACCGAGCGTACGCCGCGCCTCCTGGCCGCCCGCGCCGCCGAGCTGGGTATCTCCGCCGACGAAGTCGAGAAGCGGGATTTCGCCCCGGACTCGCCCCGGGGCAACGCGATTTGCCGCATGGTCGATGCCGCGGAGATCGCGTATCTCACGGTCTTCCTCGCTTCCGACAGGGCCTGGGCCGTCTCCGGCGAGCTCGTGGTCGCGACCGGCGGGGCCGGACGCTCCGTGTACTACTAGTCCGGGGCTAGGCGCGCGAGAGCGTGAGGGCGTCGAGCACGACGCCCGCGCGCGGGGCTTCGTCGAGGCGCCAGAGCGTCTGAAGCGCGGCGTTCGCGCGCTGGGCGCCGAGGCCGTCGCCGGCCAGGTCGCGGAACTTGGTCTCCACGTCGGCGTCAGTCATCGGATTGCGCGCGTGGCCCTTCGGGTACTCGGCTCGCTCCGTGAAGCGCTGGCCCGATCGCGTCGTGACGTCGATCTGCGAGCGCAGCTCCTGCGGAAAGCGCCGCGTGAATTCGGGGCTCTCCGCGACGCGGATCTTGTTCATGAGCGGTCGCAGGCTCGGATCCAGGTACCGCTGCGGCTCGAAGCTGGCCGGCGTGATGCGGCCGTCCCTCAGCGCGACGGCCAGCATGTAGGGAAGACTGTGGTCGGCCGTTTCCCTGGTCCGCGGATCCCACTTGGCCGGCTCGCTCCCGATCTCGCTGTACGCCATCGCGTAGATCTGCACGTCGATGGCGTCGATCTCCTCGACCCGGACCTTGCCCCGCAGCGTCAGCGCCATCGCGAGCGGCGCCTGGGCGTGGTACTCGGCGGCGAAGAACTTGAAGTTCGTGCGCTCGACGGCGAAGGGCAGGCCGTCGCCGCCGAGCGCGCCGATCTCGAAGGGCCCGGTCACCTGCTCGCCGAGACCGTGCCGACCCTCGAAGGCCGCGGTCGGCCCGGTCATGCCCTCCCTGGCCAGCTGCGCCGCGAAGAGCCCCGCCTTCGCGGCCGTCGCGGTGGCGCAGCCTTTCCACATGGCCAGCTCGCCGGCGCGCGTTTGACGCGTGGCCACGCTCGCCGTCACCGCGATGGCGATCGCGTCGGCCATCTGGGCGGCGGAAAGCCCGAGCAGGAGGCCGGCGGCCGCGGCCGAGGCGGGCGCCACGAACACGCTCTGATCCCAGCCGCGTTCGCGCAGGGCCACCTGATCGGCCAGCGCGCCGAATACCTCGTAGCCGATGACGGTCGCCAGCAGAAGGTCCTGGCCCGACGCGCCGGCGACCTCCGCCGCCGCCAGGAGCGCCCCCAGCATGTCGCTGGGATGGCCGGAGCCGCGCGCGATGTACGTGTCGTTGGCGTCGAGAAAGCGGATCATCACGGAGTTGGCGAAGGCGGCGGCCTCGGGCGTCGTCGTGCGTCCCTCGCCGAGAAGCCGCGCCGAGGGGGCGCCCTGCCACGCCGGCGCGACCCGGCGCGCGATGGCGGCGGGCTCGCTCCCGTAGCCTCCGATGGCGCAGCCGAGCGAGTCGATGAGGTGGCCCTTCGCCGCCTGGACCGTCGACGCGCTCAGGTCGGCGTAGCGAAGCGAGGTCGCGTAGCGCGCCAGCGTCTCGGTCGTCCGGTCCATCGCGTCAGGGAACCAGGATCAGCTTGCCCGTCGACTGCCGCGATTCGAGGTAGCGATGAGCCTCTGCCGCCTGCGCCAGCGGGAACGTCCTGGCGACGTGCAGCTTGAGGCGTCCCTCGCGCAGCAGCGCGAAGCACCGATCGGCGCTCTCGCGTGTCTTGTCGGGGAAGCCGCGGGTCAGCGTCGGCAGCGAGAAGGCGCTGACCTTCTGCGACTTCGGGGAAAGCACCGAGAGGTTGACCGGATCCGGCGCCCCGCCGGCCCGACCGTACAGGACGAGGTGCCCGAACGGGGCGAGACAGCGCAGCCCCTCCTCGAAGGTCGGCTTGCCGACCGCGTCGAGGATGAGATCGACGCCCCGATCGCCGGTCAGCCGCAGCACTTCGTCCGCGAACTTGTCCTTCACGTAGTTGATGACCGCGTCGGCGCCGACCTCTTTCGCGAGACCGAGCTTGGCGTCACTCGAGACGGTTCCGAAGACCCGAGCGCCGGCGGCCCTGGCGAGCTGGACGGCGGCAAGCCCGACGCCGCCCGCGGCGGAGTGAACGAGGACGCTTCGGCCCGGCCCCGTGGTGTCGACCGTGTGCAGCAGATGGTACGCGGTCAACACCTGGATCAGGAACGCGGCGCCGTCGACGAAGCTCACGGAGTCGGGGAGCGGAATGACCATGAAGGCCGGCGACACGCAGTATTCCGCGTACGCGCGGCTGGTGAAGGCGGCGACACGCATCCCCGGACGAACGTTCGTCACCCCTTCGCCGACCGCCTCCACCACGCCCGCCACTTCCATTCCGGGGATGTCGGGCAGCCTGGGCTTTACCGTGTAGATCCCCTGGCGGAAGCGCGTGTCGGCGAAGTTCACGCCGATCGCGTGGTTCTTGATCAGCACGGAGCCGGGACGCGCGGCCGGCTGCGGAACGTCCGCCAGCGTCAGGACCTCGGGGCCGCCCGTTTCGGCGAAGACGATCGCTTTCATCTCGCTCCTCCTTGGCCGGCCCGACTCTGCATGCACCCACCGCCTCGCGCAAGGGGGAAATTGTGTATAAGAGCCTCGGAGGGCGTTCATGATCATCCGGACCGCCACGACGCGCTTCACGGCTGCGGCGATCGTTCTCGGGGCGATCGTCGGATGCGCCTCGGCGCCGATCAGGGGGCGCCTGAGCATTCCGGGCCAGGAGCCGGTTCCCGCCGTCCTGACCTATCGATCGAGCCTGTTCGGCGGGAGCGGCAAGCTCTGGACGACCTTGCCGGCCGGGGAGACCTTCAACGGCAAGTACGTGCTCTCGGGGCGCGATGCGCCCGCGACCGGCACCCTGAGCGGAGATCGGGGGAGCGTCATGGTCTGCCGATTCGCGCTGAACGAGCCGGGCGTCGGTCCCGACAAGGGCGGCACGGTCCGGTGCGAGATCTCGACCGGTGGGGTGTTCGACGCCAGCTTCTGAGGGCGCGCTCGGCCGCCGGCGCCGCCCGGCCGCGTCGTCACGGTCGCTCGCGAGCGCCTCGCCTTGACCGAGTCGGGTGGGGGCGCTAATGTCGGCTCACCATTTCCCGTGTGAGAGGGGCGACATCATGAGCGACCGGATCGACCCGTTCGCCTCCGCCGTCGACATGCTGGCGGCGCTTCGCGCGCGCCGGCTGTCCGCCGTCGAGCTGCTCGAGATGCACCAGAGCCGCATCGCGCGCCACAATCCCGAGCTGAACGCCATCGTCGAGCCCGACTTCGAGCGCGCGCGCCGCGACGCGGAGGCGGCCGACGCGCAGCGGGCGCGCGGCGAGGATGCGCCGCTGCGCGGGCTGCCGATGACCCTCAAGGAATCGATCAACGTCCGCGGCCTGCGCACCACCGCCGGAATGACGATGTGGAAGGACTTCCGCTCGGAGCACGATGCGCCGGTCACGCAGCGCGTGAAGGGCGCGGGCGCGGTCGTGATGGCGAAGACGAACGTGCCGCAGATGCTCGCGGACTGGCAGTCGAACAACCCGGTCTACGGCCGGTCGAACAATCCGTGGGATCTCGCGCGGACGCCGGGCGGCTCGACCGGGGGCGGCGCGGCCGCGCTGGCGGCCGGGCTCACGCCGCTCGAATTCGGCAGCGACATCGGCGGCTCCATTCGCGTGCCGGCGGCCTTCTGCGGTGTCTACGGCCATCGGCCGAGCGAGACGGCGATGCCGCGGAGCGGGCAATTTCCGATGCCGCCGATGCCGAACGCCGCCGTCGTCATGGGCGTGCAGGGGCCGCTGGCGCGCTCCGCCGCCGATCTCGAGCTGGCGCTGGACGTCGCGGCCGGGCCCGAGGCCGGCGAGGACGTCGCCTGGAAGCTCGCGATGCCGCCGGCGCGGCGCGAGCGCCTGAGCGATTTTCGGGTCGCGATCCTGCCGCCGGTCGACTGGGTCCCGGTCGACAGCGAGATCGCCGCGTCCCTCGAGGATCTCGCCGGCCGGCTCGGTCGGCTCGGCTGCGCGGTCAAGCGCGCTCAGCCCGAGGGCCTCGGCGATCATCGCCAGCACTATGAGCTCTACCTGACGCTGCTATCGGCGGTGACGTCGAGCCGTGTGCCGCCCGCGGAGCGGCGGGCCCGGCTCGAGGTGATGCGGACGCGCGACGACGAGTGGAGCCGCGCCTTCCAGCGCGGCATCGAGAGCGGCGCGCCCGACTACGTCGCCTGGTTCGGCCGGCGCGAGCAATACCGCGCCGCCTGGCGCGCCTTCTTCCGCGAATGGGACGTGCTGCTGGCGCCGGCGTTCATCGTGCCGGCCTATCCGCACTGGGACAAGCCGTGGCCGAACACGCCCGAATCGATCCGGAAGACGCTCACCGTCAACGGCGCGCCCGTGCTGGAAGAGATCGGCCTGTTCTGCGCGTCGGTGGCGACGCTGGCGGGCCAGCCGGCCACGGCGTTCCCGGGCGGCCGCACGCGCGCCGGCTTGCCGATCGGCCTGCAGGCGATCGGGCCGTACCTCGAGGACCGCACGCCGATCCGGTTTGCGGGCCTCGTCGAGCGCGAGCTCGGCGGCTTCGTCCGTCCGCCCCGATACGAGAGGGACTGACCCGCAGCGCCCACGCGAGGGACCCATGAAGATCAGCGCGTTTCATCTGATGCCGTATCGCGAGCTGCCCGAGGATTTCGAGAAGCGCTACGAATCCGTCTGGGTGACCCCGCCGTGGTGGGAGCTGGCCGACGCTCGCCGCGTGGGCCAGTACTACAACTGGACCCTCGACGAGCTCACGTACGCGGCGAAGTGCGGCTTCGACGGCGTGTGCACCAACGAGCACCACCAGAACGCCTACGGGTTCATGCCGAGCCCGAATCTGATGGGCAGCGTCCTGGCCCGCGCGACGAACGGCACCGACGTCGCGATCGTCCAGATGGGCGCGACCCTGCCGACGTCCAATCCGCCGCTGCGCGTCGCCGAGGAGTACGCGATGCTCGACTGCATCAGCGGCGGCCGGCTCGTGGCGGGCCTGCCGCTCGGGAGCCCGATGGACGTCAACCTCTGCTATGGCATCACGCCCATGGAACATCGCGAGCGGTACCGCGAGGCCTTCGCGCTCACCCTGAAGGCGTGGCAGGCGCGCGAGGTGTTCGCTTGGAACGGGCGATACTGTCAGCTGGCGACCGTCAACCTGTGGCCGCGGCCGATCCAGCAGCCACACCCGCCGATCTGGGTTCCGGGGTCGGGCAGCGTCAGCACGTTCGATTTCGCGGTAGAGCATGACGTCTGCTACTGCTTCCTGAGCTACTCGGGGGCCCGGTCGGCCAAGACGATGATGGACGCCTACTGGCGCGTGGTCGCGGAGAAGGGTCGCGACCTCAATCCGTACCGCGCGGGCTTCCTGCAGCTGGTCGTCGTGGCCGAGAGCGACGCGCGCGCGGAGGAAAAATTCGCGCGGCACGTGGAGTACTTCTACCACAAGTGCCTGCACGTTCCCGCCATGTGGTTCTCGCCGCCGGGCAACCAGGATTACCGGAGCCTCGTCGCCAGCATGGCCAATCCCGTGCGCCGGGCCGAGAATCCCAAGAATCTCCGGTACCGGGATTTCGTGGACAAGGGGTACGTCATCGCCGGCAGCCCCGCCACCGTCCGCGACCGCTTGAAGGAGGAAGTGATCAAGGGGCTGCACGTCGGGAACTTGATGGTGCTCCTGCAGATCGGCTCGATGCCGCACGAGCTCGCGCTGGAGAACATCGAGCTCTTCGGCCGCGAGGTGCTGCCGGGGCTGCGTCCCGTGTGGGACGACGAGGGCTGGGTGAATCACTGGTGGCCGGAGCGCCTGCGGCAGCGCGCCCAACCGTCGATGGCCGCGGCGGCCGGCGGCGCATGAGCGCCGCGGTCGGCACCTCGAGCGCGAGTGAGGTCCAGGAGCGCACCATCACGGTCTGGCAGGACCGTGTCCGCATCCGGGTGCTCTCGAAGGGGCGCGGGCCGTCGCTGGTCTTCTTCCACGGCCCCTGGGGCCTTACGTGGGATCCCTTCCTCGACGAGCTCGCGCAGCACTTCACGGTGCACGCGCCGGAGCACCCGGGCACGACGCCGGACGCTCACGACGACGTCTATCATCTCGACGGGCTCTGGGACCTCGTGCTCTGCTACGACGAGCTGATGACCGCGCTGGGGATCAAGAGCGCCGTCATGGTCGGCCACTCGTTCGGCGGCATGGTGGCCTGCGAGCTGGCGGCGGCCTACCCGGATCGCACGCGGCGCCAGGCGCTGATCGCCCCGCTCGGCTTCTGGCGCGATCCCGATCGCATCGTGAACTGGATGATGCTGGAGCCCGGCGAGCTTCGCCGCCACATCTTTCGCGATCCCGAATGCGATGCGGCGCGCCAGATGTTTCCGCGCTCGGACGGGCACGAGGCCGGGGCGGCGGCGGCCCGCGTCCGGATGGTATGGGCCATGGGCACGACCGGCAAATTCATCTGGCCCATTCCCGACAAGGGGCTGAAGAAGCGGATCCACCGTGTCGCGTCGCCCACACTGCTCGTGTGGGGCGGAGAGGACCGTCTGATCTCGCCGGTCTATGCCGAGGAGTTCGCCGGACGGCTTCGGGACGCCCGCGTCCAGATCGTGGGGGACGCCGGCCACGCGCCGCACCTCGAGCAGCCTGCGACGGTGGCGCGCGTCGTGCGGGAGTTCCTGAGTCAGTAGGGCGGAGCCGGGCCGGTCTGACCGGCCTTCACCTCAAGAGGGCGGGTACTGCCTCGCGCCCGCGCGGTACTTCTCGGGGACCGAGTCGATCCGATCCGTCCAGTGCACGACGCCCACCGTGTCGGTCCAGCGATAGAGCTGGCTCTGGCGTGGCGCCGCCGGGCCGCCCGACGATGTGTCTCCCGGCGATGGCACGAAGGACGGGGGCTCACCCGCCGGCGGTGGGGGCGCGGCCGGAGGCGGCGGTGGGGGATTCGGGATCCACACCCACCGATACGGTGTCGAGACTCCATCGCCACGAAGCTCGTAGCGCCCGTGCGAGTACTGGATGACATTATCAGGCGGCGCGGGCGCGACCGAGAGCGTTCCGCTGGGTGGCGCCGGGCTGTAGTAGGTCGCGGGCGGCGGGCTGTAGTACGTCGCCGTCGGCGGAGTGTAATAGGTCGGCGGCGGATCGTAGTACGTGGGCGGGGGGTAGTAGTACGGCGCCGCGTAGACGACGGCCGGCGCGACCGCGAAGGGGAAGAATGGCCGAACGAAGGGCCGGAAGAATGGACGGCCGACGAAGCCATTATGGTGGTTCGGGAACCGTTGATTCCCGAATGACTGCTGTCCCACAGCCGGGCGGCCACTGCCTGGACCCCGACCCATCGCCGCACCGTTCCCGCCGCCGCCGTTCGAGCGCTGAGCCAGGACGACTCCCGGCGTGACCAGCACTCCGACCAGAAGCAGGCTGGCGGCCACGACCGCCGAACGCGTCTTGCAGGCCATCGCTTATCCTTCGGGACGAAGTGTGCGCCTCGTGAGCCGGTACCGTCAAGTCCTGGTCGTCACGCGCGTGCGCGACGTCCCTCGCGCCCGAATTGGGCTTGCGTTCATCAGAGAGCGGGGCCAGAGTAGCGCCCTGATGATCACGGGGTCGGGAGCTTTCTAGCAGACCCCAGAGGGTGTGCCGCGTCTCCTATGCTCGCCGATCGAAAATATCCGCTCAGCCTGGCCGCGTTCTTCGGCCTGTACGTCGTCGCCGGCAAGCTCGGCCTGTCGCTGGCGTTCGTTCACGCGAGCGCGTCGCCCGTCTGGCCTCCGACCGGCGTCGCGCTCGCGGCGCTCTTGACGCTCGGCTATCGTGTGTGGCCGGCGATCTTCGCGGGCGCGTTCGTCGTGAACGTCACGACGATGGGCTCGGTGGCGACATCGCTCGGGATCGCGTCGGGAAACACTCTGGAAGGACTGCTGGGCGCATATCTCGTCAATCGATACGCCAACGGCGCGCGGGCGTTCGACCACAGCCAGGACGTCTTCAAGTTTGCCGGCTTCGCGGCGCTGCTGAGCACCGTCGTCAGCGCGACCGTCGGCGTCGGCAGTCTGGTCCTCGGCGGGTATGCGGCGTGGGCCGACGTCGACGAGATCTGGTTCACCTGGTGGCTCGGCAACGCGAGCGGGGCCCTGACCTTCACGCCCCTCCTGGTTCTCTGGCTTCGCGACTGGCGGGGGGCCCCGTCTCGCGGACGCGTCCTCGAAGCCGCTGCCCTGTGGCTCACGACGACGCTCATCGGCCTGGCCGTGTTCGGCGAGGGCCTCGCGCGGTTCGGTCTCATGACGCTGCCGCTCACATTCCTGTGCACGCCGCCGCTCGTGTGGGCGGCGGTCCGCTTCCGCCGGCTCGAGGCGGCGATGCTCGTCACGGCCCTTTCCGGCATCGCGACCTGGGAGACGCTGCGCGGCTTCGGACCCTTCGCCAGCGCGACGGCGAACGAAGCGCTTCTGCTGCTGCAGCTCTTCATGGGCACGGTTTCCGTCATGGTCATCTCGGCCGGCGCGCTCGTGGAGGAGCGCCGGCGCGTGGGGGAGGAGCGCGAGGATCTGCTGATGCGGGCGCAGCTCGCGCGGGCGGAGGCGGAATCCGCCAACCGGGCCAAGGACGAGTTCCTGGCGATGCTGGGTCACGAGCTGCGCAACCCGCTGGCGGCGATCATCAGCGCGGTCAGCGTGCTCGATCGCCTCGGACAGCAGGACGACGTCGCGATGCGGGCGCGAGGTGCGATCCGCCACCAGATCACCCATCTGGGCCGGCTCGTCGACGACCTTCTCGACATCGCCCACGTCACCAGCGGCGACATCGTCCTGACGTGCGAGCCCTTGAACCTGGCGACCAGCGTCCAGCGCTCGGTGAGTAACCTGGCGAGCACGGGACGCCTCGAGCGACACGTCATCGACGTTCGCGCCGAGCCGGTCTGGGCGAACGCCGATCCGACGCGCCTGAACCAGATCGTCGCTAATCTATTAACGAACGCGATCAAGTACACCTCGCCCGGCGGGACGATTCGCATCCGCGTCGGCGGGGAAGAGGATCAGGCGATCGTCGGTGTCGCCGACACGGGAATCGGCATTCCGCCGAGCCTGCTCCGGCACATGTTCGACTTGCCCGTCCAGGGCGACAAGAGGCTCGATCGCGCGCAGGGCGGGCTCGGCGTCGGACTCACGCTCGTGCGCCGACTGGTGGAGCTGCACGGCGGGCGCGTCCAGGTGTTCAGCGAAGGACCCGGTCGAGGGAGCGAGTTCTTGATTCACCTGCCCCGGATCGAGCCCGCGAAGCCCGTCGACTCACAGTCCGTTCTCCGGGTGGTCGGCAAGGTCGCATCGGCTCGGTGAGACGCGGGCTTCCTGGGGGCCCTATCCCCAGGTCACCGGGTTATTCACTTCTGTGGATAACCATGTTGATAACAACCGGGTTCGATGTCCTAAATATATAAAAAATATACTTTCTTAGAAGTACTACAAAGACATGATTGCGGTCGTTGGCGGCACCCTCATCGACGGAACGGGTCGCCACCAGGCGGAGCCAGTGAACGTCGTGATCGACGGCGACCGGGTGGCCGGGGTCGGGCCGGCCGAGGCGATGCCGGTCCCACCCGGCGCGACGGTGATCGACGCCCGAGGCAGGTTCCTCACTCCCGGCCTCGTTGACATGCACGTACACGTCTACACGCCGGACAAGTGGCATCCCGAGCTGTTCCTCGCCGCGGGTGTCACCACGGTGCTCGATCTCGGTGGCCAGCTCCACGACGTCGCGGCGTACCGCCGGGTGATCGAGTCGGGAGCCCGGCCGGGCCCGCGGATCCTCTTCACCGGACCGATGCTGGAGGAAGGCGATCCGTATCCGGGCTTCGCCGGGTTCTGCCGGCGGTTCGATGCGGAGCGAACGGAGGCCGAGGTCGACACCCTCGCGGACGCGGGGGTGGATGGAATCAAGCTCTATGTCACGGTGCGCCCCGAGACGGCCCGTCGTGCCTGCGCGCGCGCGCACGCTCGCGGCCTTCCCGTCTTCATGCACCAGCACGCCACCTCCGGCGTCGAGGCGGCGCTCGCCGGTGTCGACTCGGTCGAGCATGTCAACGTCTTCGGACAGCTTGCCCCGGCGGGATTTCACCTGGCGGAGCCGGCGAAGCTGAGTCCGTTCGAATACGGGGGGTGGCTCTGGCGCTGGCTCGACGCTCTCGATCCGCGATCGGACACGGTACGCCGTCTCTACGACGGCCTGATCGAGGCCGGCACCGCGCTGGATCCGACGCTGGTCCTCTACGCCGCGCGCCCGGGCGCGATCGGCGACGACGTGGGGGACACGTCGATGGACGATCCGGAGCGCACGCGGCTCCTCCCGCGGCTGCCCGCGCCGGTGGCGAAGGAGCTCGTCGAGCGGTGGGCCGAGCGCCGGCGGGCGGCGCTGGACGCCTCCGAGAGGTCGAAGCATCGAATGCGCCGCGCGTGGGACAACATCCTCACCCTCGTCGGCGGATTTCAGCGGGCGGGCGGAATCGTGCTCGCGGGGACCGACTGTCCGAACGTCGCGATCGTCTCCGGCTTCTCACTGCACCGCGAGCTCGAGCTGCTCGTGCGAGCCGGGCTCTCGCCGATGGAGGCCATCGTGGCGGCGACGCGCCGTCCGGCTGAACGGCTGGGCAAGCAGGACGTCTTCGGGACCATCGCGCCTGGCCGCGCCGCCGATCTTCTGGTGCTCACCGCCGATCCGCTCGCGGACATCCGGAACATCAGGCGGATCGAGCGGGTGATGGCGCGCGGAGTCGTGTTCGAGCCGGGCACGCTCCTGGCCGGACTCTCGAGCTAAGAGGACGCCGCCGCCCGCTACCCCGTCGCCGCCTGGGCCGACGGCTCTTCAACGCTGACCCGGGTCCGCGGTCTCTTCGCGCCCGAGACAAGACGCGCCCAGTAGACGCAGGTCTGCGCGTGGGCGGCGACGACCGCGGTCAGATCGCTGCCGCACAGCGGGCACGAAAACAGCGCCGGGTCCGAGCGCGAGATCCAGCCGATGCGATAGGTGTCCTGGCACCGCTGGCAGGGCACGGCATGCTGGCTACAGCAGAGGAACAGGATCGCCTTCGCGTCGGGATCCCCAAGATCGATCTGGCTCGAGGCACGGGGAATCGCGATCCATCGGTCGACGCGGAGCTCTGAGTCTGCGTCGAGTCGATGGCGCCGCTCGCCGTTCCTGCGCTCGGGTCGAAATGCGCCCGATCGCACCCGCCGGTCGTTGAACCGGCGGTCGACGACGACCTGCACGGCCGGATCTTCCCCGAAGACCTGAAGCAGCGACCGACCCGCGTGCTGGCCGGTTCTCGGAACCACAATGAGGAGGGAACGTTCGCTGTCTTGCATACCGGGTTCTCCTTGGTGAGGGTAAAGATTACTCCGGGGACCCCGGGAAGACAGCAAGAAGTATTGTCGGTCCGCTCGCCCCGCCCGCGCGCGATGGATGGCCCCTGAGGGGGTGTGCTTCCGAGAAAGGTGCATCGCCGATGCCAGGCTTGTCACGTGCGCGGACCGGTTGTCACGATGACAGGCCGAAAGACGGGCCAAATCGCCGTAACCCCCTGTTTGTTCGTGCTAAAGCCGCGTCATACCGACCGTCGCTCTGGCAGATGGGTTGCACTGAGACACATATATCTATGGTGAAGACCCGGCACACCGCATCAGGGGAGGCCTGCGCTCGATGGCCAAGGTGATGGTGGTGGACGACGCGTATTCGGAGCTCCAGGTGATGGAGACGATCCTCCGATCGGTGGGTCACGACGTGTTGACCTACCTCGACGGCGACCAGCTCGAGGAGAAGATCGTCAAGGAGCGCCCGGACGTCGTCCTGCTGGACATCGTGATGCCGAGGCGGAGCGGGTACGAGGTGCTCCGCAGCCTGCGCAAGGACGAGCGGATCCGTGAGACGCGAGTGGTCGTCGTCAGCTCGAAGAACCAGCAGAGCGATCGCGTCTGGGGCATGCGGCAGGGCGCGGACGAGTATCTGCCGAAGCCGTTCACGCCGGAGCAGCTCGTCACGATCGTCGGACGGTTCCTCAAATGACGACGAGCCTTCTCGACAGCTCTGCGGCGGTTCGGGCGTGCGTCTTCACGCTGGCCGGCGAGCCGTTCGCGATCGACGTCACCCAGGTGCGCGAAGTGGCCGTCTTCCAGGAGTGGACGACGGTGCCGCTGGCCTCTCCCCATCTCGTGGGCGTGGCGAACTTGCGCGGCGACGTCGTCCCGATCGCCGACGCGCGCGGCGTGCTGAAGCTGGCCGCGCGGCGGAGCGGACGCAAGCTCTGGACGCTGATCGTCGAGGCGGAGGGATGCGAGGTCGCCCTGGTCATCGACGGGGAAGTCAGCCTCGAGGCGTTCGGTGGGATCACGAGCCTCGATGAGTCGAGTCCACAGCCGCACGCCGAGTGGGCGCTCGGGTTTCTGCCCGACGGCGAGCGGCTCGTTCCGTTGCTCGATCCGGCCAGACTTCTGCGCGCGCTCCGCGAGGGGCGCGACAAGGAGGGATGACGATGCAGCGGCGGGCAATACTGCAAATCCTGTCCGGGGCCGCAATCGGCGGCGTCCTCGGCCGGCGGACGGCATGGGCCCAGGCGCCGGCCAGAGGCGTTGTCGACCCGCGGGGCCCCGCGGCGCCCGGCGTGAACGCCAAGGACCTCAAGATCGGCATGAGCGCCGCCTTCCGGGGACCGTCCGCGGGACTCGGCACCGAGCTCTACCGCGGCGCCCAGGTCTACTACACCGAGATCAACCAGCGCGGCGGCGTGCACGGCCGCACGATCTCGGTGGTGGCGCTCGACGACGGCAACGAGCCGACGCCCTGCATCAAGAACACGATCGAGCTCGTCGAGAAGGAGCAGGTGTTCTTCCTCTCCAACTATGTCGGCACTCCCACGCTCACCCGTGCGCTTCCGGTGATCAAGCGCTACGCCGATCGCCAGGTGATCCTCGTCGGCAACTTCACCGGTGCGCAGCTGCAGCGCGAGGAGCCGTACGTCGAGCAGGTTTTCAACATCCGGGCCTCGTACCGGCAGGAGATGCTGGCCCTGGTCGACCGCTTCTGGCAGACCGGCGCGCGAAAGTTCGGGGTCTACTACCAGATCGACGCCTACGGCCGCAGCGGGACCGACGGCGTGGCGCGAGGCCTCGCGCAGCGCGGAGCGACGATCGCGGCCGAGGCGACGTATGTGCGCAACTCCGCCAGGTTCGCCGCCGACGTGAGTCCGGCCGTTCAGGCGCTCCGCCAGGCCGGGGTCGACGTGGTCCTGTGCACCGGCTCCTATCAAGGCTGCGGCGCGTTCGTCCGGACCGCGCGGGATCGGGGCTGGACCGTGCCCATCTCGAACGTCTCGTTCGTCGGTTCCGAGGCGATGCTGAGCCTCTTGCTGAGCCACGGCAAGACCACCGGGCGCGACTACACGCGCGGGCTGATCAACTCCCAGGTGGTCCCGAGCTACGACGACGTGGGCCTGCCGGCGGTCGTCGAGTACCGCACGCTGATGGACAAGCACAATCCACAGCTGCCGCCGGGACTGCGCGACCCCCAGCACGCGGCGGAGCAGCTCAGCTTCCGCAGCCTGGAGGGTTTCGTCAACGCCAAGGTGATCGTCGAGGCGCTGCGCCGAAGCGGCCCGAGCCCGACCCGCGCGGGCTTCCGGCAGGCGCTGGAATCGCTGAAGAACTTCGATCTCGGGATCGGCGCGCCGCTCACCTTCGGGCCGGAGCGCCACCAGGGGCTGGACAACGTGTATTTCACCAGTGTGGTGAACGGACGGTGGGCCCCCGTCTCTGACTGGGCGGCCGCGGTGAAAGTATGAAGAGGCAACGCAAGCTGAGGCTCGGTCTGCTCTCGAAGCTCATCTTGTTTCTGGCCGTGACGCTGGTGCCGCTGGCGGCGATCACCTGGTGGATCTCCGTGCGGGCGCTCACCACGAACCTGACGGACGAGTTCACGTCCAAGGGCACCGCGATCGCGCGAAGCCTGGCCAGCTCCGCCGTCGACCGCATGCTCCACCGCGACGCGTCGACGGTGCAGGGGCTCGTCGACCAGCTCGGCGCCATCAACGGCGTGAAGTACGTCATGGTGTACGACCAGCAGAAGACGCTGGTCGCCCACACCTTCGCGCCCCTCGTCCCGCCCGGCATCGTCGATCGGAACCTGGTGCCGGGCGACGCGACCCAGCAGGTGAAGGAGATCGCGTACCCGGACCCGGTCACCGGAGCGACCCAGCAGATCATCGACATCGGAGTGCCGGTGCTCGCGGGCCAGCTGGGAACGGTCCGCGTGGGGATGGACCGCTCGATCATCGCGGCGGCGGCGGGCCGGTCCGGCCAGTACTTGCTCCTCGTGTTCGTTGGCATCGCGATGCTGGCGGTGCTGGCCGGCGTGCTCTTCGCCCATCACATCACGAAGCCGGTGACCCAGGTCGTCCGGGCGGCCGAGCGCGTGGGTCAGGGCGATCTCACGCGGCTGGTCACCGTGTCGTCGCGCGACGAGATCGGACAGCTCGCGACCACTTTCAACGACACCATCGTGCGCCTGCGCTCGCAGGTCCAGACCGAATCCGAGCGCGACGAGGAGCGGCATAAGCGCGAGGATCTCCAGCGCAACATCATGCGGTTCCTCGACACCGCCACCGAGATCGCGCGGGGCGACCTCACCCGTCGCGGCCAGGTCACCTCGGACGTCCTCGGCGGCGTCGTCGACGCGATCAACGTGATGGTCGAGGAGCTGGCGACCCTGATCGAGGGCGTGCGCGAGGCGGCGCATCAAGTCCTCACGAGCTCGACCGAGATGATGGGCACCATGGAAGCGACCGCCGGCGGCGCCCAGACGCAGTCGCGAGAGGCGGTGGCGGTGAGCGACACGATGGAAGCGCTCACGCGCTCGATGCGCCAGGTGGCGGAGAACGCCGAGCAGTCGGCCGCCTCGGCCGACCTCGCCCTGGAGTCGGCGGAGAAGGGCGAGCACGCGGTGCGCGCGAGCCTCTCCGGCATGCAGCGCATCCGCGGCGAGGTGCAGGGAATCTCGAAGAGGGTCAAGAGCCTCGCCGACCGCTCCCTCGAGATCTCCGAGATCGTCAACACCATCGAGGACATCTCGTCGCAAACCAACCTCCTCGCGCTCAACGCGGCGATCGAGGCCGCCGGCGCCGGCGAGGCGGGGCTACGCTTCGCGGTCGTGGCCGAAGAGGTCCGCAAGCTCGCCGAGCGCTCCGGCAAGGCCGCCAAGGACATCGTCGTGCTCATCAAGGGGGTTCAGACGGAAACGCAGCAGGCGGTGGTGGCCATGGAGGAGGGCACCCGGGAGGTCGAGGCGGGCTACCGGGTCACGGTCGAGGCCGGCGAGCGCTTGCACCAGATCGGCGAGATCTCGCAGAAGGCGGCGGCGCTGGCCCGTGACATCTCACAGTCGGCCCAGGAGCAGGTGCGCGACGTCGAGGGCGGCGCGGTCGCCGTCCAGTCCATCGCGGGCGTGGCGGTCGAGACCGAGAAGGCGGCGCTCGAGACGAGGAAGACGATGGACCAGGTGGTTCGCGTCGCCCAGGCCCTCACGTCGAGCCTCGCGCGGTTCAAGCTGGCTACCTGACGCGTCATCGAGGGGAGAGATCGTGGCGGACGGCGACCGGCAGTTCCTGCTGAGCGTGTTCTTGATGGAGGCGTGGGATACCCTCGCCGCCGTCGAGGACGGCCTCACCGCGCTGGGACACGCGTCCCGCGAGGAGGCGACGCTCGAGAGCCTCGCGGTCGTGACCCACCGGCTGCGCGGCTCGGCGGCGCTCAGCGGGTTTCCGCAGGTATCGGCCCTCGCCACCGCGATGGAGGAAACGGTCGAGCGGGTGGCGGCGGCGCCGGTCGACGACCGGCGCGCGCTCGCGGTGCTGTCCGACATGGTGCTCGCCCTGAAGACCGCGCTGGACGTGATCGGCGCGACCGGCGCCGAGGACGGGGAGGCGATCGCCGAGGCGCTCGATCGCATCGTTCCGGCGGCACCGCCCGAGCCCGGGACGGAGACGGCGCGGCGCCTCGAGGAGCTGGACCGGTTCTTCGCCGGCCAGCCGGACGTGCTCGAGTATTTCGTTCCGGAGGCCGTCGAGCATCTCGAGTCGATGGCCCAGTCGCTGGTCGCGCTGGAGGGTGAAGGCGTCACCGCCGACGAGATCGCGAGCCTGTTCCGAGCGGTCCACACGCTCAAGGGCGCCGCCTACACCGTCGGGTGCGAGCTGGTCGGAGACCTCGCCCACCGTATCGAGGACATGCTGGGCGCGATTCGCGAGAATCAGCGCTCCCTCGACCGCGGCGCGATCGAGACGGTGTTCGCCGGGCTCGATGCCCTTCGGCTCCTCGTGCGCAGCGGAGAAGGCGTCACCGCCGGGCGGGCCGTCGCCTACGAGCGGGCCCTGGCGATGCTCGCCGCCCCGCCGACGCTCGAGTCGCCGATGACCGGCGAGCCGAGCGAGGCGATGACGGCGCCCGCGCTGGCGACGGCGGACGCGCCGGGACGGGGTGAGACGGTCAGCGCCGAGCCGGCGCCATCGCACGAGCCGATGGTCACGGCGCGCGCGTCCGCCCCGACCCGTGCGGCTCGTGAGGCGGTCGCCCGGCGCGGCCGTCCGAGCATCCGGGTGAGCCTCGACCGTCTCGACGCACTCATGAATCTCGTCGGCGAGCTGGTCGTCACCCGGAGCCGTCTCGAGCGCCACCTGACGCAGCTCGAGCAGGCCGGCGAGCTCCTGTCGTTCACACAATCACGCATGACCCAGACCGTCGCCGAGTTCGAGTCCAAGTACGCGCACCGTCCGTTGCCGGACGTCGAACCGGGCCCGCCGAGCCGGCCCTCGATTTCGGAGGTGACGCTGGGGGAGGTCTTCGAGGAGCTCGAGTTCGATCGCTACGACGACTTCAATCTTCTGGCCCGCCGGGTCGGGGAGATCTCGAGCGATCTCACGGAGATTCAAAGCCAGCTCAGCGGCCTGGTCCGCGTCGTTCGCGAGGACGCCGGCGGCGTCCAGCGCCTCAGCGGAGAGCTGCGCGGTCAGATCACGCGCGCGCGCATGGTGCCCGTCGGCCGGCTTTTCGCGCCGTTCGTGCGCATGGTGCGCGAGGCGTCGCGCGCGTCCGGCAAGGCCGTGAGCCTCGAGATCAGAGGCGAGACGGTCGAGATGGACACCACGATCGTGGAGCTGATGGCCGACCCGCTGGTTCACCTGGTTCGGAACGCCATCGCCCACGGTATCGAGGGGGAGGAAACCCGGCGCCGGCTCGGCAAGCCGCCTCACGGCACCCTGCATCTGGGAGCGGCGCACAAGGGCGGGTCGATCTACATCGAGGTCGCGGACGACGGCCGAGGCATCGACCTCGAGGCGGTCAGCGAGGCGGCGCGCCGCGCCGGCTTCGTGACGGCGGAGGCGATCGCGCGGCTCGGCGAGCGCGACATCGTGGATCTGATCTTCCTGCCCGGCCTCACCACCGCGACCTCGGTGACGACCGCGGCCGGGCGCGGGGTCGGCATGGACGTCGTGCGCACGAACGTCGGCCGCCTCGGGGGCGAGATCGAGGTGCAGACCCAGGCGGGCCGGGGTACGCGCTTCCGGATCAGGCTGCCCCTGACGGTCGCCATCTCCGATGCGCTCGTGGTCCGGGTGGGCGCGGAGACGCTCGCCGTTCCGGTGCCGGCGATCAAGGCGGCCATGCAGATCCGCCCGGAGGAGATCCGGTCCTTCGACGGTGCGGAGTCGGTCGAGATCGACGGCGAGACGGTGAACCTCGTCCGTCTCGGTCGCCTGCTGCGCATCCCGAGCGACGACGACACCGGACCGCTGTCGATCGTCACGCTCCGGACCGGACGCAAGACGCTCGCGGTGGCGGTCGACGAGTTCCTCCTGAAAGAGGAAATCGTCATCAAGAGCCTCGGCGGCTTCCTGCAGGGGATCGGGCCGTTCTCGGGCGCCACCGTCACCGGTGAAGGGCGCGTCGTTCTGCTGCTCGATGCCCTGAAGCTCCTCGAGATGAGCCTCGCCGCGCCGGCGCTTCAGGCGCTCGACGAAGAGTCGCCGCGCGTCACGAGCGCGCCACCGGCCGCCGACGGCCAGCGCCGGGTGCTGCTCGTGGACGACTCGGTCAGCGTGCGGAAGTTCGTCGGCGGCATGCTCGAGCGCGCGGGCTTCCGCGTCGTCGCCGCCCGGGACGGCGCCGAGGCTCTGCAGCAGCTCGCCGAAAGCCCGGTGGACGTCGTCGTCACCGATCTGGAGATGCCGCGACTGAACGGCTACGAGCTGATTCGCGATCTCAACCGGGAGCCGACCACGTGCGGCTTGCCCGTCGTGGTGCTGACCACCCGGGCCGGGGCCAAGCACGTGAATCTCGCGCGCGAGCTGGGCGTCGAGCACTACGTCGCCAAGCCGGTCGACGAGGCGAGCTTCGTTCAGCTCATCGAGTCGCTGACCGTCGCGGCGTCGGCCCGCGGAGAGGCCTGAGCACCATGTCCCGCGTGCTGCTCGTCGATCCGGATCGCGCCGGCCTCGCCGCTCTCGAGGCGGCGCTGAACGCGGCCGGCTTCCGGGACGTCTCCACCGCCACCAGCGCGTCGTTCGCGCTGACGATGCTCGAGCGTAATCGGCCCGACCTCATGGTGAGCCGCGTGGGTGTCCCGGACATCGACGGCTACGAGCTGTGCTCGATCGTCCGCAAGGATCCCTCGATGACGGGCGTGCTGTTTCTCCTGCTCGCGAGCCCGGGGGACGAGGCGCCGGAGGCGATGCTCGAGGAGAAGCCGGATCAGACCCTGGCCGGCGACCTTCCCCTCAGCGCGATCGTCGCCGAGGTTCGCGGTCTCCTCGGAGCCCGCCGGCGGATCGCCCCGGAGCCACCCGCCGCTCCCGTCGAGGTGACTCCGGGGCTGAACGGCTCGCTCGGGGTCATGGACCTTCCGGAGATCGCCAAGGCGGTCGCGCTCGGGGGCAAGACCGGCGAGCTGCTCGTCACGCTCCCCTCGGGGCGGGGCGTCATCGTCTTCGACCACGGCCGGCTCGTGCACGCCGAGTTCTTCGGGCTCATCGGCGAGACGGCGTTCGCGGCGCTCATGGTGGCGGCGCACGGGGCGGCGCTAGGCGAAGCGCACGGGAACTTCGTCTTCCACCAGCTCGAGAACGGCGCGGCCAACGGGACGAAGACGATTCACTGCGACCTCAAGCAGCTCCTGCTCAGCGCCGCGGCCGAGATCGACGAGGGCCGGCCGGGCGCGGCCACAGCACCACTCTCCTAGGAGAACAGCTGATGCCTAAGGTCCTCGTGGTGGATGACAGCCTGAGCGTCCGGAAGGTGGTCGAGAAGGCGCTCGAGGGTCGCGGGCTGGAGGTGCTCTCGGCGGCGTCCGGCTCCGAAGCGATCGAGGTGCTCGAGCGCGATCGTCCCGACGTGGTGATCTGCGACGTCATTCTCCCGGACAAGGACGGCTATCAGATCTGCCAGTACGTCCGGTCCCATGCGGCCATCGGCACGACGCCCGTGCTGCTCATCTCGGGAATCGACAACGGAACGGTGCAGGCCCGAGCCGCTGAAGTCCGCTCCGATGAGGTGCTGTTCAAGCCGTTCGGCGTGGACGACCTGCTCCGCAAGATCGACCGGCTCCTCAGCCGTCGCGCCAATGGCTCGGCGTCTCGAGAAAACGGCGCGACGCCTCCCGAGCGCGATCGGGCGGCGCCGCCGGCTTCGCTCGCGCCCGCTTCACCGGTGGTCCCGGCCGCGCCGCCGGCCGCCGCGCCGGCGCCCGAGCCGCCGGGGGGAATCAAGCAGCATCTCGCGGGTCTCGCGGCCACGCCCGGTGTTCGCTTCGTGGTGCTGACCGATCGGGAAGGTTTCCTCATCGAGACCGCGGGCGATCTTTCGCCGGATACGGACGAGGTGGCGGGCGCCCTCGCGTCCTGTCTCGCCGAAGCCTCCGACGGCATCGGTCGCGAGCTGGGGCAGGGGCAGCTCCTGGGGACAATCCTGGAATATGAGGCCGGTACGCTCCTGCTGCAGGCGGTCGGATCGGCGGCGCTGCTGGCCGTCCTGGTCGACGAGCCGGGCGCGCTCGGGAAGATTCGCTACTACGTGAGGAAGGTCGTCCCCGAGCTGGCGCGGGTTCTGTGATGTCCTTCCTCCGCGCCTCGAGGGCGAAGCTGGTGTGGGCCCTCGAGCTGGCGCTCGGTCTCGAGCTCTATGCCTGCGCGGTGCTGGCCCTCCACGCGCGCGGCCTCCGGGCCACGCCGGTGCTCGCGTCGGCGGGGCTCGTCATTCCGGCTCTGGTGATCCCTCCCGTGTTCTACGTGCTCGTCGGTCTCGTCAGCGTGCGTCCACTCTCGGTCTGGCGAGTGAGCATCGCGACGGGCGCGATGTGCGGGGTGCACGCGGTGCTCGTCATGGCGACGGGCGCGCTCTTCGTGATCCCGGACCTCGTCGACTACGGGGCCGCCGTTGCCTTTTCGCTCTGGGGCTCGCCCGCCGTCACGATGCTTCAGCTCACGGCGGCGCCGCTGGTCCTGGCGCGCCTTCGGCCCCTGATCGCGGCGCCACGGCCCGGCGCGCGCGGAGCGGTTGCGCGCCGTGTCGAAGCGACGGGAACGGGTTCGGCGTCGGCGGCGGGGCGCGAGCCCGTCGGCCCGACGCCCACACCATCGCGCGAGAATCCCGCGGCGGCACCGCGCCCGACGGCCGTGACGCCGCGGGTCGCCGTGCCGGCGGCCGCCCCGCCGCCGGCGACGGCTCCTGCGGCCATGTCCGCACGACCGGCTTCGGTCGTGCGAGAGCCGACTGCGCCGGCCGCGTCGACACCAGCTCCGCGGGCGCCGATCGTGCGCTCGCCGGAGGCGACTCCGTTTGCGATCAGCGTCCCGGTCGTTCGAGCCGACGCGACCCCGCGCCCTGGAGAGCGGCTCGACCGCCGGGCTGCGGTCGGGCCCGCGGAGCCGATGGTCCGCGTGGCGTTCAGCCGGATCGCGGATCAGCTGCCCGTCGAGATGTTCGCTCGTGGCCGGAAGGGCTTGAGCGACACGCTCCGGCCCGGCGTCTCGCTCCTCGTTCCGCGACGTCTCGTCCTGCCGCACCTCGCGGAGGGCGTCGCGCCGGTGAAGTGGGAGGTCGTGGCCGACCAGTTTCCGCGCGACGAGCTGGTGCTCACGCACGCGGAGATCGAAAAGCGGCTGCCGGACGGATCGCTGCTGCTCCCACTCGACGAGGTCGTGCCGCAAATTCCGGCCGAGCTGCTCGCGCGCTCGGCGCCGGCCGCCGCCGTCTCCCGGACCCATGAGCTCCCGACGCCCGTCCAGCTTCACGTCCCGTCGCCGCCGGTAACCGCTGCCGTCGAGGTCGACGAAGTGTCGGAGCTCGACGTGCAGGAGCTGGCGGCGCTGATACTCGAAGCGCAGAAGCCCGAAGCGGCAGAGCTTGAAGCGGCAGAGCCCGAAGTGGCGGAGCCCGACGAAGCCGAGCCGGAAGCGGCGGAGCCTGAAGTGGCGGAGCAAGAAGCAGCGGAGATCGAGGTCGCGGACGTCGCAGAAGCGGTGACCGAACCTGCAGCGCTCGCGCCGGCGAAGCCTCGGCCGACAGAACCCGGAGCGCCGAGGGCCGCGCCGGTCGTGCTTCGAGCGCCCGAACCGCCGTTGACGCCGGAGCCGCGACATTCCAGGGGAGCGAACGGGATCGCGGTGGACCACGGTCGCACCGATGAGGCGCGCCGTATCGCGACGCTCCTGGCCCCGGTGATGAGCGGGCTCGAAATCGGCGAGCGTGACGGCGCCGGGACGCCACTCATCACCGCGATTGCGCCCAGCCTGCCCGGCGACGCCGTCATCGAGGCCGCGCTCCGGGTCGTGCCGTGGCTCTCCGATCCGCGCCTGCCGGAGCCCGTGAGCCAGGCCACGCTGGCGGCGACCGAGGCGACGATCGTGCTGACCCCGTTCGGGTCGCCGGGTGGCGACGCGCTCCTCGTGGCCGCCGTCGCCTCTCGCGCGTCGCTCGCGAGGCTCGAGCGGCTCTCGAGGAGCGCGGCCGGCGAGCCGCCGTCCGCAGCTCGGAACGGGCCGCGGTTTCCCGAGGGCTCCGATCGGGCGCACGAGCTCCGCGCTGCGGCCGTGCCGTCGTCGATGCGCGAGCTGGCCGCCTCCCTCACGGCGGTCGGCCCGGTCGCCCCGGCCGTGCTGCGCGATGCGGCCGGCGCGTTCCGGGTCTGCCTGTTCGGGCCGGGGGCGCTCGAGCCTGCACCGCTGGCCCAGCTGGCTCGAGGCCTGCTCGGCGCGCTCGAGGGGACGAAGATCGGGCCGGTAACGTCGGTGATCTTGCGGCTCGGGACATATCGCCTCGTCGTGAGGGCTCTCGATTCGTCAGCCGGTCAGACGACGCTCCTCGTCGTCGTCGGCTCCACGGCGCGGCCGGGGCTGGCGCGAATCGAGCTGGAGCGAGCCGTGAAGGCCATCGGGCGGGGCTGACGTGCGTCTCGTGCGGGCCGCGGGCGACGATCGACGGAGCCACGAGCAACGGCTCTGGATGGCGCTAGCGCTCCTGGCCGGCCTCGCCGGCGTGGGAATCCTCGTCGTCGTGGAGACACCGGGCGCACGGCCCCTGTGGCTCGGTGCCGGTCTGGTCGCCGTGCTGACCGCGCTCAAGCTCGGCGGGCCCACCACGCGACGCTTGCGAAGCGTCCGCAAGGGGCGGCTCGGGGAGCGCCTCGTCGTCGATCTACTACGCGGCCTGCCGGACGACTACTGGCTCGTCAACGACGTGACCCTTGGTCTGGCGCGCGGCAGCATCGACCACGTGCTCATCGGGCCGTGCGGGGTGGTGGTCATCGAGACGAAGCGGGTGGCCGGGAACATCCGATGCCGGGACGACGAGTGGTCGATCAACGGGGATCGGCGACCGAACGTCAGCGGGCACGTGAACTCGGGAGCGTGCGCCGTGCGGTACTTCCTGGCCGAACGGCACCCCGAGCTGGTGTTCACGGCCCTGCGGTGGGTCGAGTCCATCATCGTCTTCACGCACCCGCTCTCTCGCCTCGAGGCGAACACCGGGCAGACGATCGCCGTCCGCTATTCGCAGCTCTTCCAGGCGGTGCTCGAGCTCGCCAAGAAGCAGCGGATGGAGCCGGCGGTCGGGGAGCAGCTGGCCCGCACGCTGGTCGCCTCGCAGACGCGCGGCGCCGCCGACGCGGGGCGCGGGCTCCTCACAGCCGCGTCTTGATCCGCTCGACCGCTTCTTCGGTCTGCGCGCGCGAGCCGAACGCGGTGAGACGAAAGTAGCCTTCGCCGCTCGGGCCGAACCCCCCACCCGGGGAGCCGACGACGTGCGCCGTCCCCAGGACCCGATCGAAGAAATCCCACGACGAAACGGAGGGCGGGGTGCGGACCCAGATGTACGGCGCGTTGCGCGCGCCGTAGACCGTGAAGCCGGCGGCCGCGAGCCCCGCGCTGATGATGCGCGCGTTCGCCATGTACGAATCGACCAGTGCCTGGACCTGCTTCTTGCCCTCGGGCGTGTAGACGGCGGCGGCCGCGCGCTGGATGACGTACGGCAGACCGTTGGACTTGATCGCCGTGCGGCGCGCCCAGAGCGCGTTGAGGCTCATGGTCGTGCCGTCGGGGGCGCGCCCGCGCATCTCCTTGGGGACGACCGTGTAGGCCAGGCGCATCCCGGTGAAGCCGGCGTTCTTGGAGAAGCTCCGGCACTCGATCGCCACCTCACGCGCACCGTCGATCTCGTAGATCGAGTGCGGCACGTCCGGATCCGCGATGTAGGCCTCGTAGGCGGCGTCGTACAGGATGACCGCTTCCTCGGCGCGCGCGTAGGCGACCCAGCGGGCCAGCGCCTCGCGCGTGACCACGGCGCCGGTGGGGTTGTTCGGGTAGCAGAGGTAGATCAGGTCGACGTGCCGGTCGGGCAGCGCCGGCTGGAAGCTGTTCTCGGCGATGCACGGAAGGTAAGTGATGCCCGCGTAGCGACCGCCGGCGTCGGCGCGGCCCGTTCGCCCGGCCACCACGTTGCTGTCGGCGTACACGGGATAGACCGGGTCCATCACCGCGACCACGCAGTCCGGGGCGAAGATCTCCTGGAGGTTCGCGCTGTCGCTCTTGCCGCCGTCGCTCACGAACACCTCGTCGACGGCGACCTGGACGCCGCGCGATCCGAAGTCGTGCGTGGCGATGTCCGCGCGCAGGAATTCGTAGCCGACGTACGGGCCGTAGCCCTTGAAGGTTTCGCGGCGGGCCAGCTCGTCGGTGGCCTCGTGCATGGCGCGGACGACGGCGGGCGGCAGCGGCTGGGTCACGTCGCCGACCCCGAGATCGATCAGGCGGACGTCGGGATGGGCGTCGGTAAACACCTTCGTCCGGCGCCGAATCTCGGCGAACAGATAGTTCTGGTTGAGGTTCAGATATGCCGCGTTGAAGCGTGGCACGACGTCAGGACGCGGGGCTCGCGGCCAGCGGCGGCGAGTCGGCCCGCGCGTAGCTGACGGTGAGCATCTCCCAGAGGTGGCCGTCCGCGTCCTGCCAGTAAACGTTCTTGCCGCCGAGCCGCCGGTTGACCTGCATGTCGTCGTCGCCGCGCGGCCGGCTCCGGTACGTGAGCCCCGCCCGCTGGATACGCGCGAAGATCGCGTCGAAGTCGGTGTCGCTGACGCGGAAGCAGAGGTGATAGCGCTCGAACTGCTCGCGATCGGCGAAGTCGAAGGTCAGGGAATCGTTCACGTAGACCGGCGTGAACTCTCCCCGGCTCTCCTCCCACGGCACGGCCAGAAGATCGGCGAGGAGCTTCGCCGATTCACGCCGACGGCGCGACGGAACAATGACGTGATCGAGCTGGATGTTCATCACGCACCTCCACCGATGTCGGAACGTTAGGGCTTCTTCAGGCGCATGTCTTCCCAGGGCGACGTGAAATAGAGCTGCGGGCTGAGGCCGACCCCCGGCTCTTCGACCCGCGGGCCGATCCCGTGCAGGGTGGCCGGCTCGAAGATCCCCCCGTACATGACACGCTCGTACATCAGATGCTGAATCTGGTGCAGGAGCGCCTCGCGCTTCTTGCGGTCCCGCTCGTGCGCTTGCTGCCGGAACAGCTCGTCGATGTCCGGGTAGCCGCCGGTGGCGTAGGGCGCGGTGCTGATGACGAAGTTCTCGATCCGGGAGGCCGCGTTGCCCGGCGCCGCGGTCACCGTGACGAACACGCCCTGCCGGGTCTTCGTCCGCCACGCCTCCATGAAGGTCGCCCGCTCCATGCCGCGGACGCGGCTCTTGATGCCGACGGCGGCCAGATAGTTCGCCACGCTCTCGCCCATGGTGACGAACGGCGGTAGCGGCGTGACCTCGCCCGCGTCGAAGCCGTTGGGGTAGCCGGCGTCGGCGAGGAGGCGCTTGGCGTGGGTCGGGTCGTAGGGATAGGGCTCCTTGCGGGCCGCGAATTCCATGACGCTCGGGACGATCGAGCCCGTCAGGCGTGAGAAGCCCAATCGCTCGGCCTCGTTGAGGGCCTTCTTGTCCACCGCCATGGTGGCCGCCAGCCGGACGCGGCGGTCGTGCCAGGGCGACTTGGGATTCCACTGCTCGGGAAAGTCGAGCCACCACACGGCGGGCGGAATCACCTGGGCCAGCCGCAGCTTCGAATCCGCCTTGATGGTCGCCGCCTCGACGCCGACCATCAGGTAGCCGATGTCCGCCTCGCCGGTCTTCAGCATGGCCAGGCGCGTCGTGCGGTCGGGCACGCCCTTGATGACGATCGTCTTGATCGACGGTTTCTTGCGCCAGTATTGCTCGTTGGCCTCGAGGACAAGCTCGACGCCCGGCGTCTGCCGGACGACCCGATACGGCCCGAGCCCGACCGGTTGCCGACGGAAGCCCTCCTCGCCGACCTTCTCGATGTACTTCTTGGGCACGATCCAGGCGGCGCCGGTGGCCGGCGTCGCGTAGAAGAGCAGGAAATCCGGCCACGGGCGGTCGAGCGTGAACCGGACGCGCAGCGGATCGACGACATCGATCGCCTTCACCCGGTCGTGCAGCAGCTTGGCGGCGGCGCCCTTGTAGCGCTGGAAGGTGAACTTGACGTCGTCCGCCGTGAACGGATCGCCGTTGTGGAACTTGAGACCCGGGCGCAGCTTGAACTCGTAGACCAGCCCGTCCGGGCTCTCCTTCCACGACTCCGCGAGGCAAGGGGCCATGTCGTTGCCGGGCAGCGGCTTGATCAGCGCGTCGTGCATCGCGTACAGGAAGACGAACGGCGTTCCGATGCCCGGCGTCTCGGCCGGGTCGAGGAACACGGGCGCGATGGACGCGTCGAAGGCCACCGTCAGCTGCCCGTCCGGCTGACCCTGCGCGACGGCCGTTCCGCACCATCCCGCCAGGACGACGAAGGAGACGAGGACGATCCCGCGTGTGAGCGCACGCATATCCAATCTCCTTACGGTGTAGGTTTCAGGACGGCGCTACGGGGCTTGCCTCTCGTTGGCGGGCGGTTGCGTTCCCGCGGGGAAGTTGACGATATCGCCATTCGTGGCCCGGCCGCTCAGCGGCGGCGTGTAGACCTGGTGGTCGCTCAGCCGGCGCTCCCAGTGTCCCGGCACCATGACCTGCCCATCCGTACCCGGGACCTGGACGAAGCGATCCGGTACCCACGTGTCGCTGGGCGTCGGCGCCACCGGTGCCGGTGTCTGGGGTATCGGGCGCGTGGTCGCGCTGTTGAGGCGATCGAAGAGGGCGCCGGCCGGCGTGGTCCCGCCCGGCGGCGACGTGAGCTGACTCGACGCCACCGCGGGCATACCGACATTCAAGATGACCACCGAGCCGATCAGCATCGCGAACGATCGCAGGCCCATCGCGCGCCTCCGCTCCTTGCTCGACCTCCAAGTGCCTTCGCCCACGCCCCGAGTCTAACAGCAAAGGACGACCGGGGCTTCTCATCGCCGCTTCGTCTTCGGCCGCTACCGTGTGGACGGTCCGACGACCAACACAGATTCCGAACAGGACAGGTGAGCGCTGGCTGTTCACGGTGCCGAGGCGACTTCTCACATCTCATTCACCCCGCTCTCACGTCGGCACCGTATCCCAAGGGCATGGTGATCGAATCCGCTTCGACGAAGGAGGAGACGCGATGAAAAGGTATCAGGTCGTTCTCGCCACGATGGCGCTCGGCGCGGTGGCATGGGTCGGCCAGGCCATGGCCGACGGACCCGGCGGTGAGTACGGCGCCGAGAGAATGGGCAAGGTGCGGTTCATCGACCGCAGGCTCAATCTGATCCAGCTCGACAGCGGACTCGAGCTGCGGACGACGGACGCCCGCCTTCTGAAGGACATTCACGAGGGCATGCAGGTGAAGGTCGACTACACGGCCTCCGGGGACAAGAACGAGATCAACAGCATCGAGCCCGTCGTGTCCGACACCGAGGTTGGCGTCCGCCCGACCGGCGTCGGCGGCAGCGGCAACCACGGCTAACCGTCGTCGGCGCCGGCTCGGCCGTGGGCGGCTCGCCGCCGCCCCGGGCCGAGCCCGGCGCCGAGACGTCCTGCGTCAGGCCGCGCGCCGGGTGTTGGTATCAGGCCTGGCGGCCCACCGATACGAACGCCGCACTTCCATGAAGCGGCTCCAGGCGATCCCGAGAATCACCCCGTACACCACGTGCCCGACCAGCAGAGGCAATGCGACGTCGCGAACCCGGTCGACCGCCGAGGCCGAGAGCGGCCAGACGGCGAGCAGCACGGGAATGAGGACGAGCTCCGCCGCAATCCACCAGCCGACGCCGTAGAGTCCGCCCCACATCGCGGCGCGGACCTTGTCGAGAGCACCGTGGCCGAGGAGCCACCCGAAGAGCGCCCCGATCGCGATGCCGTAGACCGGGTAGACGAGCCATCCGGCCAGCGGGCTCCCCGCGCGGACCAGGTCGGCCGCGAATGCGACCATCGAGCGGTGCTCGGTTCCGACCGGAAACAGACGCATCAGCACGTCGAAGACCACGCCGCCGATCGCGCCGCCGGCCGCTCCAGCTGCGATTGTCTTGTGCATGGACGTTACCTCCTTCACCCGGTATCGCTCCATGAAATGAAACGAGGATGAAACCCGGATTAGAGACTTCTCATCCGCCTCTCATGCGTGCTTCATCTCGCGACCCTATTGTTCCCAGGAGCGAGGCGCGATCGGCGCTCGACTCTTCGGCATCCCGCGAGGAGCGGCATGGCTGACTGGTGGACCGAGCTCGAAAGTGAGATCCTGAATTGTCTCGAGCACGCGGGCGCCGTGACGCCGGCCGAGGTCGGCCGCCGTCTGGGGATTTCGGAGGCCGCCGCGGCCGCGCTGCTGTCCGTGCTGGTACGCGACGGCCAAGTGCGGATTTGCCTCGTGGAGCTGGCGCGCGGCGGGTCCGACGAGCTCGAGCCTGACGCCGCCCCGCATCGCCGCGGGCTCGCCTGACGAGACGACGGCGGGGAGGCGAGGGAGAGTCGCGAGCGCGATGCGGATCATCGTCGTCGAGGACGAGCGGAAGGTCGCGAGCTTCATCCGCCAGGGCCTGGAGGAAGAAGGGTACGCGGTCGAGTTGGCGCACGACGGGGAAAGCGCTCTCGATCTGATCGCGTCGGGCCCGCCGTCCGACCTGGTCGTGCTGGACCTCATGCTGCCGCGGCTCGACGGCTTCGCGGTTCTGAAGGCGGCGCGCAACCGAGCCGTCCCGACGCCGGTGCTCGTGGTCACGGCCCGGGACGGTGTCGCCGACAAGGTGAAGGGACTCGATCTCGGCGCCGACGACTATCTGACGAAGCCGTTCTCGTTCGACGAGTTCCTGGCCCGCGTTCGGGCGCTCCTGCGCCGGAGCGGCAGCCGGCGCGAGCCGGTGCTGCGGCTCGCGGATCTGTCGCTCGACCCGGCCACGCGCGAGGTGAGCCGCGCCGGTCGCCGCATCACGCTGACGGCCCGCGAGTACGCCCTCCTGGAATACTTTCTGCGCAGCTGCGGCCGCGTCTTGACCCGGCCGGTGCTGGCCGAGCACGTCTGGGGCCTCGACTTCGACCCCGAGAGCAACATCATCGACGTTTACGTCGGCTATCTCCGGCGGAAGATCGACGGCGCCGGCGAGCGGCGACTTCTGCACACCGTTCGCGGGGTCGGTTACGTGCTGAAGGCCGACGATTGTTGATGCGCTGGAAGCCGCCCACCTCGATCCACACGCGGCTGACGCTCTGGTACACCGGCGTGCTGCTGATCATCCTTCTGGTGACCAGCGGCTTTTCCTACTGGTTGCTGGCGCTGGCGCTGACGCGAGACGTCGACCCGGTGCTCCTCGAGCTGGCGGAGGTCATCCGAGAGTCGGTCACGGCCGAGCGCGGCGGCTCGAGCGCGTCGGAGGCGGTCGCGGATCTCGATTCCGGATTTCGAGATCAATTCGTGCAGGTGGTCGACGCCCAGGGCGTGCCAACCTACCGCTCGGCCCGCTTGAAGGGTCAGGCGCTGCCGCTGTCCGCGGCGGCGCGCGAGAGCGCCCAGCGGGGCAAGCCCACGTTCGAGACGCTCCGGATCGGCCCGCGGCAGATGCGCCTGGTGACGCTCCCCGTTGTTCGCGGGGGCCGGCCGGCCGAGGTCGTGCAGGTGGCCGGGTCGCTGGCCCGCAGTCATCGCGCGCTGGCGCGATACCTGGAGACCCTCGTGATTCTGATTCCCCTCGGCCTGGGGCTCGCCGCGTCGGGGGGGGCGCTCATGGCGCGCAAGGCGCTCGAGCCGGTCGACCGGATGTCGCGCTCCGCCCGGCGCATCACGGCCGAGGATCTGAGCCGCCGCCTCGAGCTCCGCGGGACTGGTGACGAGCTGGATCGGCTGGCCGACACGCTCAACGAGATGCTCGGCCGCCTCGAGGGCGCCTTCGGGGCGATGCGGCGCTTCTCGGCGGACGCCGCTCACGAGCTCCGCACGCCGCTCACCGCGCTCAAAGGCGGACTGGAGGTCGCCCTGCGCGCCGAGCGATCACCCGCGGAATACCGACAGGTCCTGGCGGCGAAGCTCGAGGAGGTCGACCGGCTCATCCGCCTCGCCGAGGATCTGCTGTTCGTCGGCCGATCCGGCGCCGACCTCGCATCCCCGCGCGCGCCGGTCGACCTCGAGCAGGTGGCGCTCGAGGTGCTCGACGTCGGCGCGCGGCTCGCGCAGCCGCGGGGCGTGACCGTTCGCATGGAGGTCGCGGATGCGGTGACGGTGCTCGGCCACGCGTCGGCGCTTCACCGGGCCGCGCGGAACCTCGTCGAGAACGCGGTGAACTACACGCCCGCCGGAGGCCTCGTCGAGGTCAACGTGGCGCGGGACAACGGGAGCGGTCTCCTGAGCGTGCGGGACACGGGCCCCGGCATCGCGCCGGGCGACGTGATGCGGGTGTTCGAGCCGTTTGTGCGCCTCGACGCCGCCCGCGATCGAGCCAGCGGGGGCGCCGGGCTCGGTCTCTCGATCGCGCGATCGATCGTTGCCGCCCACGGCGGCACGATCACGCTGGAGACGTCACCCGGTCACGGCTGCCGCTTCACCATTCGCCTGCCGGCGGTCGGGTGAGCGCCGTGGACCTTCTCATCGGCCTCGTCACGGCGCTGGTCGGTCTCGGCTTCATCGTGGCGCCCTGGGTGTTCGGGCTCACCACCAACTCGCTGGCGGCGACGACGATCATCGCCGGGGGCGTGATCGTTGCGCTGCTGGGCCTCGCGCTGGCGCGGCGCGCACCCCGGCCCCTGCCGCCGGAGCGCCGGCCGCGCTGAAGCGCGGAGCCGGCCTTCTTCTCGGTCAGCAGGCCTTCAGCATCGTGTCGGCGTCGCTGACCTCGAACTTGCCCGGCTGCTCGACGTTGAGGGCCCTGACGACGCCGTTATCGACCAGCATCGAATAGCGCTGCGAGCGCACGCCCATGCCGCGCGCGGTCAGGTCCATGTCGAGGCCGAGCGCCTTCGTGAACGTCGCGCTTCCATCCGCCATCATCCGTACCTTGCCTCCGGCCTTCTGGTCCTTGCCCCAGGCGCCCATCACGAAGGCGTCGTTCACCGAGACGCACCAGACCTCGTCCACGCCCTTCGCCTGCAGCTTGTCGAAGCCCTGCACATAGCTCGGAACGTGCTTGGCCGAGCACGTGGGGGTGAAGGCTCCGGGCAGGCCGAAGATCACGATCTTCTTCCCCTTGGTGATCTCGCCGACGGCAAAGTTGTTGGGCCCCACGGTGCAGCCCGGCCGCTCCGTATCGATCATCTCGGTGAGGTTTCCGTCGGGGAGCCGGTCGCCTATCTTGATTGCCATCGTTGCCTCCTTGTCGTGCTGCGGGTTGACCGCGTGATCATCCTGACCGTGCCGGGAAGTATCCGGCGCCGCCGGCATGAACGCCAGCGGTGTGCGTGCGTGCCCTCCGCCGTGTCACCGGCGGGCCGCCGCGCGCACCACCGGCGCCACCTCGGCGGCGACCCGCTGCAGGTGGCCGATGTCCAGCGTCGGCACGCCCAGCATGAGCCGGGTGACGCCGGCCTCAACATGCTCGGCGAGCCTCGCGGCGACCTCTCGCGGCGGCCCGAAGATCGCGCTCTGATCGACGTCGAAGCGCGAACCGTAGTAGCCGTGGAGAAATCCCCGGAGCACCTCCCGAGCCCGGCCGCGCTCGTCGTCGACGGCGACGTAGACGAGACGACCGGCGGTCAGCGCGCTCGCGTCCCGACCGGCGGCGCGCGCGGCATCCTGCACGACGCGCCACGCGGGCGCGAAATCCCGCAGGGTACCGAACGGGCCCATGATCCAGCCGTCGGCCAGCTCGCCGGCGCGGCGCGGCGCTCCCTCGGCGCTCCCACCCACGTAGAGTGGAACCGGCGCGGGCGGGCGTACCGTCGCCTGCTCCAGCCGGAAGAACTCCCCGTGGTGGTCCACGGGCTCGCCGGCGAGCAAACGGCGCAGCACCGTCACGCTCTCGCGAAAGACCCCCACCCGGCGAGTCATCGGCACACCGACGGCCGCGTACTCTTCGGGGCGACCGCCGAGGGAGACACCGAGCGCCAGCCGCCCGCCCGAGAGATGGTGGAGCGTGGACACCTGGCGCGCGAGCACGGCGGCATTGCGCAGCGTGAGGACGACCACCGCGGTGCCGAGCTGGATTCGCCGCGTGCTCGCCGCCGCCGAGGCGAGGAGCATCAACGGGTCGAGCATGTTGGCCCCGTGGAAGATGCGGTCCTCGGTCCAGACCGCGTCGAGGCCGAGCGTCTCGACCTGGCGGAAGAACTCCGCGTACGCCTCGCCCGAGCCCAGCGGGCCGACCGCGGAGCTCGGCACGTGAATGCCGACCGAGACCGGTGGGATCAGCGTGATCTCGGCCCGAAGGGCTCCGGCCGGAACCCGCCGTCGCGCGCCTCCAGGAACGCCTTCAGCCCGCCCTGCTGCATGGCCGCGATCAGCTCGGCCCGCTGGGCGTTGTACGAAGCGTGCGCCATGCTGGACAGCGGGATATTCATCAGCATGCCGGCCCCAAGCCCCATCGCCAGAAGGCCGTAGCAGGTGACCGCCTTGTTGAGGCGCACCGACGGCTCGGGCACCCGGGCGATGCGCTCGGCCAGGGCCCGTGCGCGCGGCAGGAGCTGATCCACCGGCACCACCTCGTTGACGAGCCCGAGGCGCAGCGCCTCGGCCGCGTCAAAGTGATCGCCGGTCAGCCCGTAGCGATGCGCCGCCTTCCAGCCGGCGAGCGCCGCGAAGAGGAACGTCGTGTTCGACGTGTGCCGGACCTCGGGCTGGGCGAAGACGCTGTTGTCGGCGGCAATCGTGATGTCGGAGGCCAGGGCGTACCAGAACCCGCCGCCCATCACCCAGCCGTGGACGGCGGCGATGATCGGCTTCGTGATGTGCCAGAGGTGCATGAGCTCGAGCGACGAGTCGCGATCGCGCGCCCACCACCGATGGATGTACTCGGCGACCTCCACTCCGGTGGCGTCGAGCGACGAGCGGCCGTCCGGCCGGCGCGCGATGTCGAACCCGGCCGAGAAGCCGCGGCCGGCCCCGGTGAGGATGATGGCGCGAATCTCGCGGTCGGCGTCGGCGTCGTCGAGCGCCGTGTGCAGCTCCTCGGTCATCTGCGGATTGATCGCGTTGAGCGATTCGGGCCGGTTGAGGGTGAGCGTCAGCACCGGGCCCTTCTTCTCGTAGAGGATCGTCTCGTAGGGCATCACGCCGCCTCCTTTTCGATCAAGCGAGCTCGATCAGCCAGTCCACCGCCACGACGCCCCGTCCCGCATCGAGCACGAGAAGGGGGTTGATGCCGAGGGCCCGTAGCGATCGATAGGCGACACGGCCGCACGACTATCGCTCTGCGCTCTACGGGTGTCAAACGCGCTTGGCGGCGCGGGCGGGGCAGCCGGGACGGGTCGGCGCGCGGCGGGGTCGAGAGGACCACGCGGCGCGCGTCCGCTTGCCCTTTTCGGCTGGGCTCCATCCGGGCGCGGTGCGTCCGTCGCCCGCGTTGAGGGAACGGGTCCCTTCGCCCCCGCCGCGCCCCGACCCGTCCCGGCTGCCCCGCCCGCGGCATCCGGTTCTTCGAGCATTCGTGAGCGTGCGCGGGATTCGGCGCGAGCTTGGGCGGCCGGGCGATCGGTCGCGATGCCGCGGCTTCGACAGCGGGGGCGTCGCCGCGGTTATTTCAGGCGGGGGTCGAGGGCGTCGCGGAGGCCGTCGCCGAAGAGGTTGAAGCCCAGCACGGTCACGAAGATGGCGATGCCCGGAAAGAGCGAGATCCAGGGATTGGACTGGATGAACGCCACGTTGGCCTTCAGGTCCCAGCCCCAGCTCGGTGTCGGCGGCTGGGTGCCGAGCCCGAGGAAGGAGAGCGTGGCCTCCACGATGATCGAGGTCGCGATGCCGAGCGTCGTCGTCACGATGATCGGCGCCAGGCAATTCGGCAGGACGTGGCGCAGGAGAATCCACGGATCGCGCACGCCGAGGGCGCGGCACGCCTCGATGTACTCCTTCTCCTTGATGGACAGGACGCTGCCTCGCACCAGCCGCGCGTAGATCGGGATCCGGACGATCGCGATGGCGCCGGTGACCTTCATGGTGCCGATGAGCCCGGCCGTCGGCGCGAAGATGACCATCAGGATGATGGCGAGCAGGTAGATCGGGAACGCAAGGATCAGGTCCATCGCGCGCATGATGATGGAGTCCGCGCGGCCGCCGTAATACCCCGCGATCATTCCGAACGGGACGCCCACGAAGAGCGCGAGCAGCACGGAGGAGACGCCGACCGCCAGCGAGATGCGGCTGCCGTGAATGACGCGGCTCAGCATGTCGCGGCCGAGCTGATCGGTCCCAAGGGGATAGTCGCGGCTCGGGCGCTCGAAGGTATGTGTCTGGTCGCTCGCGATCGGGCTCTGGGGCGCGAGCACGTCGGCGAAGATCGCCACCACGAGCAACAGGCCGACGATGCCCGCACCGATAACGGCTGTCGTGCTACGGCGGAGCCGCCGCACACCCTGGGCGAACGGCGACTCCGCGCGATCGGCCTTCGCCCTCCACGCGACATCCGAAGTCGCCGGAAGCTCGGCCTCCTGGATACTGCCTCCGCTGATGGGCCGCGACGGTCTGGCGAGCGATCCGCGGTCGTCGGTCATCGTGCCCTCAAGAGTACCGGATCCGTGGATCCAGGAAGGTGTAAGTGAGGTCGACGATCAGGTTGATGAAGACGAAGGCGAGCGCCGTGATGAGCGCGAAGCCCTGCACCTGCTGGTAGTCGCGCGCGATGATGGCGTCGATCCCGAAGGTGCCGAGCCCCGGCATCGCGAAGAGCGTCTCCACGACGATGGCGCCGCCGATGAGGAAGCCGACCTGCAGGCCCATCACGGTCACGGTCGGGATCAGCGCGTTCTTCAGCGCGTGCTTCAGGATGACCGGACGCTCGCTCAGGCCCTTGGCGCGCGCCGTCGTCACGTACTCGGTGCGGATCACCTCGAGCATGCTGGCGCGGAGCAGCCGGGTGAGGAGCGCGGCCCGCCCGACGCCGAGCGCCAGCGCCGGCATCAGCACGTGCTGGGTGTTGCCCCACAGGCTCGCCGCGCAGACGACGGTCTGACACGTCCCGGGCAGGTACACCCAGCCGGAGCTGGGCAGCGCGCCGCCCATGCCGACCGAGAACACCAGGAGGAGTAGCACCCCGAGGAAGAACTCGGGAACGGAGACCCCCACCATGGCCACGGAGGTCGCCGTGTAGTCGGCCCACGTGTTCTGGCGCAAGGCGCCGATGATGGCGGCGGGGATCGCGATCGCGAGCGCCACCGCCATCGAGAGAACGATCAGCTCGAGGGTCACCGGCAGGCGCACCAGGACGTCCTTGAGGACCGGCCGCCCGCTCAGGATCGACGCGCCCCAGTCGCCCTGCGCGAGCTTGCCCAGCCAGATCACGTACTGGAGCAACACCGGCTTGTCGAGCCCGTAGTCCTGGCGGGCCTTGATCGCGTTCTCTTCGGTATAAGCGTCACCGAGCAGAGAGACGACGGGATCACCCGGGATCGATCGCATCATGACGAACACCACGAACGTGATTCCGAGGATGGTCGGAATGATCTGCAGCAGCCGCTTGAGGATGTACGTTCGCATCGCCTACTTGTCCAGCCAGACCTTCTTGTAGATGACCTTGAACTCGGCCTGGTACACGTAGTCCTTCATCCACG
>Ga0137409_10000688_pt1 | contig 36981 bp, 29 predicted proteins | sample CZODoug1_16funga_FD_122059 | JGI IMG/M metagenome (GOLD analysis project Ga0137409, IMG submission 122059) | Vadose zone soil fungal communities from Angelo Coast Range Reserve, California, USA - CZODoug1_16fungal (Hybrid Assembly) | ecosystem: Environmental > Terrestrial > Soil > Vadose zone... | reverse complement strand
ATGGATAGCAGTAGAAGCTTCCAGCAGGCCCTGGAGAGGGATCCGTGAGGACTGGACTTACCAAGTTGCGCAGATCTTTTCTCATTTCTGACTTCGGGGCGCTTGTTGACCGGGGGCCATCAAGGCTTGCCAGCGGTATCGTGGACTAAGTCAGGACAACAGGGGCGGTTTGGCGCAGCCTGCCACCCCCCGAGCCTGGCGGCTACTGGCACAAGGATAAATCAGCAATGTTTAAACATAATGTGACGAGAGAAACTAAAGTAATGCTGCTGGCAGGGGTTCTCGCGAGCAGCACTTTGGTTATGCCGGTGGGGGCCCAATCTCCTGCCCAGACCGGGCAGCCGGGACATGCGGATGCCAAGCGCTATCAGCCCGACAGGTTTGCGGGACGAGCGGGCAAATATTACGAACTGGTCTGGGGAGTTGACTCTCTGGCGGTGAAGTGGACGGAGTCGGGCGAGGTGGTCCGATTTACCTACCGCATTTTAGACGCGGATAAAGCCAAGACGCTCAACGATAAGAAGGCTGAACCCTTCCTGATCGACCCGAAGGCCCAGGTCAAGCTGGTGGTGCCGTCGCTCGAAAAGGTAGGGCAGTTGCGTCAGAGCAGCACACCCCAGGCGGGTAAGTCCTACTGGATGGCATTCTCGAACAAAGGCCGGCTGGTGAAACGCGGAGACCGTGTAAGCGTGGTGATTGGGCGATTTCGGGCTGACGGACTGGTGGTGGATTAGCGTCTCCCTTCTGGCTTCTGATGTGAACGGCGTAGGCTCGCTTGGAGCTTGATGCCGCGCAAAGAACGATATGTCTTTTGACCCTATACTTAACTTAAGTCTAAGTCTCAAATCTTCGAACGAGGTCGCATCGATGTTCCGAAAATCACTGGTCATTTCCATGTCGCTGGCGTTTGCCGTTTCCCTTGGCGCAGCCGGGGGCGAGACTCCTTCGCAAGGCAAGCTTTCCGCTGCTGCCATCGTCGATAAGAACGTGGCGGCCCGCGGCGGTTTGCAGGCGTGGCGCGCGGTCCAAACGATGTCGATGCAGGGAAGACTGGGCGCCGGAGGGAATCGGCGGGCTACCATCTCGGTTCCAATTCCGGACAGGAAGTCGAGCGGACAGGCGCTCCCTACGCGGCCGACCGAGGAGGTTCAACTGCCGTTTGTTATGGAGTTGAAGCGACCCGGCAAAATGCGGATGGAGCTTCAGTTCAACGGACAGACGGCCGTTCAGGTCTTTGACGGCGCCAACGGTTGGAAGCTGAGGCCGTTCCTGAACCGGCTTGTGGTTGAGCCTTACACAACAGAAGAAATGAAGTTGTCATCCATGCAGGCAGACGTCGATGGTTACTTGATCGATTACGCGGCCAAGGGCACCCAGATCGAACTGGTCGGCATGGAGAAGGTTGAGGACCGCGACACCTATAAGCTCAAGCTGACCATGAAAAATGGGCAGGCGATCCATGACTGGATAGACGCGCAGACCTTTCTGGAAGCGAAAATTGAAGGGCAGCCTAGGCGGCTCGATGGCGTATATCATCCAGTGGAGGTGTATTATCGCGATTATCGGCCAGTAAGCGGCCTTCAGATTGCGCATCTTTTGGAGACGAAAGTTCTCCAAGTGGCTCGAACATCGAAGGGGTTCAGGGACCCGGTTGTTCCGAGCGAGAAAATCATCGTGGAAAAGGTCGTGGTGAATCCCCAGCTTGATGAAAACCACTTCTCGAAACCAGAAATCCCAGTCGCACCGAATGCCAAGTAGGCTGGTGGTTTGACCTATAACTTGATTCCGCCCTCCAGGCGTTCCGACTTCCGCTGAAGGCGAGAGTGTTGCTCTGAATCCCCAGGCTGGAGGATGCCATCTTCGCGAAGCGAAAGGGCAGCAAGCAAAGCGTTGCCCAGGAGAAAGGTCCGCAAAACGGCTCCTAGCAATACCAGCGGATCTTACACTGATTTGGCAACCTGCTTGCTCCCCATCCTTATGTATGTCCCTAGAGGCGCAGACCCTGATTCCGTCGTATCTTGTTCATTCTGCGCCATTTCTGGCATTAGATAGGAGGCCTGGCGCGGAACGGATGGTCCAAAGAATGGCAGCTTTTTTGATTTAGAATGCACACAGGTTCAGTCTACGCCGTTCCGAACAACCCCATGAAGAGGCCCCTCGCACTGGTTTCCTTTGTTTTCCTGGCGCTGCTTGTGTTCGCAGCAGGCCGTTATTCTGCTAAATCCAACCGCGCTGACGCGAAGCGCATTCTCTATTACGTTGATCCGATGCACCCGTCCTACCGCTCAGACAAGCCGGGAATCGCGCCCGACTGCGGGATGGCCTTGGAGCCTGTGTACGAGGGTGAAGATCCCGCGGCGAGGCTTCAGTTGAAGCCCGGCGCAGTTTCGATCAGTCCGGAGAAGCAACTGTTAATCGGAGTTCGGGTCTTGGCGGTTGAAAAAAACTCCGGATCTCGTCTGATACATACGACCGGCCGCGTGGAGGCGGACAGTAGCAAGACCTTTCGCGTGATGGCGGGTGCCGAGGGCTGGGTGCAATCCGTCAAGAATAATCCTGCCGGCACGTTGGTAAAAAAGGACGAGCTCCTGGCCTTCCTTTACAGCCGTGAATTTCGCAACGCCGAGCAGGCCTACTTGGGCTCCCTCGCCAGCCTCGAGCGCTTGAAGGGCAGCCACGATCAGGAAGATCCCGCCAGATCAAGCGATGCGAGTTTGCGAATCAACGAGGAACAGTTGCGTTCCTTGGGGATGGGTGAACCGCAAATAAAAGAGTTGGCTAAGACGCGGCAGATCACTCGCGATATCACTTTGACTTCCCCCATTGATGGAATCGTACTCTCGCGCGAAGTCTCTCCCGGCCAGAGGTTTGAAAAGGGCACCGAGTTTTACCGCATCGCCGATCTCGGCAGGGTCTGGATCACGGCCGATCTCTTTGGAGGAGACACGCAGCTCTTCGTTCCGGGTGCTCGGGTGAAGGCCACTATTCGCGAACGGGCGAAAACCGTCTTTGCCACCGTCAGCGATACCCCGCCGCTCTTCGATCCCGCATCACGCACTTTGAAGCTGCGGCTGGAAGCCGAAAACCCCGGCTTAGTCCTGCGGCCGGATATGTTCGTGGATCTCGAATTCAGCGCCAAAGCCCCCGCGGGGCTCGCGATTCCGCAGGATGCCGTCATTGACAGCGGTCTGCAAAAAATTGTCTACGTGGAAGCCAGCGACGGGGTGTTCGAGCCGCGCCCCGTGATTCTTGGAACTGCTTACGGTAATTTCGTCACCGTGACCAACGGCCTGGCTGCTGGCGAGAAAGTTGTTACCTCCGGAAATTTTCTGATCGATTCGGAGAGTAAGATGCGCTCCACAACGCTCATCTCTCCCTCCGTCATAAAAGATGCTCACCTGTCCTCAGGTCAGCACGCCGTCGCATTGCGGGACCCGGTCTGTGGAATGCAGCTCGATACGAAGCAGGGTTCCTCTGCCGGACACTCGGAAAAATACCATGGCGAAGTGTTCCAGTTCTGTTCGGACAAGTGTCAGAAGAAGTTCCAACAGGATCCGGCGAAGTATGCAGGCGTAAAGGTAAGTTCCGTCGCGGATCCGGCGGCCGTTTCGAGACCTGAATGATTAACCGGATCATCGAATTCTCCGCAAATAACAAGTTCCTGATATTTGCTTTTCTCGCCGCAGCTTGTCTCTGGGGAGCATGGGCAGGCTTTCACCTCCCTTTGGATGCCATCCCGGATCTGAGTGAGACACAGGTAATCATCCTCTCGCGTTGGGATAGAAGCCCGGATATCATCGAGGACCAGGTCACTTATCCTATTCTCTCCGCGATGACCGGCGCGCCGCGTGTCAGGACCGTTCGCGGCATCTCGGACTTTGGGTATTCCTATGTTTACGTGATCTTCGAGGAAGGCACCGACATTTACTGGGCGCGTTCTAGGACCCTCGAATATCTTTCCGGTGTGACTTCGCGGCTTCCCCAGGATGTAAAGACAGAAATTGGACCCGATGCGACGGCGCTCGGTTGGGTTTTCCAATACGTTCTCAAGGACGAATCCGGGCAACACAGTCTCGGTGAACTTCGTTCTTATCAGGATTGGTATCTCCGGTATTACTTGCGAGCCGTGCCCGGAGTCGCCGAGGTTGCTTCCCTCGGCGGATTCACACAGCAATACCAGGTCAATGTGGACCCCAACCGGCTGCGCTCCTATGGAATCCCCATCTCGCGCGTTGCCGAAGCCGTCCGCGAAGGCAACCATGAAACCGGAGCGCGGCTGCTGGAATTCGGCGGCGCCGAATACATGATTCGGGGCCGCGGATACCTGAGCTCACCCAAAGATATAGAGGAGACCGTCCTCACGGCCGTTGACGGGACTCCGATCCGGATCAAGGATGTGGCTCACGTCGTCATTGGCCCCGATCTCCGGCGCGGCACCACCGATCTGAATGGCATGGGTGAAGTCGTCTCGGGAATCGTAGTCACGCGCGAGGGCAGCAATGCCCTCGACGTGATTGACCGCGTCAAGACACGGCTGAAAGAAATCGAGCTGAGCCTGCCCCAAGGAGTCAAGATTGTCCCGGTCTACGACCGCTCGGAATTGATCCGCCGTGCGATTTCCAATGCGCGCCTGACGCTGATCGAAGTGATGATCACCGTGGTCATCGTGATCGTGATTTTTCTCTGGCATTTCCCAAGCGCTGCCATTCCCGTGGTTACCATCCCGGTCACTATCCTGGTCACTTTTATTCCGCTGCACTTTGCCGGCGTCAGCATAAATATCATGTCGCTAGCCGGCCTTGCCATTGCCTGTGGTGAACTCGTAGACGCCGCCATTGTCGTCGTCGAGCAGACGCACAGGAAGCTGGAGATCTATGAACGCTCCGGCAATCCGTTTTCCTATGACCAGGTGATATTAACGGCGGTGAAGGAGGTAGCCGGGCCTACGTTTTTTGCTCTGTTGGTCATTGCTGTAGCATTCTTGCCGGTTCTCGCCTTGGAAGGCCAGGAAGGCAAGCTGTTCCGGCCGCTAGCCTACACCAAGAACTTTGCCATGTTGGTGGCGGCGCTGCTGGCCATCACCCTGACTCCTGCGCTCAGGCTTCTCCTGGTGCGCCACCGGCCTATCCTCGCCGAAGCCGGCACACGGTTTAAGCGCCTACTTGATTCATTATTGGGTGGCAAGATCCAATCCGAAGAGAAACACCCCATTACTGGGCCACTCATGCGGATCTACGCTCCCGTCGTTCGCTGGACTCTCCGTTGGAAAACGCAGGTGATTGCAGCGGCGATCGTCCTCGTTCTCTTGACCATCCCCATGTTCTGGACGCGCGGCTCCGAGTTTATGCCCCAGGTGGACGAAGGCTCCCTCCTTTATATGCCTAGCACAATGCCGGGTATCTCCATCGCGGAAGCGCAAAAACTTCTGCAACTGACGGATCAGATCTTGATGAATTTTCCGGAAGTCGATCATGTCCTGGGCAAAGCGGGACGCGCCGATACCCCGACCGACCCAGCGCCTCTCTCTATGCTCGAAACCGTCATTGTTCTCAAACCGCCATCGGAATGGAGGGATGCTCACACCTGGTACTCCTCCTGGGCGCCACGGTGGCTCCTTCCCGGTCTAAGGCACATCACGCCCGATCACATCTCGCAACAGAAGCTGGTAGCGGAGTTGAACGAGGCGCTGAAAATCCCGGGCCTTTCGAATTCCTGGACCATGCCCATCCGGGGGCGCATCGATATGTTGAACACCGGCATACGCACGCCGGTGGGCCTCAAGATTCAAGGCGCCGACCTGAACAAGATGCAGGAGATCGGACGGCAGGCAGAAAAACTCCTCAGCGTTGTGCCCGGCACTCGAAACGTATTTGCCGAACGCATCGGCGATGGCTACTTTCTCGACGTGAATTGGGATCGCCAGGCACTGGCCCGCTACGGGCTCTCCATAGAAGACGCCCAGAGCGCCCTCTCGACGGCGGTTGGCGGGGAAAACGTCAGCACCGTGATCAAAGCGAGGGAACGGTACCCTGTCAACGTCCGCTATCTTCGCGACTTCCGGTCAGACCTCGAATCGCTCGGCCGCGTGTTGGTGTCCGTGACCGGCGATAAACAAATCCCATTGTCCGAGCTGGCCACCATCCGCACTTTGACGGGACCCTCCATGATTCGCAACGAAGACGGATTGCTCACCGAGTATGTTTTCGTCGACGTGACGGACGTCCCCGTTGGTGACTATGTCGAACAAGCGCAACGCGAATTGCAAAACAAGCTGAAACTCCCGGCTGGCTACTCGGTGTTGTGGAGTGGCCAATATGAAACGGCCCTTCGCGTCCGGCATCGATTGATGCTCATCGTGCCAGTCACCATCGCCATCATTCTTTTTTTGCTTTACAGCAATACTCGATCGGCGGTGAAAACCATGATCGTTGCCCTGGCGGTTCCATTCTCCGCCGTGGGCTCTATCTGGATGATTTCCGCGCTCGGCTACAATATGAGCATCGCTGTCTGGCTCGGAATTCTCGCCCTTCTCGGGATCGATGCCGAAACCGGAGTGTTCATGTTGCTCTATTTGGATCTCGCTTACGAGGCCGCACGACGCGAGCACCCGCAATTCACGCAAGAGCGACTTTATGACGCGATTGTGGAAGGGGCGGCCCGCCGGTTGCGTCCCAAATTCATGACCTTTGCCACCATGTGCATCGGCTTGATTCCCATTCTGTGGTCCAACGGAACCGGTTCCGAAATCCTGAAGCGAATGGCCGCCCCCATGATCGGCGGTATCTTCACCTCCTTTATTCTCGAACTGCTCGTTTATCCTCCTATCTATGCGGTATGGAGAGAGAGGGGGCTGAAAGAGGAACCCGTTCGGGATCAAATCATAGCTTCTGGCCGTCTAGGCACAGCGCAAGCGATTGGCGCTGACACGACCCCGTAATTCCCTCGAAATCCTGGCGAACTAGCGGAACGGAACACCACCCAGAGTTGATGGTTGGCGGGGATACCAACGAGGACCGTGATGGCCGTAAGCGTCAATCCACGGCCGTCTGGCCAGAGTGTGGGTAGGCACGCATGATCCCCTTTGTGGACGCAAACATCGTGTCCACAAAGGGGGAATCATCTCAAGGCGCTTTTCCGAGTTCATCAACCTTGGCTAGTTCTCGTGTGACCGAACTAGAGTGTAGGCGGCATAGAACGGGAGTAATACGACTAAGCCTTCTGTGGACGATAACTTGAACCTTTGATTCAGGGCATCTGCCAACGCTTGAGAACAAGTGCTGGCTGCTATCAAAGGGGCTCCTGTACTGCCATCTTGTACGCTCAAGAGATTTCCCTGGCAAACCAGGCGCAGAACGTCATGCCCAGACTTTGACGCCACCACTCCCCCGGCCGCTATCAACGTATAGGTTTCGCCAAACACAAAAGTCCCACTTGCAGAAGACTCCTCTGCTGACACCTGCCGGAAGCCTGTGTCTAGGAAATTTGCTATGACCTGAGCACACGGTGTAGAGGGCGGCAACGGGGGAGCTCCCACACTACCGTCAAGGGGACCTATGCTGGAGGCCAGTGCATCACATTCGAAACGAACCACCACTTGTTGGTTTTGCGGCGACACGGGCTTTGCCGCGAACGTGCTCCCAAAACCCATCACTGCCAAAACTAACAACAGAACAGACAATGTAGCCGCTGCTTTTCTCTTCGTTTTCATTGAACACCTCTTTTTTTAAATCAAATACTTCTGGATAACCGGTGGTAAGGGTTATGCTTTTCGCATTCGAACGCACGTCGCAATCTCACCGAGGGCTTTTGCGGATTTTCGTTCTTGAGCAGCTCGACACCTTGCCTAAACTCAACCATCGGATCGAGCTCTACTGCGCCCTTGGTTCTCTCCGGTGCAAATGCGAGGTTCATGGAGGTCCTCAGGTACTGCATATCGACTACCTACTAACCTAGACGGATCATTTGCGTGGAGTCTACTGGCCTGACGGCCAGTGTTATCCAAAAAGGTGCAAACCCGAGCGGTCTCCGCGGGTCGAAAAAACGCTAGTGCTATCGGAGGCACGTATTCACGAAAGCGTGAAGTTGGGCGAGGTGCTCTGCGCGCGTTCGATAGAACCGTTTGAAGGTGACCGCTGGCTGTTGCGGTGGATGCGGGCCAATGGCTAGGGGAATTGAATCATTATCGTCTGCAACCTATTGATTTTGCATTGCTTAGGAAAGTCGGGAAGGGAGGCGAAAATTGCGATTCAAAGCTTCACAGAGAGCGCGAAACGTCCGCAGCGGGGTCGTTCTACATAACCGCTCGGCCGCAATCGTCCAGCCATCATTGAAATACAATTGAATGATTAGGCCGACGAATTTGTGGCGAAAAACACCATGGATGTCTGACAGAGTTACAGGCAGAAGCTTGCTGGACTGGTTTTTACCCAGCCGTCCTTCACGATACTTCTTGCGCCAGTAAAAAACCTGGTTGGCGTTGACTGCGTGACGCCGCGCTACTCGCGCTACTGATGCCCCAGCCTCTAACGTCTCTTCGACGATGCGGCGTTTCTCTTCGACCGACCTCCGCCGCCTCTTTTCCTGCTTGGCACTCTCAATCGCCGGCTGCTCGGATGTGTCCACTTATCCCTCGTGGACACTTATTGATGTGCCCACAACGGGCAGCATCCTTAATTTACTCTCACTTCGTCCAGACGGTTTAGACCAGTCGCTTACTGATGGCCCTTCGGTGAGGATTTATCAGAGTGGACTTGCCGCTCGTTCTATGCGATTGGGACATGCGAGATAAGCGGACATTGTAAGGTTATGGGCCGAAGCACAGCGCACAACGACGCAGGCGAAGGCAGCGCCGCCACATTCCTCCATACCGGCAGCTCACGGCCCTGCTGTTGCAGCGGTTTTCCCACTTGTCCAGCGAGTACTTCAGTTGAATGTTAGTTTGGGGAAGGAGGTTTTCGGTCCTGCTGCATCTGCTTCCGCTGCTGGTACATGTTCTGTAACTTTTGGATCATTTGTTCTGATGTCTTAGGTGCCGATTTGTCCGCATCGGCGTCCGTAGTACCGGGTGAGGCCTGCAGCTCGGCTGCTGCGGGTTGCTGCTCCGTCGACGCAGGTGGAGAGCCCGCGGTTGGCGCTTCCACGCCAGGAGTCGCCGGTTCGGCTGAATTCTCTCCACCGGAAACTTCCGCTGGGCTGCGGTTGGGCTGAAGATTTCTTCGATTTGGAACCCGCGCCTGCCCCGCAGAACTTGCCGGCCTGCCAGATGCGACCACGGCGGCGGCTTTGGTACGGAGAGTCAGCAGCACACTCTGTATGCCCTCCGGATCAGTCTCGGACGCCTGGATAACGTAGTCGAGATCCGTCCCGCCCAGTAGTGCGGCAAGTACTCTGCGTGCCGGACCTGGTCCAAGCCGGACCCAGATCCGTTCGTCGGAAGCGCTCGCCGGGAGTTCAATGTCTGCGCCCATGCGCTCGCTAACTGCTGCCAGGATGTCCCCCAACTTTGAATTTTCTGCAACGATTGTAAGCTGCCCGTCTTCATAGGATACCTGGTGTCGGCTGGGCGTCCCTAGTTCCGCCGAGAGAGGTGCGGGCGCTTGCTGCGGTATCTGTTCTTGCAGCACCGGCGGCGACGCTAAAGCTGTCAGTATGGATTTTGCAAGGTTGGGTGGCTTCCGGCCGCTCGGAGCTGGTGTTGGCAGTTTCTGCCCTCTCACGGCGGGAGCCACGATCATGACTCCCAGTCCGCACACCACAATGAACAGCTTAAGAGAATGCATCTCGAGACTGAGCCGAAGCGCTCTTCCTAACGCTATCCGCAATTCATTTAAGACCCTGTTCATCGATTCGGCCCATACTACTCAGGAGAAAATCTGAGAATACTAGTTATTCTCTCCTGCTTCACGATCGGCGAGGTCGTCGAGCTCCAGGTTCCCTGCAAGACTCTCTATCATGGTCTATCTTCCCTGGTCAACAACCTTTACGGCGATCTCAAAACAATAAGGATGAGCAGCGGCCTTCTCGGTGAAAAAGAGCGCGGAGATCATTTGAGTTCACTTATGCCCAACAGGCCGAGAGGACTTCTTACCACTACAACTTCTCGTCGAAGACTCAAGATGCCTTGCTTTTCCCAGCTCGAGAGCAGCCGGCTCACGGTAAACAAGGTAGTCGCTGTCATCTGCGCCAACTCCTCCCGCGACAGGTTGATTTCCAGCGCGCCATCCACTCTCCGGCCTACTTGCGGAAGCAGACGAACCAGCTCACGAGCCAGGCGTGGGGCCACCCTTTCAGTCGATATCTCTCGAAATCGGCCTTCGAGCACCTGCAGGCGCTTTGCCATGATACGCATCGTGTTGCGCTGAAGGAGAGGGAACCGTTGTGAAAGGGCCTCAAACGTCGGGGCATTCCAGACCAGCGCCCTACACGGAACAAGTGCCTCCGCCGTTGAGCTATGCCTACCGCGTTCCGCACACCCAAGCGACCCCACTATTTCACCAGGTCCTTCGAGTCGGAGGATGACTGCGCTGCCATTCTCTCCCAGCTGCGTTATCTTTACGGAACCTTCGGTCAGCAACACTATGTCCTTGATCGCGTCGCCTGCGAAAAAGATCGTCTGCCGGCGCGGGAACTTCGTTGGGTGCGCGGCGGATACGATGATTGCGCAATCGCCCCGAGGGATACCCGCAAATAGCTCGGACAGCTCTGCATATTGGCTTCCTTGGCGGGCCACGAGCTTCATCTCCAAGCCGTTGTTTTGCGGCAATTGCAAACGAGCTGTTAGTGAGGCCGCCTGAGCGTTTGCCATATTTTTCAGCGTAGTCCCTGTCTCGATTGAGTTACAGGCCCTAGCTGCGGGGATCGGACCTTAAGTACTACGGGGCCTTGAAAGCACGGTGCAGTTCTAGCGGCCGAATAACATACAGTAGGCTTGAAGAGGGAACAGACCAGTATGTACATGTGGGCACTCGTCCCAAGGCGAGTGTTGAACTATACTAAGCAAGCTCCATGCCTAGCCCTCCTGTTCGCAAGTCGTTCATTTCAAAAGGGTTGACTCGCGGCACGCTGGCACTCGTGAAATATCTTGCACAAATCGGGAACAGAAGGGAAAAATTTGGGAAAAGGAATGAGTTCATCCCACAGTGCAGGTATCCGTAGTTGGACAGGCCAGGAGGGACGCAGCAGTGCACAAACGCCTTAGTGCAGCAACACGATGACACCAGGGGGAATGGATTAGGAAGTCGGTGCTGCTGGAGCCGAGGCCGGGCTCTGTGGTCGTGTTGCACCGCGAGCTGCGGGCTTGCTCGGCTGCGGCGCGCTGCTACCCGCCTTTTTCTTTGGTTCTCGCCGCCGCAAGCCAACGGAGGTGCCGGTGCCTATATCAATCAGCCGCAAATTCTCGTCGGTGATCTCCTCTGCCCGCACGATGTGAGGTGTGATCGCGAAGACAATCTCGCTTTCGTTCCGTTTTTTACTCTCCTGGCCAAACAGGTACTTCAAGAGGGGAATTTTTGCCAGCCACGGATAACCGCTCAGTGACTGTGTTTCTGTATCTTGCAGAATGCCACCCACCAGGTTAATCTCACCGTCCTCCAAGCGCGATTCGTGCTCGATGCGGCGCTGTCCAATCTGGGGTTGCGTGATTCCTCCGATATTTACCTCACCCGAGACCGATGAAACTTCCAAAACCATCTTGAGGGTGACCTCGCGATTTGAGTGAATTTGAGGAGTAATGTCGATATTCACGCCAACATCGATATACTGAAATTGAGTATTGACCAGCGGGCTGATACCTCCCCCACTGACGCCGCCGGCTGCCGAAAACGACCCGGTGGCGATTGGTATGCGATCGCCGATTTTCAAAGTAGCCTTTTGTTGGTCAAGGACGCGGATTTGCGGGTTCTGGAGAACCTTGGTGTTGCTGTCGGACATAAGAAACTCGAACTTACCGCCCGGAACCCCTAGAGAGAAAATGCCTCCATTCACCGAACCCAGTTTGACCACGCCCGCGCCCAGTGGGGCAGCCGCTACAGCGATGGAGGTAGACGTTGGAACAGTTGTGCCCATGTTCCGCAGCCGGTCGCGGCTGATTGACAACACGGCGATATCGATCACCACTTCGGCCTTGGGCTTGTCAAGGTCGGAGACCAATTTCTGCGCCAGTACCAGCTGGTCCGGCGTGCCCCTTAGCGTGATCGCGCTGTGCGTGGGATTTACTTGAATCCGGGTGATGTCCAGAATTCCCTTAAGGGTGCCGACCACCTCTTGTATCTCGCTCGGCGTCGATGCATTGCGAAGATAGAACGTGGTCATCACGTTGTCTTCAAAGTCTTTGCGTCTGCCTTCCGCGGCGACAAAGATGGCCTTGGTCGATATAGGCCGCCAGAAGGTCTTCGATTGCATGGCGACCATCCTGAGCGCCTCGCGCAAGGGGACGTCGTCCAACTCGATATTGATACGCTGTGGCTTGTAGTCCAGGTCAAACAGCACGTTGATTCCAGCTAGCTTGCCAATGGTCTTATAGACGTTATCCGCCGTAGTCGTCATGCGCAGTGTAAGCGGGGTGTCCGAAAAGGGTTCCAGGTCGACTGGACCTTCAACATCTTCCATCATTTTGCTCAACGGTGACTCCGGCCTCGGGGTGGCGGCAAGCCCTGCCTGGGTTTGCTTTTTGATCATTGTGGCGGTGCGGCTCATCTCTTCCTGCGCCCCGAGGTTGGATCTGTCAATCTCTGCCGCACGCTGAAATTCCACGAGTGCTTCCTCTAATTTGAGGTTATCGCGCAGCAATTGGCCCTTTCGCATATGCTCGGCTGCGGCAGCCGCTCGCGACCGCAGGTAGGCGGCAATGTATTTCGGATCCTTGGGCTTCAGCGCGTACGCTTCCTTGTATGCTTCGTAGGCAGCATCGTTTTGGTTCTGAGACTCGGCATGAACACCGCGGGCATACGCAGCATTCGCTTGATCGGAATAGCTTGGCGCGCTGATCGCCATACTCAGGATCAAAGCCAGCATAATGCGCAGATGTTTCATGTTGTTGCTGCCTCCACGGAACCTGCCATCCATGCCTCATGCGGACCATGAAAAGCCGACCTAACCGCGCGAGGTTGCTGGAAATGGCAAACCCAGTAGATGGCTAAGAGCAAATGTACGGCCACGGTGCGAAATCACTTTTCTCGAAGCACCGTCACTTATAGCCCACAACTTGGCCTACTTAGTTGACTTAGCGCAAAGACAGACCCTTCACTCCCCTTAAATACTCGTTTGTTGGCAATTGGGATTAGGGTCGCTAAGAATTAAATGTCCTATTCATGGAAATTTTGAAGAAGGCCACCCTTAGCCAGAAAAAGAGACCGGGCCAGGTGGGAAAGGCTTACGAAGACGTTCGAGGTGCAGAAGCCAGGTCGATTACCTGCGGCAATCGAGATCAGTGGATAAGTTATTCAAGTTTTGCAGCCAATCATGAATCTTTCATAGCGCGACAATTCGCCGTCAAGGTTGTTGTAGCGCAAAGACGAACTGACAAGATACGTTGATATTCGTTCTTGCCTGGCTCAGCTGGCTGCTGAATTCACGGCCGCCTATGCGGGATATCCCTGGTCCCATGGAGTAAGTGTCTCCGGTATGAAACTTGGTTACAAACTTGGCATGGTCGCGGCTTTGATCTTTCTGGCCAGTCTATCAGCGTCCGCTGCGAACATGGCCATCTTGCGCAATGGCTTTGCCATCCGGCATGAACGTCGCGAAGCGCGAGAAACGGCGACTCGCCTATACCTAGGCGAGACGCCAGACAATTACATTGACGTACCTACTGCCGACATCGTGCGCTTCGAAGAATTGGACTCATACTTGCCGCCAGCCGTCAGCTCTGCACCTGCCAGAGGCCTCGACTCGGTCGTCAGTGCCGCCAGCAAACGAAACAACCTTGACCCCGATCTGGTCAACTCCGTGATTCTGGTCGAAAGCGGATTCGATCCAAACGCAGTCTCCCCGAAGGGCGCGCGGGGGCTAATGCAGCTCATGCCCCAGACTGCAGCCCGGATGGGCGTACAGAACGCCATGGACCCTGCTGCCAACGTGGAAGGTGGCACGCGCTACTTGGGTGAACTGCTGTCTCGCTATCACAACGATCTTAGTAGAGCTCTGGCGGCCTACAACGCCGGACCAGATCGCGTCGAACAATATCACGGCGTGCCTCCCTACCCGGAAACCCTGGCTTATGTCGCTCGAATCATCGGCGATTTCAACCGTAAAAAAGATGCCCAGCGACGCCTGCAGCCGGATCCCGGCAGTAACCGCTCGCAGGACCAGAGTTCCGTTGCCACCGAGTTCTCCGTGCCCGGCCAACCCAAAGTTGTGCGCCCAGACGTTGTGCGCTACACGCCCAGCGCCAACGCTGCTTCCAAAGCTGCAATTTCTGATGCCGCCAGATTGATTTCCATGATGAATTCATTCCCTCAGGTGGATCAACCTGAGTGAACTCTAGCGGTCTTCGTGACTAATAAATGCAACCAGCCTACCGCGATCACGCCGGCAATCGAGAGCCAATGGTTCAGCTGGAGAGTAATTATTCGGCAACTGGAAACCTTCCAGCGGTAAACAACCTTGGGGCCATCCCCTGTTGTCCCCACGTCTCCGAAACGCTCCCTCTCTGCGACCCTCCCTACACGATTTCCCACTTCTCTTCCGTTGTCCTCGGCACCGGCTCACGCTTGCCCATGCTGCTACTTTTGATCCAGGAGGCCCAGATCAGAGCTAAGCGGCCTGTCTAGTTTTGAGCGAGGCACTAGCAAAGGGCCCATCTTCCGATAGCTGGAAAGTGGGGAGCGACACGCAACGGCTTCTATACCATCACGACATCCTCCCCATCAGCGATCGCGCTTTAAGCTACCTTAATAGGAATAGGGTCAACGCCTGCTGCCCATTGCGAACGCATAGCTGAAGGAGGAATGCATGAAATTCTCTAGTCCCTCATCCATCAGAGTCACGTTGGCTCTGAAGCTCATCGGTCGGATGATCGCATGGCGGATATTTTTGTTGCTTCTGGGAATTCTGGTCAACACGACAATTCTCCGGGCGCAGCAACCCGTCGAGGTGGCGGCTGCGGATAAACGAACATTGCAGCTCTTGCTCCAACGAATTGATCAGTTGGAGGCCAGAGTCAAGCAATTAGAAGCGGCCAAGCAGCAAGCGGCCCCGGTAAGCCTTCCTTCTGCACCCGTCCAAGCGAGTGCGCCTCCTGTAAGTGAAACTGAGTTGCAAACGGACAGCGCGGTGCCCGAGAGAATGGATGTTAGCAAGACATTGTTGCGCATGCGGGGATTCGGCGATATCACGCTTCACGGGGACAGCCAGAAGCATGATACGACCGCCTTCAGCCTTGGCCAGCTCAACCTTTTCATCACTTCGGACATCTCGGAAAAATTCAAGTTCCTCAGCGAAATCGTCTTTGAAGGTGGACCGGACAATATTTTCGGCAAAACGCGCGGTGAAAATAATACCTTCGGTGTGGATGTCGAACGCATGGTTCTTCAGTATTCCCACAGTGATTATTTCAAGTTTACTGTCGGCAGATATCATACAGCGATCGGCTACTACAACACGGCCTATCACCATAGCACTTGGTTTCAAACCACGACGGGCCGCCCCTTTCTCTTTCAATTCGAGGACCGCGGAGGAATTCTGCCGATTCATACTGTGGGTGCGTCGGCGTCGGGCCTGATCCCCTCCGGCCATCTCGGCTTGCACTACGTCGCAGAGGTTGGGAACGGGCGTGCCTCGCGTTCCCCGATTACTGAGGAACCGGTGCAGAATGTGGTTGATGACCAGAACCACAAAGCCTTCAACCTTGCACTTTTCGCTCGTCCCGACGCAGTTCGTGGCCTGCAGGTAGGCTTTTCGGCTTACCGTGACCTGCTTGCGCCGGTAAACCTCCCCAGAATCGGAGAAACTATCCTTGCGGCGCACGCCGTCTTGGTGCGTTCGAAGTTTGAATGGCTGAACGAAGCCCTTATTGTTCGTCATGCCCCTACCGGTATTCCACGCGTATTCAATACCCCGGGTTTTTATACCCAGGTTTCAAAACAATTCGGCTCCTATCGGCCCTACTTCCGATACCAGTATGTGAACGCCTCTAGGACAGAGCCCATCTTCCCCGACGTTGGATTACGCCAAGGCCCCTCCTTAGGTCTCCGTTTTGATGCCAGCGAGACGGTGGCTGTGAAGCTGCAATATGACTACACTGCCTTGCGAGGACAGCCGGCGGTCAATGCGCTTGCCCTTCAAGTCGGATTTACATTCTAGAAAGACCAACGCATGCGTCGCCTGGCAGGTCTACTGTTCATTTTGGCGAGTGCCGCCTTCTCCATTGCGGCGCTATCGTTCGGGCCCGCGCCAAACTCCCGTTTATTGCCGGAGCCGCAGATCGCGTCCGAGCAAAATTTGGCCGTGGTGGTTAACCTTTCTAACCCGGTTCAGAATCTTTCCATGCCCGAACTGCGAAGAATTTTTCTTGGTGAGCGCAGTCACTGGCCAAATGGTCGCCGCATCACCCTCGTTATGATGGAATCCGGCCAGCCTGAGCGCGCCGTCGTGCTTCGCGATATCTGCCAGATGAATGAGACCGATTTCAATAATCACTTCCTGCACGGCGTTTTCACCGGCGAAGTGCTTGTTTCACCAAAAACCCTGGCAACTCCGGTGGGTGTGCGCAAGTTCGTATTTAACGTGCCCGGTGCCATTGGCTATCTTCGTGTCTCGGACTTGGACCCCTCGGTAAAAGCCGTTCGGATCGATGAGCGCGGTCCTGAGGATAAGGGTTACAGGCTTCACGTGCCACCACGCACTTCCAAGTAGATATGAACGGGCAAAACAAACGCGCGCGCAGACGGACATTGGCCGGCCCGGCGGCGCTGCTGGACCGTGTCTTGGCGCTTGCATCCCCCTACAATTCGTCCTTGTTGCTTCTCATCGTATTCCTTGTGGTGATCGCGGTCGGCCTATTCGTCATACGCGATCTTCACACCACGAACGTTGAGGCTCAGAAAATGTATGCTGGCTCCGTGCTGGGACTTCGCAGAATTGGTGAGCTGCAGTACCAGGCCCAGGAGACACGCCGAAGCACTTTTTATGCCTTAACCACCAACGATAGCAATCTCCAACTGGAATACGCCGACCAGTCTCGCGAAGCGGATCGTCGTGTAAACGAAGGGATCAGCGAATATCTGCTTCAGGCTCGAATGCCTCACGAGATTGAGTTGGGCAAACGCCTCCAACGCGATTGGTCCGAATATCTTAATGTGCGCAATGAAGTGTTGGCTTCGATTCTTGAAGGCATCACCAAAGAAGCGGTCAACCTGGATCTTAAGGGGGGTGTGCCGGCCTTCGAACGTGTGCGTCAAGACTTGGAGGAAATCAAGCGGCTCTACGACGAGCAGGCGTCTCAGCAGCTTGCCAACGTCGCTGCCACCTCTCGGCGCACCATCTTCAGGCTGATCGGTGTTCTCGGTATTACCTTGGCGTTGGCCAGCGCTTCCGTCTGGGCCATCCAGAGAAGCAAAATGCTCGGCGCGATCCAACTGGCCAAGCTGCAAATGGAGTTTGTTGCCTCGGTCTCTCATGAGCTACGCACTCCCTTGGCGGTCATCTCCTCCGCGGCGGATAATATTGCAGACGGTCTTGTTGGCGGGAAGGATCAGCTGAAACGCTATGGCTCCGCAATCCAAAACCAATGTCGGCAGATCACCGAACTTGTAAACCAGATTCTGCTGTTTGCCTCGACGAAAGACCGGAAGAACCGCTATACTCTGCGCCCACTGCAGGTGTCGCGAATCATCGATGCCGTGCTGGACAATACTGCCGAATTGGTGCAGGAAATAGGCTTTGTGATTGAGCGGCGCATCGAATCCGGGCTGCCCTGCGTAATGGGTGATTTGTCCGCGCTCTCTCAATGCCTGCAGAACTTGATCGTAAATGCCGTGAAGTACAGTGGTGAAAGCCGCTGGATCGGTATCCACGCTTTCGTCCACGATTCCGAAGCGCGAAGCAGCAAGGAAATCCGGATCACCGTTCAAGATCGCGGTATGGGCATTGACCGCTTGGAGATGCCGCACATTTTCGAGCCCTTTTATCGCGGAGCGGCGGTCACGGCTGCCCAGATTCACGGGACAGGTTTGGGATTGTCTCTCGCGAAGAGCATTGCCGAAGCTATGGGAGGAACACTTTCCGTGGTTAGTGAACTGGCGGTTGGGAGTATATTCACCCTCCACTTGCCAATCGTCGAGAAACAAAAATCGGAAATGGCGTCCGTCACTTCTAAACCAGATCCGTCTATTCGAACATGAACGAGAATATTCTGTTGGTGGAAGACGAACAAGCATTGCGGATGACCCTGAGCGATCGTCTGCAAAGCGAGGGTTACGTCGTGGATTTCTCTCCCGATGGTGAACAAGGCTTCGAAAAGGCGACCAGTCTGCCCTTCGACTTGATCATCCTCGATATCATGCTGCCTCGTCGCAGCGGTCTTGACGTCTGTCGCGACATCCGGCTGGCGGGGTTGGCAACCCCAATTCTCCTGCTTACTGCTCGTGGCCAAATTGTCGACAAGGTGGCTGGTCTCAAACTGGGCGCCGATGACTACGTCACGAAACCATTCGATACTTTGGAACTTATGGCCCGTATCGAGGCCCTCTTGCGGCGCGCCCCCACACGAACCGGCCAGGGCATTCTCCAGTTTGGCTCAATCCGCGTGGATATTCGCGGCACGCAGGTTACGCGAGAAGGCAAACCTGTTTATCTTTCTGCTCGGGAATTTCAGCTGCTGCGCTATTTCACGGAGCACAACGGGATCACTCTTTCCCGTGATGAGATCCTGCGCGAGGTGTGGGGCTACGAGGTTGGCACGTTCACACGCACCGTTGATGTTCACGTCGCCGGCTTACGCCAGAAATTGGAGAAGGCTCCCAAAAAACCTGAGATGATCCTCACCGTCCCCGGGATTGGCTATAAGTTTCAAGGATGAGAGGGTATTGGCCGCATCATCCGAATATCCGCCGCTGCCTGTTGTTCTTCAGAACTTTTTCATTGATCGCAGCGCGGACTCCGCTCTTTCATGGTGATCGAATGGGTACCACGTCGGAGCATAGCCCTCCAGAAGCCCGTATAACTCTGCGAGTGCATCTGTCAATTGTGTCAACTGCAGGCTCATTTCAGATGCCTCATTCATTTGCTTTGGAAAACTGCTTATCTCGAGTTGTTCAGGGGGCCAGGGATCACGTCTTTACCTCCTTTCAACCGGTCTGTAACTATTACCAATACGGTAGTATATTGTATGGCAAAAACAAAACAAGCTTTTATGTACTCCTTAGACGTATCGAGATGGTGAGTAGGACCTCGCGAGCCCAGAGATGCAGGGCGCTAACCCGTGCCCCCGAAGAAACCGCCGAGCCGGCGCATTCGGCCTGTTTGCAAGTCTTCTTCCCGCGGCATGGCGCGCAGCTCGTCCATCCCGAACCCTTCCGCTCATGCTGCATACTAAGATCTAAACTGTTGGCGCAAGCACTTATGCTGAAGTTCCTCCCTGCACCTTTCAAATTTGGACACCATTGGGAGTAAGGTGCGCGAAAAAGTCTTCCTCGTGTGCTACCATGCCGCTACCCAGCCCTCGTACCATTGATTCAAATCTCCTTGAGGGAGGGATTGGTGTATTTCAACGGGCCTACAGCGAAAGGTGCTTCTTCCCGAATTTGTCCCATTAGCCCGTTGGCGATACCCCTTTCCATTTTATTCCTATTAGTTTTCTTTCTCTGCGTTCCTGCGCAGGCCCAAATCTCACCGGGCCCTCTTGCGAAGGCCCACCAGTCCTTAAGCGGAACCGTACAATGCGCCAGCTGCCACCAATTCGGCACCAGCACGCCGACTTTCAAATGCCTGGATTGCCATAAAGAAGTGGCCCAACGATTGGCCGCCAAGCACGGATACCACTCCCAGATCCAGATGAAGAATCCCAATGGCAAAGATTGTGTCCGCTGCCACCTCGATCACAACGGCGTGGATTTCGGCCTCATTCACTGGGAGCCTTCACAAAAACAATTCGATCACCGGTTGACGGGCTACGTCCTGGAAGGGAAGCATGCGGGCCTTGCTTGCGAGAAGTGCCACATGCCGGCATACATGGTTTCCGACGAACGCGCGCTCATCAAGATGAAAGATCTTTCGAAGTCCTTTTTCGGGTTGTCGCAAAATTGCGTACCGTGCCACAAAGATGTGCACAAAGGCCAGCTCGGAGACAAATGCCTGCAATGTCATAATTACGTGGACTGGAAGGCGGCAAAGCAATTCGATCACTCCAAGACCCGCTATCCTCTGACGGGTCTTCACATCAAGGTCGAGTGCGAGAAGTGCCACAAGCCGGATGTGCCCGGCGGTCCGGCACGCTACAGGGACATGAAGTTCCAGGCCTGCATCGACTGCCATATCGATCCGCACAAAGGCTCCTTCAAGCAGCGTTGCGAAGAATGTCATACCACCGAGGGCTGGAAAAAATTGTTACCGCGCTTTGAATTCGACCATTCCAAGACCAAATACCCGCTCCTAGGAAAGCACGCCATGGTCGGCTGCGCGGAATGCCACCTGAAAGGTGATTTCAAAAAGCAGCTGCCGTTTGATAATTGCAATGATTGTCATAAACCGGACCCCCACAAGGGCCAGTTCGAAGCACGTCCCAAAAAGGGCGAGTGCGCGGAATGTCACACCGTGGATGGCTGGAAGCCCTCGCTTTTCGGCGTGAAAGAACACGACACATCCAAATACCCGCTGAAGGGCAAGCACATCAAAGTGGAATGCGACAAGTGCCATCTGCCAGCGGGCAAGGACACCATCTATAAGGTGAAATTCGCGGCCTGCACCGACTGCCACAAGGATGCTCACGACGGACAATTCAAAGCCGCTCCGTATCGAGACAAATGCGAGGATTGTCATACCGTTCTAGATTTTCACCGCTCCACCTTCACGATCGCCAAACATCGCAAGGCGCGTTTTGCACTGACCGGCGCGCACGCCGCTGTTCCTTGCTCCGATTGCCACAAAGTTGGTGCTGCCGGACGGACCGACAAGATCCTGCCGTTCCATTTCGAAGATCGGACCTGCACCGCCTGCCATGAGGATGTCCATCATGGCGAATTCAATGAACGCATGGCGCGGCGCCGTGCCGACGGCACGCCACAGGGATGCGAAGCCTGCCATAACGTGAGGTCCTGGGCGGACGTGAATGGCTTCGACCATTCAAAAACCAAATTCCCGTTGCTCGGAGCGCATCGCGCTGTAAAGTGCGGTGATTGTCACAAGGTGCCTCTCGGCAAAAAGGAAATACAGTTCAAGGACACATCGCAAGTCTGCGAAGATTGTCACAAAGATGCCCATGACGGCCAATTTGCCAAGGCCGGGAAGACACCTTGTGCGGACTGCCACGATTCGCAGCGCTGGGTGCCTTCCACCTTCAACCATGACACCCGGACGCATTTTCCCTTGCAGGGCGGCCACGAAGGCGTGGCTTGTGACAAATGCCATAAGCAGACGCGCATGGTTGACGCCAAGCCTGTCATTGTCTACAAACAAGCGCCTTCGAAGTGTTCTGATTGTCACGGCCCGAACATCGGCCCTTTGAAGTCAAGCCTTCTGCCGTATGCAAACCCTGCTGCCAGTGGTAGAACGCTTCTTATCGAACCATTGAATCTGTCTCCCACACTCTGGCCGCTCGGTCGTCCCAGCCCGTGGATTTCGCGCGAAGAGAGATGTGCTGTAGAAGGAAGGGAGCGCCGAAGCTTGGCAAAGAATCCGCGGCGCTTAGAATCTGGCTCTTTCGTTTATAGGCAAGGTAACGAGAGTACCGGCAGTCTTGGTACTATTTGGTCGTTAAATTGTCCCTGGCCAAAAACTGAACGTCGGTACAGTTGTTCTTGCCCCAGCGCAAAGACGATAATCCTAGCTGGAGTTATTGTCATCATGGGGCACCAGAACTCATCCAGCGGAATCGGATTAACGGAAGCTGAGGCTTAGGGAGGCTGTTACGTCTAAGTACATTCAGATCCTGTGTTGCTTGCTGCTCTTCTCTGGGTCGGCAGCGAGCGCTCCCGCGCCGCAGCGGGAGACGACTCGTAGTCCGCACGGACCGCTCGCCATTCCCTGCGAGAACTGCCACACCGCCACGGGCTGGCGCCCTATCCGCGCCGTCCCTGAATTTGATCACAATAAAACTAGGTATCCGCTGCGCGGCATGCACGAGAAAGTTGAATGCACGCAATGCCACGTAAAACCGATATTCACGGACGTTGGCAAGAATTGTCAGGATTGCCACGCCGATATTCACCAGCGGAAAATGGGCACGGACTGCGCGCAGTGCCACTCGGTTCTCGGTTGGAACAATGCCGTTCAGCAAGTTAAAGATCACCAAAATCGCTTCCCGCTTTTCGGCGCTCACGCCGCGGTGCAATGCGAGGACTGCCATAGGGGCGCGGCAGTGGGCCAATTCCAGGGCCTGTCGACGGCCTGCGCTTCCTGCCACTTGCAGGACTTTCAGAAGACCACGAATCCGAATCACGTCAGCGCAAAGTTCGCGACCACCTGCGACACCTGCCACTCTTTTGACAACTGGTTGGGCGCCAAGTTCGATCACAGTACCACCGGGTTCCTGCTGACGAATGGCCATGCCAATGTGGCCTGTGCCGCCTGCCACATCAACAACAATTATAACTTGACCACCGCTCCGACGGACTGCGGAAACTCGGGCTGCCATCTGACGACTTGGCAGCAAACGAATAATCCGGTGCACCCCTCGGCAGGGGCGGCTTTTGGCGTGGCCAACTGCGCGGGATGCCACAACACTATTTCCTGGACCACGGCGACCTTCGATCACAGCACCACGGGCTTCCTGCTGACCAACGGGCACGCCAACGTGCCCTGCGCTTCTTGCCATGTCAACAACAACTACACTTTAACGATAACGCCGAACGACTGCGGCAACTCCGGATGCCATTTGACGAGATGGCAACAGACCACCACACCGGTACACTCGACCTCGGGGCCTGCTTTTGCGCCGACGAATTGCGCGACTTGCCATACCACCAAAGGCTGGGACTCCGCTTCTTTCGACCACAGCACCACCGGTTTCACGCTGACGGGCACGCATGCTTCTCCTTCGCCCACGCCCTGCGCTTCCTGCCACGTCAGCAACAATTACACATTGAACTCGGCTGACTGTATGGGCTGCCACCAGGCGGCGTGGAACACCACGCCTTCGTTCGGCGGCAATGTGCCGGATCACATCAAGGCGGGCTTCCCCACGACGGCTGCGGCTTGCGCCCAGTGCCACACCATCACCAAGTGGGCCGACGGCAAGTTCGATCACACCGCGTTCGGGTTCCCACTGACAAACTCGCACGCCCTCGTGGCCAACGGCGGCAAGGTGCCGTCCTGCGCTTCCTGCCACATTAACAACAATTATAGCTTGACGACCTTGCTCTCGGACTGCGGGAATTCGGGATGCCATTTGACCACCTGGCAGCAGACCAATAACCCGACGCACTCAACCTCGGGACCGACGTTCGCGGTCGCGAACTGCTCGACGTGCCATAACACCATCTCGTGGACTGCCGCGGCCTTTGACCACAGCACCACGGGCTGGGCGCTGACGGGCTCGCACCAGATGGCGCCGGCGGGTAAAGTCGTGGCTTGCACCGACTGCCACGTGGGCAACAACTACACCTTCACGGTAGCGAACACGGATTGCTACGGCTGCCACCAGGCTGCTTGGCAAAGCACCACGACGATGGGTGGAGCGGTACCGAATCACATCACGGCGGGCTTCCCGACCGCACAATGCACGACATGCCACAACACGACCACTTGGACTTCAACCTTCAACCACGCGACCACGGGTTTCCCATTGACGAATGCGCACCAAATGGCGCCGGCGGGGAAAGTTGTGGCCTGCACAGATTGCCACATCAACAACAACTACACTTTGGCCACTGCGCCGACCGACTGCGGCAACTCGGGATGCCATTTGACCACCTGGCAGCAGACGAATAATCCGGTGCACTCGTCAGCCGGAGCGCCTTATGCGGCAGCGAACTGCTCGACGTGCCACAACACCATCACCTGGACCACCGCAACCTTTGATCACAACACGACGGGTTTCCCGCTGACGGGTTCTCACCAGATGGCGCCGGCCGGTAAAGTCGTGGCCTGCACCGACTGCCACGTGGGCAACAACTACACCCTCACGGCGGCGAACACAGATTGCTACGGCTGCCACCAAGTCGCTTGGCAAAGCACCATGACGCTCGGTGGAGTGGTACCGAATCACGTCGCGGCGGGCTTCCCGACCTCACAATGCTCGACGTGCCACACCACAACTACTTGGACGTCAACCTTCAACCACGCGACCACGGGTTTCCCGCTGACGAATGCGCACCAAATGGCGCCGGCGGGGAAAGCTGCGACCTGCGCATCTTGCCATATCAACAATAACTACGCGCTGACCATTGCGCCGACCGACTGCGGCAACTCTGGATGCCATTTGACCACTTGGCAGCAGACAAATAATCCAGCGCACGTCTCTGCCGGCGCTCCATTTGCCGCCGCGAACTGCTCGACTTGCCACAGCACCATCACCTGGACCACTGCAACCTTTAATCACAGCACCACCGGCTGGGCGCTGACGGGCTCGCACCAGATGGCGCCGGCCGGTAAAGCTGTGGCCTGCACCGACTGCCATGTAGGCAACAACTACACCTTCACGGTGGCGAACACGGATTGCTACGGCTGCCACCAAGTGGCATGGCAAAGCACCACGACGCTCGGCGGAGCGGTACCGAATCACATCACTTCGGGCTTCCCGACCTCTCAATGCGCGACCTGCCACGACACGGTGCTCTGGTCGACTGGCAAATTCGATCACAGCACCACGGGCTGGCCGTTGCAGGGTGCGCACGTAACCACGCCCTGCGCTTCGTGCCACATGGGCGCCAACCCATTCGGCCTCACTGCGGCGAACACGGATTGCTATGGCTGCCATCAGGCGGCTTGGCTGAGTACGCAAACCCTCGGCGGGCAAGTGCCGAATCACATCGCCGCGGCGTTCTCCACCACTTGCATAAGCTGCCACATGACTTGGGTCACCACGGGCTGGCTGGGGGCGACCCTATCGGCAGCTCAGCACAACTGGTTCCGTATTCCGCACCATGGCTCGGCGTGCTCTGACTGCCACATAGATTCGACGAACTACGCGACTTTCTCTTGCATCGTGTGCCATACGCAGCCGAATGCTCACCGGCCGGGCATGTCGCACCCGAATGTGAACGGCGGCAACTGGTACGGCCCGACGATTTGCTACAACTGTCATAAGAATTGACGGGGGACACGTTTCGCGCGCTTCTGCAGTCTTGGCAGGTGAAATTGTGCAAGACCACATTCCTTGGGGAACTGTAGTAGGGGGAAGGAAAGCAAGTGTTTCGAACGACCTGGAGGGGACTAGCCGCTAGACTTTTTTTCAAGCCATTTTCGGCTTTCGCGGTTTTAGTTTGCTTCGCCCTCACCTTTCACGTTAGCGTCACTCGCGCGCAGAATCCGCAGGCGGACCAATCCAGCAGCAAGCCTTCCGTTTTTCGCGTGAAGTATGTTGCCGACGGCTCGCTCTATATTGATGCCGGGCGCAACGCCAATCTCCAGGAGGCGATGAAGCTTTCGCTGGTCAACCCGCCTCCCGATGGCGTGGTTTCCGATGCCGTGCGGTTCCGCGGCTACGAGCACGTCGCGGAGCTCAAAGTCGTTTCCGTGGCGGATTCTTCTTCGGTCTGCGAAATCGTGAGCTCTACTGGTGAGATTAAGGCAGGCCAGTTGGCGTTTCTCACCCCCGATAGCGTGGTCGAACGCCGTGAGGCCGTGGACGCCGCTGAAGAAGAGAAGTATCCCATCCTCATGACTTTCACCTACGGCGATCCTCTCGATGAAGAAGTTCGCACGGCGCAAGAGCAAAAGCAGTTTCGAGAATCACCCGTCGGACAGATCCGCGGCCGGATCGGCTTTGACTACGGCGGGGTCCATGAAGCTGGCGGGATCAGTGGCAAGCAAGTGGGGCTGTCCATCACGTCGGACATCAGCAATATCGGCGGAACCTACTGGAATTTTAAGGGCTACTGGCGCGGAAATATGAATTTGAGCAGCGCTCCCGGGCAGGGTACTACTACCACAACGCTTACGGACCTGATCAATCGGACTTACCATCTAGGTTTTTTCTATCAGAGCCCTTATTCCCCCGTCACTATCGGCGTGGGGCGCTTGTTTGTTCCATGGGCGCCGAGCCTGAGCACGATTGACGGTGGCTATTTCGGTAGAAAAATCACACGCATCGCCACCGTGGGGTTCTTCGCGGGATCCACACCGGATCCGTCCTCGTGGAGCTACAACACGAACCAGCGTATTGCCGGGACTTTCGTGAATTTCGAAGTTGGCGACTTCGAACACACCCGCTTTTACAGTACTGCCGGCATCGCCCTTACCAGCATCCAATGGAAGGTGGCTCGCCAATTTGCATTCTTCGAGAATAATGTGACCTGGAAGCGCTACATCACGCTTTACAGCTCTTTGCAGGCGGACGAGGCCAGAACATCTCCGCTGGTAAATGGCGGAAGCAATCCCACGGGGGTCTCCCAAAGTTATTCTTCGCTGCACTTTCAGCCATTCCACCGCGTGGGCTTCGGCGTCAATCACAATTATTTCCGCAGCCTGCCGACGTACGATCCCCGGTTGCTCGGCACCGGTTTACTGGACCAGTATCTCTTTCAAGGCTTCAGTGGGGACGTGCGTGTAGAGCTCATGAAGCACATCAGCGTGTACGGTAGCTTAGGCCGCAGTAAGGCCACCTCGGACAAGAAGAATTCGCTGAATCAGGCCTTTGGCATCACCGTGCCCAACCTGTGGAAGACCGGACTGCTCGCCGATGTGCACTACTCGAAATTCGATAGCTCTTTCGGAAGCGGCAAATACACCTCTTTTTCCCTTTCCAAGAACATTAGCGATTCGTTCCGCATTCAGTTTTTGGGCGGTCATCAGACCTTCAATTCCGCTCTGACCACCAATAACAGTTCCAATTTCGTCAACGCCGTGGTCGATTGGAACGTGGGCCCTCGCTATTTCGTGGAAGGCAATTTCGGCTGGTATCGCGGCACCACCATGAATTACCAGCAATGGTCCACGGTTTTCGGCTATCGCTTTGGAGGATATCGCAAAAAATGAGAAACCTCCGGCGCCAAGATCTTCCAGGCTCCCGAACTCCGCTGACGGTGATGTTTGGGCAGTTCTCCGTTGTTTTCGCTGTGGCACTGCTGTTTTGCTGCGGCGCGGCGTTTGGCCAAGCGCAGTCTGTGGCTCAACCCGCTGCGGACACGGCTGCTCCTCAAGTTTCCCTTCCGATGGCGGCTCTCTCTCGCGCCCGCGCAACCGTCGAAAAGTTCTTTGAGCAGGCCGCCAATGTGGTGTGCACGGAAAATGTAACCCAGGCGCTTGTTGGGAAGAACGGGAAAGCCAGTTATCGTGAGGAATCCGTCTTTGACTATCAGCTCCAGGCCAACCCCAACAGCGGATCGCTGAAGCTCGTCGAATCCCGCGATACGCGCAAAGCCGCCTTCCGTGATTCGTCGCGCACCCTGCTCATTACCAACGGTTTCACCAGCATGCTCCTGATTATCCACCCGACCTATGAGACCAGCTATACGTTCGAGCCCGCAGGCGAGGAGCTCATCGACGGCGTGGCCTTTGCTAAAATAAATTTCAAGTCTGTTCCCGGTGCTTCTTCGCCCGCGGCCCTTCAACTCCGGGGCAAGAACTATCCAATCCCCCTTTCTGGTACCATTTGGGTCGAGCAGCAGAGCGGCGCCGTTGCTAAATTGGTCGCGACCATGGATTCCAGCCTGAGCGATCTGGGTCTTCACGGCATGCGCAGTGAAATTCACTACGCCACGGTGCATTTTCATGATCCCGACGAATCCTATTGGATGCCCGTATCCGCCATTATCGATGTTGAAACGGCCCGCCAGCATTGGCGCAATATTCACCGCTTCACAGGTTATAAAAGATTCAGGGCCACCATTCAGGTGGAGGATCTCGAGACAAAACGATGAGCACATCCGCAACTGTTGGCACCGCCATACTGCCTCGCGAGGACGCCGAAAAGGGCCATCGCACTCGCCTGTTCCTGGCCTGGATGCTGGCGCTGGCCGTCGTTCTGGTCATCGGTGGCTACGGCTTGAATTACTACACACTCAGCGCCGCCCACCGCCCCTTTTCGCCCAAGCACGAACTCCTCCGCCCCAGCGGCTCGATTGGCATCAACCTCGGCATGCTCGGCGTGTTGATGTTTTTTCTCATCTATCTTTATCCCCTTCGAAAGAAATGGGGATGGCTCGGCCGCATGGGCAACTCCCGCCATTGGCTTGATTTCCACGTCGTCCTTGGCACCGCCGCGCCCGTCATCGTGGCCTTTCACTCCACCTTCAAATTCGGCAATATCGCCGGCATGGCCTTCTATAGCATGCTGATGGTCACTATCAGCGGCTTTGTCGGCCGCTATCTCTACGCCCACATTCCGCGCGGCCTCAGCGCCGCGGAACTCTCCATGAAAGAGATCCAGGAGAAAGAAGAGGCTCTGCGCAAAGAGCTCGCCGAACAAAAGGCTACTTTCGGCTTTTGCGTCGATGCGCTTTCTGACTTGCCGTCACCCGCCGAAGTGGCCAAGGCCCCCTTGATCGCTTCTCTCCTTTCCATGTTTCTGCTCGACCTCAAGCGCCCCTTCAAAGCTTCCGCGGTGCGTCTGCGCGAAGCCGGCTTCGTCCCCTGGCTGTTTGCCGGCTTAGGACTGTTCCCCACCCGCGACCAGAGACTCGAGCGCGCTCTCCGCGTGAGGCAAAAACAGGCCTCGCTCTCCCAGAGCATCGCCTTCCTCGCCCGTACCCAAAAGATCTTTCAGCTCTGGCACGTCATTCACCGGCCCTTTAGTTATGCCTTCGCCATCCTCGCCATTCTGCACATCGGTATCGCCTTGTTCATGGGCTACAGGCTGTAGGCCATTCCGATGAAGGTCAGTGGGAGAATCTCCCAAGGAGACCGATACAGCCATCGCCGGTAAGCCGGCCTCGATGTACCTGGAAAGGACTGTCGCATGAAACGTATTGCCCTGGCACTGGGGTTCTTCGCCGCGCTTTTCGCCGTCGGCGGATGCAAGAAGCAGCAGAATGACAATGACGCCATTCGCGCCGGAATCATGCAGCACCTCACTGGAGTCGGCACCCTCAACATGAGCGCCATGGTGATGGATATCCAAAAGGTTTCCATCAACGGCAATCAAGCCCACGCCGAAGTTGAATTCCGGCCCAAGACCGGGTCTCCCCAGGGGGCTGGCATGCAGGTTTCTTATAACTTGGAAAAGCGCGACGGCGCCTGGTTCGTTCTCAAAACGCAGGCGGCGGGTGGCATGATCCAGCATCCCGATCCGAATCAAAACCCGCACCAGAATCAAGACGTACATTCTGGTGGTCTCCCGCGGTTCAACGACGTCCTGAATCCGGTTGCTGCCCCGGCTCAAGGTTCCCTGCCACCGGGCCATCCTCCGGCCAAGTCACAACCGCCCGCTTCGCAGTTGGGCGCGCAGGATCAAGCTTCAGCAAAAAAACCACTCTAATTTTATGGATACTCTTGTCGCCTTTATTGTGGCCGTGATTGTTATCGGCCTCTTCTTGCGCTCTTATTTAAAGAAGCAGAAGCGGGAAGAAGAACTGGCCCTCGCCGCTGAGGAAAAGGGGAAGATGCGTTCCGATGGCCCGCAATCCCAACATCCCCATATCGACGCCAACAATTGCATTGGCTGCGCGGCCTGCACCATGGTCTGCCCCGAGGGCGATGTTCTGGTCATGCTAGGCGGCAAAGCCGTAATCGTGAACGGCTACAAATGCATCGGCCACAGTCTGTGCGCGGAAGTCTGCCCGGTCGGTGCCATCACCATGGTCCTGGCCAGCCCCAGCATGGGCGGAGACATGGCCTACTTGACCCCCCAATTTGAGACCACCATCAAGAACATGTTTATCGTCGGCGAGCTGGGCGGCCTCGCGCTCATCAAGAACGCCATCAACCAGGGCCGCGATTGCATCGATAACATCGCCCAAAAGGCCGCGTCCCAGAATGGCGCACGGCGTTCTCCGGACGTTTACGACGTGCTCATCGTGGGTGCCGGGCCTGCGGGGATCAGTGCTGCCCTCCGTGCCACCGAGAAAAAACTCAATTACATAACGATTGATGAGGGAGAGATGGGCGGCACCGTTGCCAAATATCCTCGCCAGAAATTGGTGATGACCAGTCCGGTGGAATTTCCCATGCACGGAAAATTCAAGAAGACGGAACTTAGCAAGGAAGAACTGATGGCTTTCTGGGACAAGGTCCTGAAGCGCGCGGATTTCAAGCTGCGCCAGGGGGAGAAGGTTGAGGACATCAAGAAAGGCGAGGACCAGATCTTCACCGTTGCGACGGCCAAAGCCCAATATCGAGCGCAATTCGTCGTTCTGGCGCTCGGCAAGAGCGGCAGCCCACGGAAACTCGGGGTCAAGGGCGAGGAGCTGCCCAAAGTGATGTACCGCCTGCTTGAAGCGGATCACTATATCAACAAGAAAATCCTGATCGTCGGGGGTGGTGACAGCGCCGTCGAAGCCGCCATGGGCCTCGGCCACCAGGTCGGCAATCAGGTCACGCTCTCCTACCGCAAAGATGGCTTCAGTCGCATCAAGGAGCGCAACTCTCAGCGCATCGAGGAATCCATCCGCAAAGGCAAAGTCAAAGTCATTTTCAACTCCGCTCCCGTGGAGTTTAAAGAAAAATCGGTGCTTCTGGAAGTCAACGGTAAGACGGAGGAGATCCCGAACGATTACGTGTGGATTTTCGCTGGCGGCGAACCGCCCACCGCATTCTTGAAAAAAATCGGCATCGGTTTCGGAAACCAAGACCTCACATCGACCGGGAGCAAAGAAGCAAAACAGGCGAAAACGGAAAGACAGGCTGCGCTCTCTGCGGTTTAGCTCTCCCGCTCCTGTCGAGTCAGCGAACTCCCAGGGCTCATTGATTCTGTAACTTTTCTTCGGTTTTCCGCACGATTGCTTTGGCTGTGCTTTGATCCGCCACTGGAATAACTGTTCCTTTCCTCCCCACGGGCTTTGCGGCTGGTATTGTCATTGGTGTCCAGAAATTCGGATCGCCGGCCACAAACTCTTTTGATACGTGGGACATCTCGCTGTTGACGGCGTAGAGGTTGCTTTCCGTGTTGACATACGATTCGCGCGCGATCTGTTGCAGTCGTTTCATGGCTTCTTCGCCTTCCGCTTCCTGCAGGTTTTCCTTCCATGAGAGTAGGTCGTCGTTTTGCTTGAGCGCGTTCATGGGCATGAAAATAAGAAATCCCGGCGACTGCATCCCCAAGTTCACCTGATACACGACCCACGGCGAGTCTGCTTTGATCTTCTCGTACGCCTCACCGAGGATCTTAAACGATTCCACAAATTCGCTCTCATGCCCGGGCGCGAGGCGCACCTCAACCACGCGCATGAAGCGCATTTCCGACAGATCGATGTTGTCTGTGCGATAGCCCAAGTCGTCGCGGCGTACCGCCACGATCGTGCGCTCGTTCGTCAGGAGCGCATCGACCTCTTCCTGCATCCGGGCGAGGTCGGGATGGGCGGTGTAGATCTTCTTCCACCCATCGAAGGACCGCTCCAATTGCTCGAAAGAGTCAAACGGGTCGAAGGAGAGCACCTCCCGCGCCCCGGTCAGGGATTGCAAGGCAATCCAGGAATTGGGGACTTCCAGGCGATTGCAGGCGCGCGCAATAGCGGCCTCTAACTTATTGCGCGCGTTTGCCTTGCCGTACGGGAATTCTTGGTACACCAGAAGCAATAGATTTGGCGGCGCGGGGGCCGGATTCACGGTCTTATTCTCCTGCCCCGAAGAAATGGAAACGTATCCTAGTGAGAGTAAAATGATCGCTGCCAATCCTCGGATAACAGTCATGCGAGACCCCTCCAATAATTGAAAACGCTCACGGCGTGCCGTGTCACTGCGTGAAAGACTCAAGGCCAGCGAAACCCTGTTCCCCGGGTAATAACATTCGGACCGGGTGCGCCTCCTGAAAACAAGGTCCAGGCTCGCATTCGAAGTTCTGAATCTTGTCGATGGCCAGCCTTCGCGAGCGGTCGGCATCGCGTTCTGAAAACTCCTGCCCTTCAAACTCTGTAATTTTTCGTTCCGCGGGCTGCGCTTGGCCGCGGTCGGAGATTCCGGAACCAGTCGTCAATAGTTGCCTGCCGTTAGCTTCGCCGGGACCTTACAATTCTACTCCAAGTCCTGTTTGGTACACAGTTTGTGATGTGCTATGGGCTACGGGCGCTTTCATGGCTCGCGGGAAGCTCCCGTATCTGCACACCATTCCAAGAATCTCCAGAGGCGCCCCCAAGGGCGCAACCTGGTTGGAAGCCCGCAAGGTTCATTCCATTTTGCGCGGCCGGGTCTTTCATGAACGTGCTCCATACAAACTGCGTCATCCAACCTTGTTCCCATGTCCCGCTCTATCGTAATCTGCACTCATGCGATCCTTTTTCCGGTAGCAAGGGGAAGAACCATGTCCATTACCCGTAGGAATCTTTTGCACGGAATTGCCGCTGCGGGTGCGGTCATCGCTGCCGGAGCGCGTTCCGTCAAGGCCCTTGCGCCGAACGGACTGAAGCAGCCTCTTCCCGGCGCGCCCGCTTCCGGACCTACTCTGCTGAATCGCAACGAGAATGCCTACGGCCCTTCCGATAAAGTGCAGGCGGTCATTCGTGAGGCTGCCGCGGCCAGCAGCAGGTACCCACGCGGCGAATATGATGCCTTGCGAAAGATGCTCGCCGAACTCCACAAAGTGAAACCGGAGCAAATTGTCTTGGGCTCAGGCTCTTCCGAGATTTTGCGAATGTCAGCCGCCGCCTATCTTGCACCAAATAAAGAACTCCTTGTACCGGACCCGACTTATCCTTCTCTCGGTAAATATGCCGAGGCCAACGGCATTCAAGTCGTGAGAATTCCCCTCACCAGGATGCAGGAGCACGACACGGATGCGATGCTCGCTCAAGCTGATGCATCGACGGGACTCGTTTACATCTGCAACCCGAACAACCCGACGGGCACTCTAACTCCCCGCAAGAACATGGAGTCTTTCATCAGCAAGCTTCCCGCGGATATCATGATTCTGATTGACGAGGCCTACCATCACTTTGTCAGTGCCACCTCGTCCTATCGATCGTTCCTGGATTATCCGCTCGACGATCCGCGCGTCATTGTCGCCCGGACATTCTCCAAGATCTACGGTCTGGCAGGTCTGCGCATTGGATACTGCGTGTCTTCCAGGGAAGTGGCCAGCCGCCTTTCCGCGCTCCGGCTGCCAAATGGCGTGACCATCGTCTCCGTGAAAGCGGCGATTGCCGCCTTGGAAGATACCAACTACGTCCGGATGGCCGCGAAACGGAACGCCGACGATCGTCAGGAATTCATGAATCAAGTCAACGCCCGCATGCTCCGCGCCATCGATTCTCACGCCAATTTTGTGCTCCTGAATCCTCTCCGGCCCGTCAGTGAAGTCCTTCTCCATCTCGAGAAATACGACATTCACGTTGCACCGTTGATTCCCGCGATGGAGAGACACATCCGCGTTTCCCTCGGCACTGCCTCCGAAATGCGCGAATTTTGGCGCGTCTGGGATCTCCTGCCCGCCGGCGACACGGCGATGTAAAGCGGATGAACCAGAATCACAAACTCGGTCCCGGGATGAGAAAGTTCGACGGACGCGTAGTCCTCAAAGAAGCGGCTCCACCGCTGACTCGATAACGCCGGTGTACTCAAATCCCACGACCTTCTGGCGCAGTATTCCTTGACGGTCATAAAGCATTGTTGTTGGCAAACCTTTGATGCCGCCAAACTTCTGTTTCAAGTCGTCTGGGGCGACTGCCAGCGGATAGCGCACTCCGATTTTCTTTGCAAATTGGGCGGGGTCCTCCGTATCCATCATGGTATCGAACTTGAATCCAATGACGGCAAATCCGCGTGAGCCGTAGAGGTTGAGGAGTTTCTGATAGCCGGGCATTTCTTTTTTGCACGGCTGACACCAGGTGGCCCAAAAATCAACGAGTACCACCTTGCCGCGAAGGTCAGCCGATGAGATTTCGCGGCCCTGCAAGTCTTTCGCCGAGAACTCGGGCAGGTGTGAACCAATTTCGCCTGGCGCTACTACAGCCTGTTTGGCCTGAAGGGAACTCGCCGGATGCTGATTGCATCCGGCTTGAACAAGTCCAGCAAGGCTCAGAAATAACAGACATTGTCTTAGTCTTAGCATCTATTCCTTCTTCTGCACTTCGAGAATCAGCAGCTTCAGCGGTGCCGAAGCGTCTGCTTTTTTTTTCCCCGCGGGCTTGCGGTACAACTCACCACGAATGGTGACGACCGCAGGTGAATCGGCCAGTAATGCGACAGACTTGAGCAAGTCATTAGGTAGGATCGCAAAGGACTGCTTGGGCGAAACCTGCAGCGCGAAATTGCCTCCAGGGTCCTTCATTATTTTTCCGCGTGCGGTTACGTCCATCTCCGCGACGGACACACCACTGTCGTAAACCGCTTTGAGAAGCTGAGCGGGGTCGATCTGACCGTTTTCCTTGGGTGTAACGTCGACTTTTCCATCGATCAAGCTAACATCCACTTTTTGAACGCCAGACTGGCGCCCCAGGTGTTGTTTCACCCCGTAGGCTCAAAAGTTTCAGGTCATGCCTTCGACGCGCATTTCGATGTGCTTGATCTGTGCCTGCGATACCGGCACAAATACGGAGCCCAGCAAGAACAGCAACGCGAGTTTTCTTGTGTTAATCGTTCCCTCCTTTCATTTGAAGTGAAGCCGAAACTGACGAGTAATTCCGAAACTGATGTGGCGGCGGACGGGCATGAATGTGGCGCCCGCCGAATGCGCAACATCCCAGTCCATACCGAGCCACACGTGCATTCCCGGACGCACGCCCACGTAGGACGTGATTCCGGCGAGCAAAACGTCGCCGCCACTCCCGCTCTGGGTGACTAGCGCGATGCGGTCATCTTGAGAGTGCAGCCAAGTCACGACAGGCCCGATGAACCATTCGCGGGCCCCGTTCTTCGATTCATAGGGCCGGTACGATAGCCAGAAGCGCGATTCGACGTCGCTGCCCAGGCGGCTCTTTTGCGTCCCTTGCGCGCGCAACAGAGAATGGAAATCCTCGTCGGCCACAAGCCGCCTGAGATGGAAGAGCCCGGTGTAAGTCCAATTCGCTGCCACGAAGAAATCGGTAGAGCCCGAACCGGGCTGCAGACTCGCCGGTAGCCGTTTTCCGTTCATGGCCGCCAGATCCGTTCGGCCCGTCGGAAGTTTGGGCCCTAACGTCAGGGATGCTTGCGTCGTGCCTCGCTTGGAATCCCGTCGGTAGAATCGGTATTTCACGAGTACCATCGCGTCGCCAAGACCTGTACCGCCACTCAGAGGATTCCCATTCGCGCTTGGCATTTCGAAATGACTGGTCACCACGGGCACCAACACCGTCAAATCAAGATCGCGGTGGAACCCCCAAGTGAAGTTGAAATCACCCTCGTGCGAAAACGTAGGGCGTGCCGTCAAGGGAATATCCCCCGACAGGCTGGTGATCAGGCCGCGTGTGGTGAAAATGGAGTTGTAGGAGATCAGTCCCCCGCCAGGGAACAGTGGAGGCGCTGTCTCAGGAGCAGGACCTTGCGCACCTGCTCTCAAAGCAAAAAGCGGCAGAAGAACCAGTCCGAGCACCCAAGGCCGCGCGCGACCTCTTGAGTTTCGAAATCCCATTATTTTCCTTCCAGCAGAAAGTAATGCGCCGAAGCACACCCACCCGCGAAGCCGCGAGACGACTGGAAGGTTGATTAAACGCGAAGAGGCAAAGGTGCCACTGCTTGGGGGACAGGTGGCGCGTGGCAATGCGCAGTAAGAACCCTCGGCGGGGAATCCAAGACTTGCGACGCACTAAACCCTGGCAGCACAGCGACAAAAACAGGTGAGAAGGATGGAGCATGCGCCGAGGCCGTCTGTACAAAGGGCGCGTGCATCGCCGGCATGGTCTTGCAGCATTCCTGGCTGTGATGGTGGCCTTGCGATGAGCAGTGCATAGTATCGCAGCATTGCATCGCCGCATCGGGCGTCGACATGGCTAAGCAGTCGAACGCATACGTAGCAAAGGCAATCGCCATCACCGCCAGCAGAATTGGCCTGATAATACGCATCTCCAAGCAACGTATGCGAGTCCCAAACTAAAGTCAAGACGGGCCACGTCGTAACCTGTCGAACTCTATGCGAGTTTGCCCAGAAACAAGACGTGGTTCTTAGGGATATTTCTTTGGTGGCCCGCGAACCTATTTAGCTAGGTAGCCCTCTTGCAAGTGTTGCGTGCCCGCCGTGATGGTCCGTAGTTGACGGACGGGAGCGGGTCCTGTGGACTGACGAATCACAAACTCGGGCTCGATGGCGATCTCCGACACGTATTCGCCGCGTCCTTCGATTAGATCAACGACAGTTTGCGCTGCGATTTGCCCCATCTTTATGAGTGGCTGCCTCACCGTGGTCAAGCCGGGATTGGCGTAAGCTGCTCCCGGAATATCATCGAAGCCGACAATAGAAATGTCTTCCGGCACGCGCAGGCCTGCTTCGTGGAAGGCCCAAATCGAGCCGATGGCCGCAATGTCGTTGTAAGCAAAAAGTGCTGTGAAAGGATGCTTCCTAGCCAAGAGTTGCTTGGTGAAGGAAAACCCAATGCCGGGCGTCGAATCGAAGCCCTCCAGTTGGATGGTCAGCTCGGGACGAATACGAATGCCGAGTTGCTGCGC
>Ga0137409_10000687_pt1 | contig 37026 bp, 29 predicted proteins | sample CZODoug1_16funga_FD_122059 | JGI IMG/M metagenome (GOLD analysis project Ga0137409, IMG submission 122059) | Vadose zone soil fungal communities from Angelo Coast Range Reserve, California, USA - CZODoug1_16fungal (Hybrid Assembly) | ecosystem: Environmental > Terrestrial > Soil > Vadose zone... | reverse complement strand
CGCGAGCAGGAAGCGTTCGAGCGCGGCTTGCGCTTGCGGTGAGGCATTTCGATGGGCAAGGCAACCTGACCGGGACCTTCACGCTCAATGCGCCGGATCTAACATCCACGACTGGAGCCAGGAAGATCAGCACTGGGACGCAGGTGGGGACCTACACGGTCAATTGCGACGGCTCCGGTGTGGAGACGCGCACGCTTACGTCGTCGACGGGTGTCACGACCACACAACTGGATGACTTCGTCATCACCCAAGCAATCAGGCGGGAAGATGGTGGATTTCTCGCCACGGCGCTTGAAGACGCGGTAAGAACCCCAAGCGCGCTTGTGCCGGGCGGTCTTTTCGTGTTCCGTCATTTCACCCGCCGACCGGATTGAGCCGATTCCCCCGGCGTGTCGGTTACGCGGTGCGCCGGGGTTTCTGCGGCGGCTTAGCGGAGTTGCTAAGACGACGCCCCACGGACTGCGCAGTTTGTACGGTCCGGCCCTGCGGGGACGGACTTGCGCGCGTGCCGCGCAGCAGCGCCCGGACGTGTCACAGCGAATCCTTGAGCAGTTGATCGTCAAGTTCGGAAAGACGTCGCCTGCACACATCGCCCGCGTGTACGCCTGGCGCGGCGAGAAGAATCAAGCGTTCGAGTGGGCGGAGCGCGCTTGTGCGCAGCGAGACACGGGAATCACGTGGTTCAAGATTGATCCGGGTTTCCGCAGCCTGCGCGCGGATCCCCGCTACAAGGCGCTTCTGCGCAAGATGAACCTGCCAGATTAACTTTGAAAGGTCACGAGCTGGGGCGTCATCAGGCGATCGAGCGCCGATAGATTTGCAATCGAGGGCCAGATTCCGGGAGCGCTCCTCAAAGCGTCGCGCATAGAGCTGGCCGGCTTCGATCATGCTGAAACCGGGAAATAGCGGCCTGTCCATCTATACCTTGATAATGACTTTGCCGAGATGGCGACCGGATTTCAGATATTCGAGCGCCGTCGCGATATCCTGCATCTTGAACGCCTCGTCGATTACTGGTCGGATGTTGAGGTGTTCGATCATGCCGATCATCCGCTCGAACATCTCGACGGACCCGGCGATCACCCCCTGAATGCGCAGAGTCTTGATTAGTATAGGCAGCATATCGAGGCGCCCCCCGGCGCCCGTCAGCAAGCCGACCAGGCTGATTGAGCCCCCGAAGGCGGTAGCTTTGATCGACTCATCGATCGTGCTGGCGCCGCCGGTTTCGACGACATGGTCCACGCCGACGCCGCCAGTGGCCTCAAGTACGGCTCGGCTCCACTCGGGTTCCCTTTCATAGCGGATCACGTGCTCCGCGCCCAATCGCTCGAGCCTCCCAACCTTCGCCTGACTTTCTGTGATCGCGAAGACCCGAGCACCTGCGGCGAGCGCGAACTGCAGTGCGAATACGCTGACTCCACCGGAACCCTGCACCAGCACCGTCTCTCCGGGCTTGAGGTCGCCGACCTCGAACAGGGCATTCCACGCTGTCAAGGCCGCAGTTGGGAGCGTCGCCGCTTCCTCGAACGACAGCGCATCGGGAATCTTGACAAACCCACGCTGGTTCCCCTTGAAGTATCTGGCCAGAACCCCATCCACGGCGCCACCGAGCGCCGAGTGCCCGTTCTCGGGTTTGAACGGCCCCGCCGTCCAATCCGGCATCTGCGCTGAAGCGACACGGTCGCCGATCTGGAAGCGATCCACCGCGCTCCCGACCTCGATGACCTCACCGGAACAGTCGGAGAGCGGGACGAGCGGCAGGCGGATGTCGCTGACGCAACTGGGAACCTGCCCTAGTGCGATCACGAGGTCGCGGTAGTTCAACGATGCCGCATGCACGTGGATGCGAATTTCGTGGTGGCGAAGGGGCACGAGCGGACGCTCGACTATCCTGAAGTGCTCCAACCCGAAAGCTTCGATCTGTGCGACGAGATTTGTCTTCTCCTCAGGCGCACTCATCGGGGTCTCCATGCGGTAGCCGCAACCAGGCTGACTCTACGGCGGGGATCGAGCGCGAAGAACCCCGCGAGCGTTGATGCAACGTTTCACGAGGGGAAATTGGCGGCTGCGCCGTTGCGTCGCTTTTCCTATTGCGAAACGGTGCATTCTGCGGCCGACGCTTGTTCCAGCCAGGAGGCTACTCTAGTCTTTCGGACGTGAGGTTCACCTGGCGATGGTGCGGTAGGCTCACATGAACGCCCAAATGATTCTGCTGAGAGCGGTGCATGGAACCTGGGAAGCCTGGCGGTGCATGCCGCTGGACGAATTCCTGCGGCGACTTGATCTGAGGGCGCTGCAAGCCGGGCAGCAACTGGTAGGCACGGTCCTACCGCCGGTTCGACGGCGAATGGCGAACTGATGGACCAACTCCAGAGCGATGCATTGGTTTTCTTTGGCGCGACCGGAGACCTTGCTTATAAGAAGATCTTTCCGGCACTCCAGGAGATGATCAAACGCGGCACGCTTGCGGTGCCCGTCATTGGCGTCGCAAAGAGCGGCTGGAATTTGCCGCAGCTGCAGGCGCGCGCTCGGGACAGCCTCGAGCAGCACGGTGGAGTCGATCCAGTGGCTTTCCCGAGACTCATCTCACTGCTGAAGTACGTCGACGGCGACTACTCGGATCCGGCGACCTTTCGCGCCTTGCGCACCGCGCTCGGGACAGCACGTCAGCCAGCGCACTATCTCGCCATTCCTCCTGCGCTCTTCGGAACCGTCGTCGAACAGCTTGTGAGCTCCGGCGGCGCGTCTGCGGGCACGCGCGTCATTCTGGAGAAGCCCTTCGGCCGGGATCTCAGTTCCGCCCGCTCCCTCAACGCGATTCTCCTCAGGACATTCGATGAAACGCGCGTCTTCCGGATCGATCACTATCTGGGCAAGCGGCCCGTGCGCAACATGCTGTTCGTTCGTTTCAGCAACGCATTCCTTGAGCCGTTTTGGAATCGCGAGCACATCGAGAGCGTGCAGATCACGATGGCCGAAGACTTCGGTGTTCTGGGGCGCGGCGGATTCTACGAGCAGACGGGGACCATCCGTGATGTGGTACAGAATCATCTGTTCCAGGTGCTCACGCATCTCACGATGGAACCGCCGGCGCGCATCGACAGCGAGTCCGTTCGGGACGAGAAGCTGAAGGTTCTGAAATCCGTTCCCGCACTTCGCCCTGAGGACACGATCCGCGGTCAGTTCCGCGGCTACCGCAAGGAGCGTGGGGTCGCGCCGCAGTCGCAGGTGGAGACCTTCGTCGCACTACGGCTGTCGGTGGACAATTGGCGTTGGCAGGGTGTGCCGTTCTTCATTCGTGCGGGAAAGTCGCTTCCCACGACCTGCATGGAGGTAATCGTGCGACTGCGGCGCCCCCCACGTATCCTTCCCGTGGAGCCCCGTGCGAACTACGTACGAATCCGCCTGAGTCCGCAGACCGAGGTTGCGATCGGGCTGAACGTGATGGACCGCCAGGAACGGGGAGAGGGGCAGATGGTGGAGCTCCTCGCGAGCCGTCATCCGGGCGCTACCGAGAGCAATGGCTACGTGCGCGTGCTGAGCGACGCGCTCGCAGGAGACCGCACACTCTTCGCGCGCGAGGATTACGTGGAGGAAGCCTGGCGTATCGTCGATCCGGTGGTGAAGGCGAGTACTGCGCTCTACACGTACGAGCCAGGCAGTTGGGGTCCCGCAGAGGCGGCGCAGGTCGCGCCGCCCGAGGGGTGGCGGGATCCAGGGCCCGTGACCTCGAGTGGGGTAGCGTCCGGCGCTCGCGAATCACCCGCTCCGAGCCAGTTTGGGCACTGGCACCCTGGCCGTCCATTCCATCAGAAAATCGATGAAGGCGCGGATTTTCAGGGGTAGGTAGCGGCGGCTGACGTACACGGCATACAGCGTCGGCGCCTGCAGGGGATAGTCCGTGAGGACAGGCATCAAGACTCCCTTGAACTCCGCTTCTTCGAAGTCGATGGCCGGTAACGGCGCAAGACCGATACCGGCGGCGACGGCGTGTACCACGCCGGTCACCGAGCGGTAGCGCAGGACGACGCGAAGCGGAACTTCAATCTTTCCCTCAGAGCCCGTCAATGAGAGGGCATCGATATTACCAATCGCCACGAAATCGTGGCGGGCGAGCTCCTCGGGGGACTTGGGGGCGCCATGACGCTTCAGATATTCGCGTGACGCCGCGATGAAGAAGGGCACTGGCCGTATCGGCCGAGCAATGAGGCCCGGCGCAAGCGAGCTCTCACGCGCCACCCGCAGGGCAAGATCGTAGCCTTCCTCCACGAGATCGACGAGCCGGTCTTCGAACGAGACATCGACCACGATGTCCGGATAGCGGAGACGGAACTCGGCGAGCATATTCGCGAAGCGTTGCCCCGCGAACCAGCTCGGGCACGTGATTCGCACGGTGCCGCGGGGCACCGTAGCGAGGGACCCCAGTTCCAGCTCCGTGGCTTGCAGGTCATCCAGGATGGTCTTGCAGCGCTCGAAGTACACGCTGCCGGGGTCCGTAAGGCTCAGCGTGCGGCTGTTGCGGTTCAGGAGTCGGACCCCGAGTCGCTTTTCCACATACGCCACGTGCTTGCTGATCATCGCGGTGGACAGGTCCATGCGCTCGGCCGCGGCAACGAAGCTACCCGACTCGACGACCTGCCGGAATACCCTGATGCTGGTCAGAGTGTCCACCCGCATAGTGTACGTCAGGGGAATGCTTTGTTGCTTGAGGTGTCCGAATTGATCTACCGGGGCTCGGTCGTTTGCGGCTGCCAACCGCCGCCTAACGCCTTGTAAAGGGTTACCTGGTTGGCGAGTGCTGCCTCGCGAACCGTTGCCAGTCCCTGCTGCGCGGCGTAGAGGGAGCGCTGGGCGTCGAGGGTGGCGAGGTAGCTGTCAACGCCCGAGCGAAAGCGCATCTCCGCCAGACGGTAAGCATCCGCATCCGCTGCCACCAGGGCTTCCTGCGCACGCTGCTGCTCGAGGTAGGTGCCGCGCGCGCTCAAGGCGTCGGAGACCTCGCGAAAGGCCGTCTGGATCGTCAGCTCGTATTGGGCGATAGCCACGTTCTTCTCGATATGTGTCAGGTCGAGATTGGCGCGGTTCTGTCCGCCGTTGAATATCGGCAGAGTGATGGTTGGCAGGAAGCTCCACGTGCCCGTGCCCGCGCCGAACAGACCCCCGAGCCGGTCGCTGGCGGTGCCGCCGGAGGCGGTTAGCTGGATGCTCGGCAAGAACGCCGCGCGTGCCGCACCGATGTCGGCATTCGCGGCTCGCAGGGCGTGCTCCGCGCTCAGGATGTCGGGCCGACGCGTGAGCAGGTCCGAGGGCAGGCCCGCGGGCACTTCTGCCAGCAACCCGTCGGCTTCGATGTCCTTCGGTTCCGGCAGGTCCGCGGGGATGTCCTGCCCGAGCACCAGCGTAAGTGCGTGGGAATCCTGCGCGAGCTGGCGCTGGTACTGCGCGAGGCTCGCCCGTGCGGCATCGACCGTGCTCTCCGCCTGGCGCAAGCTGAGGAGCGTCGTGGTGTCCCGCTCATACATCGCGCGCGTGAGCTCGTAGGACTCGCTCTCGCTACGCAGTGTTTCTTGCGTCAGCTTGACCAGCGCCTGGTCGGCCAGCACCGCGAAGTAGTCGGTTGCCACCTCGGCCACCAGGCTGATCTGGGTGCTGCGGCGACTCTCGCTCTGCGCCAGATACTGCTCGAAGGCGCGCGTCGTAAGGCTGCGCTCGCGACCGAAGAGATCGAGTTCGTAACTGGTGAAGCCGATTCCGGCGCTGTAATAGTGGAATGTGGTGGCCGTCGTGCCGCTCGGCACCTGAGCGCCGCTGCCTGAGCCGCCAACGCCGCCGAGCGGCAGGGTGCCGTTCGCAGGCAGCCGCTCGGCAAGTCCGGAGCCCGTGGCTGAGATGGCGGGGAAGAGATTGCCACGCTGTATGCGGAACTGCGCCTCCGAGGCCGCCACGTTCAGCACGGCGATGCGCAGATTCCGGTTGTTGGCGAGCGCGATGTCGATGAGCCGCTCGAGGCGCGGGTCGGTGAAAAAGTCGTGCCAGCCGATCTGGTCGGCAGAGACTTTCGCAGAGCCCGCGTAGGGTTGTAGCGCCTGTGGGGCAGCGGACCCGGCCGCAGGGACTGCGGGCACAGCCGCAGTCAGGCCCGCCGCGTCCGCCGGCCAATGCTCCGGCGCGGGGGACTGTGGCCGCTGGTAGTGGGGCATCAGGGTACACGCGCTGACTGCAGCGGCGGTGAGCAGGGCGAGGACGGTGCGCTTCATGGGTCAATCTCCCGAAGCCGGTTGCGCGCTGAGCAGCGCGGAGGCGTCCTGCGTGCTTGGCCGGCGTGCCTCCGCCAGGCGCAGCACTGCCACGAAGAACGCCGGGACCAGGAAAATGGCGAGCACGGTGGCCGTGACCATGCCGCCAGCCACACCCGTGCCGATCGCGTTCTGGCCGCCCGATCCTGCCCCGGAGGCGATGACGAGCGGTGCGACACCGAGGATGAACGCGAAAGAGGTCATGAGGATCGGCCGCAGCCGCTGCCGCGCCGCCTCGGTCGCGGCGTCGATCAGGTTGCGCCCCTGCTCGTAATTCTGCTTAGCGAACTCCACGATGAGGATGGCGTTTTTGACGGATAGTCCCATCGTGGTGAGCATGCCCACCTGGAAGTAGATGTCGTTGTTGAGGCCGCGGAAGAGCGTAGCCAGCACGGCGCCGCAGATTCCGAGCGGGATGACGAGGAGCACTGCCGCCGGGATTGCCCAGCTCTCATACAGCGCGGCCAGGCACAGGAATACAACCGCGATCGAGAGCATATAGAGGAGCATGGCCTTGGAGCCGGCCTGCTTCTCCTCGTACGAAAGTCCGGTCCAATCGTAGCCGATGCCGTGCGGCAGCTTTGCCGCGAGCCGCTCCATCTCGGCCATGGCCTCTCCGGTGCTTCGACCGGACGCTGGCGCACCGAGTATCTCAACCGAGGAAAGGCCGTTGTAGCGCTCGAGTTTCGGTGAGCCGTACGTCCACTCTCCGCGCGCGAAGGCTGAGAACGGCACCATCTGCCCGGCTCCGTTCCGCACGTACCAGCTCGCAAGGTCCTGGGGCAGCATGCGAGACGGAGCATCGCCCTGGAGATAGACACGCTTCAGCCGCCCCCGATCAATGAAGTCGTTGACGTAGGAGGAACCCCACGCGCTCTGGATCGTATCGTTGATGTCGGACAGCGTGAGGCCGAGGGCGCTAGCCTTCTCGCGATCGATCGCGAGCCGGTACTGCGGTTCGTCATCGAGCCCGTTGGGGCGCACGCCGGCGAGCAGGGGATCCTTCGCCGCGAGGCCGAGAAGCTCATTGCGTGCCTGCATCAGCGCAGCGTGGCCAAGTCCAGCCTTGTCGATGAGCTCGAAATCGAACCCCGTGGCGTTGCCAAGTTCGAGCGCTGCCGGCGGGGCGAAGCCGATGGCCATCGCTTCCTGCGTGCCGGCGAAGTGCTGGTTGAAGCGCGCGGCGATCTGCTGGACGCGGTTGCGCTTGCCCGGCCGTTCCTCCCACGGCTTGAGCGGAACGAAGGCAAGACCCGCGGTCTGGCCGTGCCCGCCGAAGCTGTAGCCGCTCACCACGAACACCCCCTCTACGGCCTGCTTTTCCTCCGTGAGGAAGTAATGGGTGATGTCATCGAGCACACTGAGCACGTGGGAATCCGTTGAGCCAGGAGGGGCTGTAACCTGGACGAACATGAAGCCCTGGTCCTCATCTGGCAGGTAGCCGCCGGGCAGGCGCAGATACCCGAGGGTAGCGAGGGCGGCCACTATGAAGAGCGCGAGGAGCGCACGCGCCGGACGGCGCGTGATTTTCGACACCCACTGACCGTAACGCGCTTGTGCGCGCGTGAAAACGGAGTTGAACCAGCCGAAGAAGCCGCGCCGCTGCACCGCGCCATGCTCGGGCCGCCTGAGCAGTGTCGAGGTGAGGGCGGGGGTGAAGATGAGCGCGACGAGCACGGACAGGATCATCGAGGAGACAATCGTGATGGAGAACTGCCGGTAGATGACACCGCCCGAGCCGCCGAAGAAAGCCATCGGCACGAACACCGCCGAGAGCACGAGCGCAATGCCGACCAACGCACCCGTGATCTGATCCATCGACCGCCGCGTCGCCTCTTTCGGCGAGAGATGCTCCTCTTCCATGACGCGCTCGACGTTCTCCACCACGACGATCGCGTCATCGACCAGCAGCCCGATGGCCAGCACCATCCCGAATAGCGTCAAACTGTTGATCGAGTACCCGAAGGCTGCGAGCACCGCCGCGGTGCCAAGGAGCACGACCGGGATGGCAATCGTCGGAATGAGCGTTGCGCGCACGTTCTGGAGGAAGAGCAGCATGACGAGGAACACCAGCCCAATAGCCTCGGCGAGCGTCAGCATCACGTCTTTCACCGAATGCCGTACAAAGGGCGTCGTGTCGAGCGGATAGACGACCTTGAGCCCCGGGGGGAATGTGGGCTCGAGCCTGGCAACGATGGCCTTCACTCCCGCGACGGTGTTGAGGGCGTTGGCGCCGCTCGCCATCTTGATTACGAATCCCGCCGCCGGGTCCCCGTTCCATTTCGGGATCGTCTGGTAGTTCTCGCCGCCGAGGCCGATGCGCGCCACATCCCGCAGCCGCACCTGACTGCCGTTGGGCTCGACGCGCAGAAGGATCTGGCCAAATTGCTCCGGAGTCTGGAGGTAGGTCGGACCTATGAGGGTCGCATTCAGCTGCTGCCCGACGACCGCCGGCTCCCCGCCGAGCTCGCCGGAGGCGACCTGGATGTTCTGCGCCCTGACGGCATTGGCAACATCGAGCGAAGTCAGGCCGTAGTTGTCGAGCTTGGCCGGGTCGAGCCAAATGCGCATGGCGTACTGCGCGCCGAAGAGCTGGAAGTTTCCGACTCCAGGGGCGCGGCTCACCGGATCCTGCAGGTGGGAGGCCACGAAGTCGGCAATGTCCGCAGCGCCCATACTGTGGTCGGTCGAGACGAAGGCAACCGCCAGCAAGAAATTCTTGGCTGACTTTGCGACCTGAACACCCTGCTGCTGTACCGCCTGCGGCAGCCGCGGCAGCGCGAGCTGCAACTTGTTCTGCACCTGTACCTGCGCGATATCGGGATTCGTGCCCTGCGCAAAGCTCAGCGTGATGGTGATGCTGCCGTCCTTGTCGCTCTCCGAGGACATGTAGAGCAGGCCGTCGAGGCCGCTCATCTGCTGCTCGATCGGCTGTACCACGGTGCCTTCGACGGTTTCGGCGGAGGCGCCGGGATAGGTGACGGTGATCGCCACCGACGGCGGGGCGAGCGGCGGAAACTGCGCAACCGGCAGGTTCAGGACCGCAAGCGCACCCGCCAACATCACGAGGATGGCGAGGACCCAAGCGAAGACAGGTCGATCGATGAAGAAACGAGCCATGGTGCTCCCTCGAAGTTACAAGGTGCTCAGCGCGCGGCGAGCGAGGGCCTGCTGCGCTCGGCGGCGCCATCGTCCGAGGCGACCTGCTCTCGCACGGCCACCTGCATTCCGGGCTTGATCTTTTGCTTACCGGCCACAATGAGCCGCTCGCCTGCTGCGAGGCCTCGCGTGACGACCCAGCGGTCACCGAGCGCGCGATCAAGCTCAACGCTGCGCTTCTCGACCGTGTCATTCGCGCCTACGACCAGCGCCGTGGCGGTGCCATCGGGGGCGTGAGTGATACCCTGCTGCGGAGCGAGAATCGCCGCCTCACGCACGCCTTCCTCGATGGTGGCGCGCACGAACATGCCGGGCAGCAGGAGGCCTTGAGAGTTGGGGAATAGCGCCCGCAAGGTCACAGAGCCTGTACCCTGATCCACCGTCACCTCGGAGAACTGCAGCGTCCCCGGAAACTCATACGGAGTGCCGTCTTCCAGTAGCAGCTTCGCGGGCGCCTGGTCGCCGTCGACGTGCCGAATCTGCCCCGCGGCGAGCTCGCGCTTCAACCGTACGAGCGTCGTGGTCGGCTGGGTGAGATCAACATACATGGGATCGAGCTGCGTGATCGTGAGGAGACTTGTTGCTTGACTCGCGGTCACGAGTGCACCCTCGGTTACCGAGGAGCGGCCGGTGCGCCCGCTAATGGGGGAGTAGACTCTCGTGTAGGCTAGATTGATCTCGGCCGCACGTACTGCCGCCTGGCCGGAAGTCACATCCGCCTCATCCTGCTGCAGCGTCGCGACCGCATTGTCGAAGTCCTGGCGACTCACGGCATGCGCTTCGACGAGCGCCGTGTAGCGCTCCGCAGTAAGCTTCGCCGCTGCGACAGCGGCGCGCGCATGCGCCAGCGTTGCTCGTGCGCTCTCGAGCGTCGCCTCGTACGCTGCGGGATCGATCTGATACAGCTGCTGCCCTGCGGCGACCAGATCGCCTTCTTTGAACAAGCGCTTCAGCACTACGCCGTTCACCTGCGGCCGCACCTCGGCGACTCGGTAGGCCGATGTACGGCCGGGAAGCTCTGTCGTCAGTGAGACACGTCCGGCGTGGAGATTGACAACGGTGACCGCAGGTTTCGGCGGCGTTGGAGCTGCGTGCTTTACGCAGCCGGCGACGAGCAGCCCGATTGCTCCGAGGAGCAGGCCCTGCAAGATGCGATTCTCTGCTGTGAAGACCATGTGTCCAAAACTCCTACACAAACCAAGGATGGCTGCGCTGCGGGTCACTCTCAGAACGGATCGGTGCTTCCGACGCTCGAGCTGCGTGCGGAGATGAGTCCTTCTTACGGCGCGAGGTAAGGTATGGGCCCGAGGTCGGAGGAACAATCGGCTACGCGAAGATGCAGCGTTTCCCGGGAGTGAATCGCGCTGGTGAACGACGGCGCAGCAACGCACCGTCGCGTCGGCCGCCAGCAAGTTATCTCAGCGCGGAAAGATGAGGCGCACGCCGGCTGTCCATACTGCACTCAGGCCCCGCCGCGCACGAGCTGCAAGCCACGTGCGATGTCGCAGCATCCACAGAGAGAGGGCAATCAGGTTGCCACCCGCAAGAGTGAGCGCGATCGCGGCGTACGAACCAAGTTCCCGTATAGGACGGGCGAGGCGGACTTTCCAACGGTTACCTCCAGTCGCCGTCAAGGCATCGTCCCGGGTTGCACATGTCACGTGGCCGGCCCGTCAAATCACGACCAAAGTCGGTAACGACGTGCACAGGGTCTGGTGATGCGAGATTGTGAGTCACAAGGAACGTTCACGCAGGGTTTGACTGTAGGAACGAGTGGCGCTTCGAACAACCGCTCATCCGTAGATGCTGCGTTTCGCGAGCGCGCAAAGGCGCGCAGGGGGAAGGCGTTGAGTTTGGCACCGCAATGCGCTGCGCGGCTTTGCTCCGGCTCTCGCGCGCGAGGCCGGACCTTAACTGCGTATCAATTCTTGAGCGCGGCAAGTTGCCCCATAAAGGAGTCATCGGCCGGGCACACTGGACCCCCGGAGGCTTGCGCTCGCTCGCTCACACGTTCGCCGCTGCCCGCGGGAGCATGTATCCAGAGCCGATCGGCCGCCGCACAGGTTGCGGCGAATTCAAAGAGCGAACGCTGCGCCTCCGCACCGAAGTCGAAGGCACCGCTCAACGGATAGGACGCCGGTATAGCCGCATACTCGACTGAAATCCCGCGTTGGCGGACCGCCTCCACCGTCGATTGCAGCTGAGTGCGCGTCACATGACTGAGTCCCGCGGAGAGGCTGCGGCTGAAGATCGAAAGCGCGTTGGCGTGGGTCCGGCGCGGGACATTGCGCAGTGGCCCATCGATGATGACACGCACGGTTGTTGCCTGCGGTCCGGCCGCGGCCACCTGCGGCAGATCCTCCGGCGTCGGTACGATGAAGAACGGTAACGTGACCCCGCCGTCAACGTGTGTCTCAGATCGCATCTTGCCCTGGCTGCGAAACCTCACGGTCACGGGTGGGAGCATTCCGGGAACGCTCGCAGAGGCGAGGAGCAGGGTCTGTATCAGAGATTTCGCGTTCTTGTCCCCATGGAGGGCGATGGAGCCGAGATCCCAGATGGCGGGCTCGCCGCTATCAAAATCGGTCGTGGCCACAAGCAGCAAACATCCCTTGGCCGCCTCCGTTGCAATGGCGGAAATCATGGCGTCGTCGGCGTAGCGCTCGATCAGCCGCCGCAGCGGCTCGCCGCTGTAGACACTCGACCCGAATACCGCACCGAGGCCGCGCGATTGCAACAGGCCGTCGGTCTCGCCGGTCGTGAAAATCCGTGTCATCTCCTCATCCCATGAGGGACCGAGGAAGGCGAAGGGTGCCACGAGTGCGCCCGTGCTGACTCCGGTCACAACGGTGAACTCTGGCCGCGTCGCGTTCCTCGTCGAGCCGGCCAATGCGCCCGCACCGAAGGCGCCGCTTGAGCCGCCGCTGGAGAGGGCGAGTACGCTGAGCGGACGCCCTGCAAGCGTAGCCCTCAGTTTCTGGGCCACTTCACCCGACGAAAGGAGGTCGAATTCCCCGCTGGCGCCGAGCGTACGGACGGAGAACGCCAGGGTCTCGGACTCGATTTCATCCCCCGAAGGGGCCGGAAGCTGTGGTCCGAGTGAGGCGCAGGCCGTCAAATGGACGACTGCCCACCACATTGCAAGACGGGACCAGCGAAGATTCACGCTCAGCATGTCCCTGTCCGCACTCAGCGAGTGACGTCCTCGCTAGGAAACCCGGAGGGGAATGTCCTGCCTCAGGAATTCGGGCAGGTGCGGAGGCTGCTCACGTTTCGCGGGCTCCCCGCTCAACTCCCGCTCCAGCTGTCTGACGCGCTCTCGTGCGTGGCGCAGCGCCCTGAGTTTCTGCTGCTTATCGACGATCTTCTGCACTACGTGGTCAACCATGGCAGAGCCTCCTCCTCCGGCGTCCATCCACCAGTATCTTGAAGCGCCAGCACCGGCGGGATAGTGGTCTCCGGGGATAGCGTTCCTTAGTACTAACGGGACACCTCGACGACCGCCCCGGTCGCGCGGCGAGAGGAACCACCCGTGGCTCCTCTCTCCAACGAGCGGGAGGTCCCGCCCTCGAGGGAGAGAGAAGCACGGCGCTTTGGCGCCAACGCGAGGATCACAAGGACGACGAAGAGGGGAACCGCGATCAGCAAGGTCGCCGCGACGCGAAACAGAACACGCATGGCAGGTCTCCCGAGCCGTATGTCCGGGGCTGCAGCTCGAGGCTTGATGACCGGACATAGCGAACTGATGTTGGTGCAGCTTCATGGGTAGGAGAGTAGGTCTGCTACATCGAGCGAACAATCCGCACGCGATGGATGCAGTGTTTCGCAGCAAGAAACAAGCGTTTTGCGACACCGCGCCGCGTTCACTGACATGAAACGCTCCGTCAACCGTTCAGGCGTTGTTTCAGGGTGCCGCAGCCGGAACCATCGGTGGCGTGTGGAGAGGGATTCGCACCGCCGGAGCCAAGCGGCCCGAGACTCTATCGGACACACCTCGGCTCAGATACGCCGCTTTCTCAGCGGCTCTCGCTGGTTGTGCCCTGGTCGCTACCCAACTTGGCGCAATGCCACAACAGAGCGGTGTGCAGCGGCTAAACGACGTGCTCAGTCAACCGCCGGCGCTGCTCTTCGATCCGTTGCTCGCGGATCTCGAGGAGCGGACGTTCCGCTTCTTCTGGGACACCGCAAACCCGAAGAACGGCCTCGTTCCCGACCGCTACCCGACCCCGTCATTCGCCAGCATCGCTGCAGTTGGCTTTGCACTCACGGCCTATCCCGTCGGCGTGGAGCGCGGCTATATCACACGTGCGCAAGCGGGGCAGCGTGTGCTGGCCACGCTGCGCTTCCTTGCACATGCACCGACCCAGCACGGGTTCTTCTATCACTTCCTCGACATGAGAACCGGCGCGCGAGCCAATGAGAGCGAGATCTCTACGGTGGATACGTCGCTGCTGCTCGCCGGGGTGCTCTTTTGCCATAGCTATTTCGATCGGCAGAATCCGCGCGAAAGCGAGATCCGCAGGCTGGGCGGGGAGATCTACCGGCGGGTGGACTGGCCCTGGGCGCAGCCCCGCCCGCCGGCAATCGCGCTCGCGTGGACGCCGGAGCACGGGTTCTCCACCCTTGACTGGAACGGTTACAACGAGGCAATGCTCGTATATCTGCTCGCGCTGGGCTCACCGAGGCACCCGATCGGTCCGGCCGCGTGGATGTTTTGGACCAGCACGTACGAAAAGCACTGGGGAACACTCTACGACCAGACGTACCTCGGCTTCGCGCCGTTGTTCGGGCATCAGTACACCCACGTCTGGGTGGATTTTCGCGGCATCCGCGACGCGTACATGCGAGAGCACGGACTGGATTACTTCGAGAACAGTCGCCGAGCGACCTACACGCAGCGCCGCTACGCCATCGCCAATCCGCAGCACTGGCGCGCGTACGGCAAGAACATCTGGGGCTTGAGTGCCTCGGACGGCCCTGGGCCCGCCAGCGAGCCGTACCGTGGGAAGGAGGCGTCCTTTCTCACGTATGCGGCGCGCGGGGTGGGGGTCGCTCGCATCGTGGACGATGGCACCATCGCACCCACTGCCGCGATCAGCTCTTTGCCCTTTGCCCCGGAGATCGTGATGCCGGCAACGCTCGCGATGTACCAGCGATTCGGCTCATCGATCTATTCATCCTATGGGTTTCTCGATGCGTTTAACCCGAGCTTTGCGGTATCCGACCGACGCTACCGAGGGTTGAAGGACGCAGGCTGGGTTGATCCCGACTACATCGGGATTGATGAAGGACCGATCCTGGCGATGATCGAGAATTATCGCAGCGAGCTAATCTGGTGCGTTATGCGCGGCGATCCGTACCTGCGGCAGGGCCTCGAGCGTGCAGGGTTCTCGGGCGGTTGGCTCGAAAGTGGTCAGCGATCGACGTCTGCAGGTCGGTCGTGCTCCTGCGCGAGTCGGGCGTCCTGCGTGCCCTGAACGCCAGACTCACCGCAAACGCGGTCAGGGACACCATGACGAGCAATGCAACGGTTGAGAGGGCAGCGGCGATCACCGCAAGAGCATAAACCACTCGTGTCTCCATCAAGAAACCGGCCGGAAGGAACTGGTTCCTTCCGGCCGGGGGAGTGAACGAACGCCGCTATGGGGGGTGGAAGCGTTGCGATCGTTCATGGCCAACAACGTTGCGGGGTATGAGGCAACGAGATCGTCCATGCACTCACTGTATTTGCCGCTCGCGCTTGGAACAACGTGCAACTGATTCATGCACCGTTTCATCCCGGTAAACATTGGAGGGCGACGCCGCAGACGCCACCCGTGTTGGTGCGATGCGATGAGACAATGCCTCGCGGTCGATCGGTTTCTGGCCAGGAGCCAGAGCGCTCGAGCGCGATCACTGGTGAACGACTAGTGCGAGCGGCCGGGGCTCCGGCGTCTGGGAAATGCGCTCGATCAAAAAGTCGCGGAAGGTAACGATCTTGAGTGGCAGGTACTTGCGGCTGACGTAAACGAGATACAACATGCACTTGCGAAGCGGATACTCCATCAGGACCGGACTCAATCGTGTCTTAAACATCGGGTCCTCGAACAGGATGGCCGGCAGGGGTGCGAGGCCGATGCCGCTCGCTACGGCGTTTGCCACGCCGAGTGCCGATCGGTAGCGCAATGCAACCCGGATGGGGACGTCAATGTTCCCATTCGGTCCGATGAACTCCAAAGAAGTCACATTGCCGACCGCCACGAAGTCATGCCGTGCGAGGTCATCAGGCGATTTGGGCACGCCGTTGCGCTTGATGTAGTCGGTGGACGCGGCCAGAAAGTAAGAAATGGGACGCACGGGGCGGGCAATGAGGCTCGGCGAGAGCGCGTCCGAGGACGTCAAACGGAGGGCCAGGTCGTAGCCTTCCTCGACGAGATCTACCATGCGGTCTTCGAACGAGACATCGACGACGACCTCGGGATAGCGGCGCCGGTATTCGGCGAGGTGGTCTGCGAACCGTTGTCCGGGGGCCCAGCCCGGACAGCTGATGCGCAACGTTCCACGGGGCGCTCTGTTTAAGGACCCCAGTTCCAGCTCTGTCTCCTCCAGGTCGTCCAGGACCGTCTTGCAGCGTTCGAAGTACACCCTTCCAGGCTCAGTGAGGCTCAAGGTTCGGCTGTTGCGATTGAGGAGCCGCACCCCAAGCCTTTGTTCGACGTGCATCACATGCTTGCTGACCATCGCGGTCGAGATGTCCAGACGCCCGCCCGCCGCCACGAAGCTGCCCGACTCAACGACCTGGCGGAACACCTTGATGCTCGTCAACGTATCCATCGAACTAGTTTACCGCTGCGCAACTGACGGAAGCCTCTCCCGAATGGTCGAGACGTGAGGACCCGTGAGCGCGATTACTGCATGAACCAACCGTGGCTCACGACCAGGGACTGACCCGTGAGCGCATTCGAGCCGAAAGACGCAAGGAACAGCGCTGCCTCGGCGACATCGCGCACGGTGGTGAACTCCCCATCGACCGTATCCTTGAGCATGACGTCCTTGATGACGGCCTCTTCGGAGATGCCGAGCTTCTGCGCCTGCTCCGGAATCTGCTTGTCGACCAGTGGGGTGCGCACGAAGCCCGGGCAGATGACATTGGCACGTACGCCGTGCTTTGCGCCCTCCTTGGCGACCACTTTGGCAAGTCCGATCAGGCCGTGCTTGGCGGTGACGTAGGGTGCCTTCAAGAGAGATGCCTCCTTGGAATGCACCGACCCCATGTAGATGATGCTGCCGCTCCCTTGCCGGTACATGTGCCGCAGCACCGCTCGCGTCGTCAGGAAAGCGCCGTCCAGATGGATGGCCAGCAGGCGCTTCCAGTCTCCATAGGGCAGCTGATCGAGCGGCGCGACAATCTGAATCCCGGCATTGCTGACGAGCACATCGATGTGACCGTAGGTCGCGATGACCTGTGCTATGCCGGATTCGACGCCCGACTCACTGGTGACATCCATCGCAACGGCGAGGGTGCGCGGGCCGGAGCTGCCGAGCTCCATGGCCGCTTCCTGCGCTGCCGCCGCGTTGTGATCGGCAATCACCACAGTGGCGCCGGCCTGAGCGAAGGTTCGGGCGATCTCCTTGCCGATGCCGCTCGCGGCACCGGTGATGACGGCGACTTTGTTCTCCAGTTGCATTCAGATAGCTCCCTGTCGGCTCGAATGAGGTACGGGTTCGGTATTGCGCTGCGCGATGCCGACTTTCAGGACTCGCATCATTCACGCCCGTTCTGCGCCAGGTCGAAGGTCATGACACCCTCGTGGTTATCGGGTCGTTCGAGCACCTCGGGATGGCGCAAGGTGCGAATCGTGTCGTGATAGCCCGCGCGCCAGTGGTCCTCCATGCTGAGACGCGAGAATTCGTAGTCCTTCGAGTCGCCTTCGTACTGCTTGGCGCGGTAGATGAGCTGAACCAGGTTGTACGCCTTGGCTTGCGTGTGTGGCTTCAACATCGCGAGCTCGGGGCTGTTCCTGAGCTCGTCCGGCAGCTTCTCCAGCAGGCTTGCCAGGGCGTTGCGCAGCCTCTGCACGGACTTGAACCGGTCGGAGTTATTGCGCGTGCGACTAGAGTATTGAATTTCCTTCTGCCGCGTCGTCACCTCAAGCATGGTGCGCGGCAGCGCGCCTCGGGCGTTCCAAAGGTCAACCTGAAAGGCGAGGGTGTCGCGACGCGGATCGCTCTCGAGCACCCATTGAAGGGGCGTGTTGGACACCAGCCCACCGTCCCAGTAGAACTCGCCCTCGATCTCGACTGCTGGGAACCCCGGCGGCAGTGCGCCGCTCGCCATCACGTGCTCGGCTCCGATGGTATGAGTCGTGTTGTCGAAGTACAGGAAGTTACCGGAGGTCACGTTTACGGCGCCGATGCTGAAGCGCGTCTCGCCGGCATTGATGCGATCGAAGTCGACCAGGCGTTCGAGTGTGGCCTTGAGCGGCGCTGTATCGTAGTAGCTTGTCGCCTCGATGCTGCCGGGTGGCTGCAGCCAGCCGCTCGGCACTCGGGGCGCAAAAAAGCCAGCTGCCCCGCCGAGCAAAGCAGTCCCGGCGCTCAGCTGATTCAGCAGTCCCCGCGCGAATTCGCTGCGCACGATCGATGGCGCCATGGCGCACCGCGCAATGCCGTCCCAGGGCCCGCCGTGGGTGATGAGCTTCCAGAACTCACGCAGCTTCTCGACCCGGGCCGTGGGCGGATTTCCGGCTATCAGGGCGGCGTTCACCGCGCCGATCGAGATACCCGCGACCCAGTCAGGCGCCAGATGTGCTTCCGAGAGTGCCTCGTAAACACCCGCCTGATAAGCGCCTAAAGCGCCGCCGCCCTGAAGTAGCAGCGCGATGCATTCGAAGGGAGGCCGCGCAAGCTGCCTGTGGCTCTTGCGGGCCCTTCTATCGGGTGTCACACGAGCAGACATGATCGGATTTCTCGTTTGCGTGTCCTGATGGTGGCTTCACGGTATGAGTAGTGAGCGAGAGAAACAATTCTTCGCCGGGAAACGCTGGGTTTCACGGCGGCGCACGAGTCGGAATCTCCCAATCAGCGTATCACTCACAGTCGCCTGGGCATCCGCGCCGTGCGGTTAGGTCAGAGCCCTCTCCGATGAGAGAGGAGCACGGCCGTCATGCGGGACAGTCCGGTTGGCCTGTCGAACATCAACGCCCGAGAAATCCAGTGTGCACAGAAGGACTCTGGTTCCATTTGGGCGCGACTCCTACATTAATCGCTCGCGCACAAGCGAGGCGACTTCAGGCACGTGGGTATGAAAGAGCACGAGGTGAGAGACCGAGCCTTCGCGATGCCCTTGACCCAGCCGGCATATCCACGCGGTCCTTATCGTTTTGTGGATCGCGAGTACTTCATCATTACCTATCGAACCGATCCAGAGAAATTGCGCGCGCTGGTGCCGGCGCCGCTCGAGATCGAAGCCCCTCTGGTGAAGTACGAGTTCATTCGCATGCCGGATTCCACCGGTTTCGGGGACTACACTGAAAGCGGACAGGTCATCCCTGTCTCATTTGCCGGACGCAGCGGCAATTACACCCTGTGCATGTTCCTCAATGACCATCCGCCCATTGCCGCGGGCCGCGAACTCTGGGGCTTTCCGAAGAAGCTTGGAAGTCCGACTCTGCGCGCTGAAACCGACACATTGATCGGCACACTCGATTACGGTCCAGTCCGAGTAGCGACCGGGACCATGGGTTACAAACATCATGCTATGGATATCGCACGCGCCAAGGGTGCCCTCTCGGCGCCCAACTTTCTGCTCAAGATCATTCCGCACGTCGATGGAAGTCCGCGAATCTGCGAGCTGGTCGAGTACTACATGGAAGACATCCAGGTAAAGGGGGCCTGGACTGGCCCTGCCGCGCTATCACTCACACCGCACGCGCTGGCGCCAGTTGCGGAGTTGCCGGTCTTGGAAGTAGTCGCGGCAACGCACAGCGTGGCGGACCTGACGCTCGGGCTGGGGAAAGTGGTGCATGACTATCTGCGTTGACCGGACAAAGAAACGGCCTGCATCAAACAGACGGCACCGTCGGCGCCCGTCAAGCGCAGACATGCCGCCTCCCACGCTGAGGCGCCGCAGCCGGCGGATCGGTTCGCCGATCCGCCGGTAATCGCCGACTGAAGGCACTTTCAACGGGAGCTGGTAGGCTCGCTGCGCCCGACCGACCGGGCTGGCCATTGAAGCTGCGTCGCGGAAAGGCCTGACGCTTCAACTCGCCAGTGTCACCTTGACGCCATTTGCAGCTAGATTGAATTTCAAGCCCACCTCGGTGGAATGCAGCTTGATCACCACACCGTGCTCGTTCTTAAGGTAGGCGACCGAGCCGCCACCTGCCACCGTCAACCCGGCCGTCATCGCAACGTAGTTGCCGCTGAAATCAGCGAGGTCTCCGAGATTATAGACGCGCCCGGATGCAGAGATGTTTGCGGCTCCGACGTCGACAATCGAGACGCCGGAGATCTTGAAGGAATGAGACTGACCCCGGTAGTTCAGTTTGCCGTGGCCCCATGAAAAGCCTATGCCTGCGGCGATGCTTCCGCCGGTAAGATCCACTGTGCCATTCGGCTGGGTTCCGGTCACGACGTCGGGCGATTCTGATTCTGCAGTTGTCGCTGGGTCGGAAGCCTCTTTCGCGTGGACGAGCACGATGCCGGACAAGAGTACGCCCGCGATCAAGGACGCTATTGGCTTACGCATGCTGGAGTCTCCTTCTCGAATGTTGTTGCCATAGCCCAAGGTAGAGTCGCGGCGTCCCGTTAACAATCCGTCGAAGGTGGATGCAGCGTTTCACCGGCGGAAACCAAGCGGACAAGTCGCAGCGCTTTTCAGCCACTGGCGACCGACCTGTTGGGCGTACCAGAAGTCGCGTGGTGCTGCGCCTGAGCCCGAAAGTCAGATCTCTTGGTTCTCAGCTTATTCGCAGCTGGTGCGTGAAACGCTGCGTTTACCGCTGACCGATTGTTGTGCGCACGCCAGACTCATAACGTGCGTACAACAGGACGCGTCGTCCAGTGTGGACATCAGCGGATCGGAAGGAGCACTGCCCTGGATCATAGTACCCGGTTTGAGGAGCGCCAGAATGTTCGGCATCAAGTTTGCGACTGCTTTGGCTGAGCTCGAGCAATTAAACGGCACACCTTCTCCTACCGGTGTGTCGGTGGGGTCGCGCCGGATTGCGTTGCTACGGAGCGGCCGCCGGCACGGCCGGATCACACGACTCATCACTCCGTGGGACATCGGTGAGTTGACGCAACCATTCGTGTTCCTTTGTTACTCCGAGCTCGCGCCTGGGGCCAAAACCGTTGTGGGTGTGCAGCCCGGCATCGGCACTCTAACGCTCGTACTGAGTGGAGTCCTGGTATTTGAGGAGGCACTGGGCAACAAGGGGATGGTCGCCGCCGGCGGCTTTAGTTGGGCGGCGCCGGGCGAGGTCGTATGGCATGCCGGTGGCCGCGCCGCCGACGAGCCGCTCCGCATACTCCAACTGTGGGTTGAACTGCCGCGCAAGCCCGCGAGTTCGACCGCACAGAGCCAGTACGTCGCGCCGCACGAAGTGCAGGAGGAGGGGTCGGTCCGGGTTGTCCTGGGGCAAATCGGTCGTGCGCGCAGCCGTATCGGCCATGCTCCGCCGGACCTCAACTACTTCCATGTACGGCTCAAGGACGGCCAACGCTGGCGCTACGCGGCACCCGATGGACACAACGTCACCTGGCTCGCAGTCGACCGCGGGGGCCTGCGCTTGGAGGAGGACGGACGCGTCTTGCGGGAGCAAGTCGCGCTCTTCGGGCGCTCACCGGGCGTGATCGAGGTGCAGGCGGAGGGCGAGAGCTCGTTCGTCCTTGGGTCGGCGAGGCAAGATTCCAACGCCGTCATGCAGAGTGGCCGCCTTCCTATTGATACAACAGTGGAGGCGTTCGTGCCTGGCGAAATGGACCGGGCCGCGGAGCGTCCAGTCGCTGCGCGCCCAGGGCCGCCGTTGCGGATTGATCTCGACCGGCGGCTCGCGCCCAGCAAACGGCGATGATTTCGCGCTTCGCGCGAGCTGTCGGTCGAACCCCTACGAGCGCACGCATTTGCCCGCGGCGCTTACCCAGCGGGTCGTTCCGCTCCTGATCTGGCTATCGAGGTTGTGATGAACCTGCCCGCTCCCCTTCATACCCACCGCGTCGGTCGCCCTTCCTCGGATGCACTCGCGGATGGTGCGCGAAGAAGGTAGGCTTATGAAAGGGTATCTGCGGCTCACTCTCGCCGCGGCGCTTTTGATCACCGTGCACGAGGCGCCGGCCGCTGCGCAGGGGGACAGCCCGCCTCAGGCAACGCTTGTCGCGCCCTGCGACATGCGCCTGCGAGTAGAGCTGACCCCGGATGTCTCCAACCCGGGAGATGCGGAATTCATTAGCTCGCTCGTGAGCAGTCACCCCGACTACCAGTTGTCCCTGGGGCGGTCCGATCTCGAGAATTCCTCCGTCATCGCGCTTTCTCTCACGGGACCGGGCCCGGAAGCACGCGTGGTTTCGGTCGAAGTGCAGGGAGATGCGACCGGCACTGGCCTAACGATGAGGACGGGGCAGCCGCTGAGCAGCGTACGACCGGCGAGCGCCGTACAACGCATGGGGACCGTGCGAGCGGGGCCTGATGGCGATTGGATACTCGAGCCGCTGAACGGAGTCTCGTACGCGCATCAGGCGAGAGATCGCTACGAGTGCGATATCGGGGCCGCCGATCAGACTGGCTTCGACCCGACGAACGATGACGGTGGCGTGCCGCCGGACGCCCTGCCAGGCAAACGAGCAGATTACCTGCGCGCTGAGGCCGCTTGCTTCCAGGCCCGCGGCTACGTCGTAAAGTAACGCCTCACCTGAACGGGGCGATCGACGAGGAGATGCGCAGCGACTCCGACCACAGTACGCAGCGACAAGCTGCCAGGGTTTCGGCTCTTCCGGCGCTGGCGGGACCGTAGTGATGGACTAACGAGGTTGCACCAAGAGGCCTCACTCGCTCATATGACAGGAGCGTTTCGTCCGCTGCCTGAGCGCTTCGCAGTCGAGGCCACGGATGAGTCGCGTACCGCAAGCAGTTCGGCTCTGCAAGCCTCGCTGAACTCACGCAGCGGATCGTGAAACTCGCGGGCTTGGGCTTGGGCCCGCTGCCGTAGATCATTGAATGTCCGGTTAGGCGCCGCATAGGCCTCGATGACATTGCGGACCACCGCCTCTGCCTCGTTGACCACCGCCCGTGACGATGTGAGGCGCATCCGTGCGACGGTGCTCCACAAGCCGGCGACAACCTCGGGACCAACGGCCTCATGGCTCCACGCGTCGGCCAGGCGCCCGGCAGCTTCAGCGACGAATTCCGCGTAGAGCGCTTCGCGTCCTACTGCTTGCTGCACCAGCGTCTGCGCGCGGTACTGGCTACGGGTGGTGAACCAGGATGCGGCGAATGTTGACAGTCCACCAACTAATGAGCCTAGCAAGCCCGAGGTGGCAGATAGAATTGCGGAATCCATTGTGTGCCCGAGCGACTCCAGGTTGCGGGGCGTCTCTACCTTGTACCGCAGGTTCGCTTCTCAAGCATTCCACGCTTGAGAAACGCTGCGTATCCATCCGGACGATTGTTCATTCCGTGCCCGGCTTCTACGTTTACCGGAGAGTCACATCCGCTCGCGCCGGTGCACCGGCGCCGCATGCGGCTTTTGTTGCGGAGCACACAGCCGAGATGAACATTTCGTCTTCTGTCAGTCGGGCATTCAAGAGGTCAGTGTGAAACGCTGCATTTACCGCGGACGGATTGTTTACCTCGTACCCCGGCCATAACCTGCTTCTCAGGACGCGTCGTCCGTAGTCGACGTCAGCGAATGGGAAGGAGGACTGGCATCAGCCGTCGAATCATCTGAGCCTGCCCGCGTCACCACAGTCAAGGTCGCAGGCTGCGAGCCCGTACCCTATGCCCCTATTTAAAGTCGTCCTCATGGTTGTATGGCTGAGCAACGCCAACGGCGCGATCGTGGCGCAGGCTTCAGGCGTCGCAGTTGACGTGCCAGCTTGTGAACGTCTGGCCGTCGAGAAAATCGCCGATGAGTCCGGCAACCCAGACCTTGGTGGGTCGACAGCGACGTTCTCGTGCTGGAATACGAGCGCCAGGATTCAAGCCCGGGAGCAACTTGTGCCTGGATCTGTTGACCTGTAATCCCAGGACGGCAGACCCCGACATGAGTGTCGCTGCGTTGGGTGCACCCGTGATCGTCGCCGTCGCGATCGTCTTTGGGGCAGCTCTTGTCGCCGCGGCACGTATTTGTCTTCAGTTGATCATGGATCAGGAGTCCGATAGGGGCTCTGATTGAGGCACCTGTGGCATATCTACCCTTCGGATGCCAAGGAGAATCGAAGTGACGCGTCAGCGAATTGGAACTACATACCGTTGGAACAGCCTGGTAGTCACTTTCGGTCTGCTGTCGGGTTGTGCAAGTCAGCTGCAGGTGGGGAGCGACTATGACCGAACCGCTACGTTTCGCGACTATCACACGTTCACGGTAATGCGACGGGAGCATAGTGGTCTGGAGAATCCGCTGAATCCGCTGGTGGTGACGCGCGTCGAGGACGCTATCAGGGCGGATCTTAACGAGAAGGGCTACGTTGAGTCGGGCGATCCTCAAGCGGCTGACTTTACTATCGCCTTCACAATCGGCTCCAGAGAGCGGGCCGACATTACCACTTACCCGCAACCGTACGCCGGCTGGGGTTGGGCTGGGCCAAGAGGGTGGGGCGGGCCGTACTGGGGCGACGCTGTGGATGTGCGCCAGTATCGAGAGGGGACGCTGTCACTAGATGTCTTTGATGCGCGCAGTCACCGGCCAGTGTGGCATGGATGGGCAAAGAAAGAACTGAGCGACGATGACATCGAGCACTCAGAGGAACGTGTGCGGCACGCGGTTACGGCTGTCTTGGCGAGGTTTCCGCGCGCGTGACAGGTGTCGTTCCCTCCCCCTGGTGGCCTCCGATCGTTTCCTCCAGAGAGATGCAGCATGCACTTGGCGCCGCTCGTACTCTGCTGAAACAGTCCATAACTTGCGAGGACCGGAGAGAGTAAGGGGCCAAGGTGCTCGCACATGTTGGGTTCAGGCCATTGTGGCCAGTGATTGTGTTCGTGCCTTGGAAGCGTTAAGCGCAGCCGCGCCCGAAGCACTCGTCTCCACGGCCCCACCACCGCCCGCGGCCGTGCCTGCCATTTGGTGGGTGCGCGTGCTGGCGCGGATCCCGCTGGCAGCCCTCTATGGCGTGGCGCACCTGGTTGCCTGGATGGCTTATCGCGTTGTGCCCTACCGCAAGCAGCTGGTGCAGGCTAGTCTCGCCACGGCCTTCCCCGAACTCTCCGAGGGTGAGCTGCGGGCGGTGAGGCACCGCTACTACCTCCGCTTCGCGCAGATGGCGGTCGAGCTCATCAAGGCCTCCGCGTTCGCGCCGGCCGAGATTCGCCGCCGGGTGCGCATCGTGAACCTCGAGGAGCCGCAGGCACTCCTCGCGCAAGGCCAGTCAGTGCTGCTCATCGCCGCTCACCAGTCCAACTGGGAATGGATGCTGCTCGCCCTGTCGCTAGAGCTCGGCTACCCGCTCGATGCCGCCTACAAGCCGTTGGCGAACGACTGGGCGGAGCGCGAGATGAAGAAGCTGCGCACCCGCTTCGGTAGCCGCTTGGTGCCCGCGAAGGAGCTGCTGCTCGATATCCTCAGGCGCCACGGCGTGGTGCGCGCCATAGCCATGGTCGCCGACCAGGAGCCGACCACCAGCGAGCGCAGGTACTGGACGCGTTTCCTCAACCGCGACACCGCCTTCTACATGGGTCCGGAGGAGATTGCGCGTGTCACGCGCTTCCCGGTGTTCTTCATCGCCATGCGTCGCCGGGCGCACGGTTACTACGAGATGGAGTTCCTGCCGCTCGCCGCCGCCGGAGGTGCCATGCCGCCCGGCGCGCTCACCGAGCGCTACGCGCGCCTGGTCGAGGCGCAGATCCATGCCGCGCCCCCCGACTGGCTGTGGTCGCACAAGCGCTGGAAGCTGAAGAAGTCCCTGTACCAGAACCGCTGTTGAATGACGCGTTCCGGGGAAACTGACGCTGGGTTCGACCGACAGCTCACGCGAAGCGCAGCATCATCGCGGTTTGCCACGCGCGAGCCGCCGGCCGAGAGGGGAATTAAAGCGCCGCCCGACCTCAGGTGCACCGGTACACCTCCGCGCGGGCAGGACAATCCTTGCGTTTATCCTTCATGCAGCGCTTCGCCGCGGTACATCCCGGGGCAGCTGAGGCAAGGCATCTGCCGCCTGGGTGTCGAGCTCGACGCGATGGTCGAAGTTCTCCCAGTGGCTTTCGTAGCGTCGGGTGAAGTTCAGCTCCCGGGCCTGCGCGAGCTCCTCGCGGCTGAGCATCACCGACCACAGACCGAACGGCGTGCGCTCGGCGCGCCGGTCCTCGACGCGCTGCCAGCCATCGAATCCGAGGTGCAAGGTGAAAGGTACCCTGTCTTCGATTCCAAGCGTCTTGCCACGCGGTAGGCGCACGACCGGCACCTCCTCGCGCCAGTGCCAGAGACTCGCCGCGCCGCGTGCGCGACTCGCGTCACTCATGACCCGCTCGTTGGAACGTGCAATCGCACGATGGCCGAAGTGCCGCTCGATGCCATCCAGCCATTCGACCGGCCGGCCGCGCTCGCGCGCGACCAGAAGCTTGAGGAATTCGGCGTGCGACCACACGAGGGGCATGGCAGCGCCCGATGGCCGGCCGGGGGTGAGCCCGAGCTCGGGGATGGGGTCGGCGTCCCAAACCTGCTCGGGGAGGAGGCCCCCCACGCTCGCGCAGCGGCACATCGTCTCGAGATAGGGCAGGGGATCCTCGCCGCTCTGCAGCGCGAGGTGCCCCCGCTCGCCGACGAGCAGGGGCCAGCCGCGCCCGATGCCTTGCCCGTCGAATGGGCGCCCGTCGGCGTGCTCGCCGTAGCCGTCGCCGTTGTAGCGATGGTAGAGCGCGCCGGCTGGAGTCTCGACCTTCAGGACATGATCGACCACGCGAATCGTATCCTGCACGCGGGGGTCGAGTGGATGACGCAGCCCGAGCCGCACGAGATAGGAGAAATCCAGGCTGACGAGCGCCGAGGCCAGTAGGCTCTCGCCGTCGCGATTGCGCAGCTGTACCTCTGGGGTGCTCTCCCCCGAGCGACACAGCGGAGCTATGCGCACGTAGTAGCCGCGCACCCCGACCTCGCGGGCGAGCGGTGTATCCTCGACGTAACACCAACTCTCGAGCCGCTCGTTCCAATCGTCCGCGAGCCCGAGCGCGTAGCTGCGCTGCGCGCGGTCGAGCCAGGGGCTTGCGGCCACCAGGGCCGCAATCGCCACGGCCAGCGTGAATGGACTCACCCCGGGATTCTCTTCCCAGCGGTCCTGGGGACTGGTGGGTCCGGTGCGGGCGATGAAGCCGATCGCCGCGCGCACCATCGCAGCCGTGCCCGGCAGCTCCGACTCGCCGAGCTCGCCCAGCTTGGCAGCGAGCAGCACGGGCAGGGCCACTTCATCGAGCTGAATGCCGCTCCAGTACGGCTCGCCGCTCGGGAAATAGTTCTGCGGCCAGTGTCCCTCGCGCCGCTGCGCCGCGATTAAATGCGAGAGTATGTGACGGGCATCGAGGCGCTGGTTCGCAGCCAGCAGTGCCAACGCCGTGAGCGTCGCATCACGCGGCCATACGAGATGGTAGCCGCCGAGCGAATCCGTGCTGTTGCCCCACGGCACGGAGAGGCTCGCCACCACTGCGCCCGGATAGGCACGATCCTCGTGAATCTTGAGGATGGCGGCCGAGAGCTCCGCAGCATCTCCGAGCGTCTCGTCCGGGCGAGGGAGGCTGAGCGTCGCGCCCCAGGCGCGCCACGCAGCGAGAAAATCGCTCCGAAGCGCATCGAAGTCGGCGGCGAGCGCGGTGCGCGCCCGCGTGTAGGCCCCGCTTGGGCTGTACGCAAAGCCGAGCGCGAGCACCCCGTGGTGGGCGCCCGCCTCGGCGCTGATTGCGACCGTGCCGTTGGTAGCTGACTGAAAGGCATAGGTCAGCTCCTTATGGCGGTCGAGGTCCTGCCAGCCGTCCGAGGCGCCGACGAACCCGCAGCTGAGGTGCTTGAGTGGCCCGCTGGCGGCAAGGCACAGCGCGAATCCCCCGCCGCGCGCGTAAGCCACTCCGTCATCGATCCAGGCACTGTTGTCACGGCCGGTGCTGCCGAGGTGTGGCGCGAGAATGAGCACGAGCCGATAGCTGCCGTGAAGAGCGAAGCGCACGAGCAGTACGTCGCGCAGCGGGTCAGGCAGCAACTCGAGGGTGAGCTGATAGTCATCGCCGTGATGCACGATGGTGAGCGCCGGGAGGCCGGGGCCCGGCGTGAGCAGCCGGTAACGGCGCTCCCGCTTCAGATCGATCCAGCGGCCGTTGCCGACCAGATAGAACCCCAGATCGCGGATCTGCGGCTGGCCCGTAGAGGGCCAATAGACCTCGTTCACGATGCCGCGTCCGATGGTGGCCCAAAGCCTCGAGCTGCCGAGGGCGGTGGTCACAAAATCCTTGTCGCTCGAACACCAGGTGGGCGCGATCCCGGGGGCGCCGAAAGCCTCATTGCGTCCTGCGATCAGATTCATTGGCGCACTGCCTCAGCGGGAGCCCTGGACGCGCAGCCGCAGAGCAATGCGCGGGACTTCCGCCTCCCCCTGCGCGATGGTCGAGAGGCCCGTATCGACGGAGTGCTCCTCATGCGCGAGCGGATGGCGATGTCTTCTCGCGGATCCCAGCACGAACGAGGTGTCGCCTTCCGCCTGCGCCTCGATCACGCCGCCAGAGTCCCCGAACACGGCGATCTGCTCCCAGTAAACCCGCTCGCCCTCTTGCAGCTGCAGACCGCCGCGGTCGACCGCGAGCCAGGTGACGTTGTGCCCGTCGGGCGCCACATAGCGCCAGCGCTGCCCTTCCTTGAGCCGCACGTGAAAGTAGTTGATGTCTGCCAGGATGTTACTGATGCGGCTGCGCGTCTGCCCGAACTGTCCGAGGATGACCCTCACGGGTCCGACCTCTTCAACCTCCTGCGACGCGACGTGCTCGTTCGTCTCTTGGGATCTCTCATCCGCCGGGGATAGCGCAAGGCAGAGCTGGAACGCGCGCTGCGGCTCGCCCGACGCGGGGCCGGCATCATTCAACGCGACCGTCAGGGTCGCGGTGTTGGAGTGTCGGCAGATACGAAAAAGGGGCCGGGGCCCCGGCGCGACCTCGGCGTAATCGAGAAAAATGAAAGGCTTGGTCAGCTCTCCGATGTCCCATGGCGTTACGAGGCGCGTGATCGGGCCGTGTCTGCGACCACTCGCGAGCAACGCAATCCTGCGCGGATCAGCCTTCGCGCCGGCGAGGGGAGGCACGCCGTTCGAGCGCTGACGATTGCAAGAGGCAGCGTGGGGTTTGGTGCCGTACATTTCTCTCACTCCTCAGACCAAATCACGGTATGAGCCGTACGCGAGGGAAACAATCGGTCCGTGGTAAATGCTGCGTTTCACGCGGGACAGCGCCTCGCCTGGCTCGGCTCGGCCGCACGGCGGGAGCACCAACAATACAGCGTGATGTTTGTCTGGGAACCCTCGGTCAGACGGCAGCCTCGGGTGCGCCATCCGCTAGCGTTGCACGCAGCGTTTCGCGGCAGGAAACCACGCGCTCTGGAACACCGGCAGGCACGCGCAAGAGCCGAAAACTCAGGATGGCGCTGCGCTCTGTGCACCGCGCAGTGTCGGGGCGTTTACCGCGATGAAACGTTTCGTCAACACGGTGAGCGTTGTTCGGCAGGCCGGCGTCGCGAAGGATTGCCGCCATGGAGTTACCGCACAACGCCACTGTCTTCGCGCTCATCCTCCGGATTGGGTTGACGGCGCTGGGTGTATGTCTCGGCTGTGCGCCGCGGCTGGTACAAGCGCAAGACTTCTGTCAAAGCTGCGAAGTGCAGGTGGGACTCGGCGGAACGTACCACTACTGGGGCACCACCGGCAGCCTGGTCCTGCCAGTGTCCTTGACTTGGAGTGACAACCGCTACGAGTTGGCAGCTTTTCGCTTTACTAACCAACAGCTGCTTCCGTTGCCCGGAACGCACCGAGGGCGGCGCATGGCCGATCCCTACTGGGGGGCGTCCCTCTCGCGCCGGTGGCGGCTATTCGAGTACGGTCCGGTGCAGGGTTACTTCGGCTTCGGATTGGCGGGAAGATCCGAGTCGGATGGGCTGAGTGCCACGCGATGGGACTTCGCTGAGCAGCTGGGACTGCGCTTTCACCTGCTCGCCAACCGGGTGATCGGTGAGGTGACGATGCGGCATTGGTCCAACGGAGGGATTCGACTGCCGAACCACGGTCAGGACTTTGCCACTGTGACGTTTAGGCTCAATTCGGGAATATTTGGCATCGGTAAGACGGACCAATCCACCCTGCATCAGCCATTCAAGATCGATCGGCCACTGGCGGCCAACGTCTTAGAAAGGGAGCTCTTGCCGTGAGAGACAATGAGTAAGCCCAAATAATTGCGAGCGTGAAAGCTCAATCAGCTGGCGCGAAGGAGCCATGGTGTGTTGGAGCACGTGAGTTCGCCGATCGCGTCAATTGGGGAGCTGAAAGCCGCTACAGCCGTTTTCGGTCAACTGATGACAAATGCAAAACCGCCCGCGCCCGAAGAAATACCGGATCCGACCCGTACGGGCTTCGGTGAGTCCCGCGGCCGCGGCCATCGAGGATCGCTGACCAGCCGACCAGGCGCGCCAGGGCCTGCGGCGTGATCTCGCGGACCGCGCCGCACTTGCAGGTGACGCGCACCAGGAAGTCCCCGAAGCAGTCGTCGAGCTTCTTGATGTGAGCCGGCACGCGCACCGGCGAATGGTGCGAGCGGCTCGGCGCCGGCGTCCATGCAGTACTGCGCTGCGGCAACCGCTGTATGCACACTGCACCTCGCGGAACAGCACGGCGAATCCCAACAACGACTGACCACCGGATTAGCTCGTTTCGCGCTGCGATCCCCAATCGGAGCCACTGACGGGCTCTCTGGCCGCCGCATCGAAGCCGCAGGCTCCCTGAGCGCGTCCTCCGGCCCTGGCAGGCAAGCCTCTCCGGAAATTCCTTAGCCCCTTCTGAGGGTCTCAACGGCTTGCGGTGGTTTTCGACTTTTGACATAAAACTCGACGCAGGACGACGTGGGGAGACGCATGGTCAGTCGTGTGTACACACACGCGCGGCTCATGGAAGCATCGGAGGCGCGTGTGGAGATGGCGGCGGCCTTTGACTCGCCGGCCGATACGCTGGTGGCCAGCCATATCCTGGGACACCCGCAAGCCTATCGCCGCTGGGAAGCGGAGCATGATCGCCTCATGCGCAGCGTCTCCGGGCAGACGCACCTCGACAGCCAGGTAATGGCTCTGCGCTCCACCGCGCTGTCGCTCTTGCACCGCAAGGCGATATTCGACTACCTGCGCTATCGCGAGATCACCGGGAGAAAGCGTCATCGGTTCTTTACGGTGTTCTACGGCTCCCGCGACTACGTCAACGCCGTGCTAGCCGAGCATGGCAACTACGTGCGCTGCAGCTCGAGCTATCTGTGCACGCAGTACCTGGCCGAACACCTGATGGAGGACTACGCCCTGGAAGAGCCGCTGCAGATCTACGAGCAGTGGTATGCGGAGTACTTCCGTGCGTACTGCGACGGGGCGCTCGCCGAGAGCGAGGACGAGAAGCTCGCGGCCGCTCTGATGGAGGAGCTGAAGCCTCTCCTCGTACACCAGCTCGCAGAGGCTCGCCAGGCCATTCTGCAGATGCCGCAGAACCCGTCCAAGCACTGGCGGGAAGTGCAGATCCGCAAGGCGACCGGGGACACGCAGAAGCTGCGTGTACAGCTCGCCATGCCGGACCGCGTCAACTGATCGTCTGCGCGTCGGCGCGAACGCGCAGGATCCAGCCCGCACTGAGCCCCGGCACGGGCACGTCATCGAATCTCGATCGATCCGTCCTGAATGCACCGCATGATCGCGACAGCGGTGTGACCGCAGAAACCCTCCGGATGCCGTGCCATCGCGCCGTCGAGTATTGAACGAAAACATCCCCGCATTGCTGCCTTGCTGATACCGCTGCACGACAAGGCTATAAGTGTCGTAGTTGCAATAACCAAAATGCCCCCGGAAGAGGCTCCGCTTCGACAGCGCCGAGAATCCGATCGCTTGGCGAGTCAGGAACAGCGTCCTGACGTGAGCGTCGACCTCCGCCCCTGTATGCCAATCGCCGACCTCAAGGAGTGACGCGCGCGTGACAGGATGATTTGGCCTATTCGCATAGGCGCCGAGGACTGCATCGATATCGGTCTGCGTTGCAAGAATTCTGGCCGGCCCGATCTCGATCAACTCGCGGCACTGGACCCATGGGAAAGCTGCAATGGCGTTCGGCACGAGCTGCTGCTGTCCTACGGCGGATGACCGACCAAGAAAACAGTGAGAGGCGATCGGCCAACGGCCAAAAAGCCGTTCGCGTGGACTTGGGGTGGACTTGGCAGCTCGCAGTCTCTGGCTGTGTTGCTCAGTGCGAGGTCATAACTACTTGATTCTATTGGTCGGGGTGACAGAATTTGAACCTGCGACTCCTACGTCCCGAAAGTTCGAGGGATCACCCGGATTGTAAGCCTGAGTAGTTTTGGCTAAAATAGCCAAATATGGGCAAACAAGTATCCGCGAGTGACGCGAAAAACAACTTTGGCGGGCTTCTGGATGACGTGGCGGCATTGGGGCGCGTCGATATCATGAAGCATGGCCGGCTCGTAGCCGTCGTGCTTTCTCCACGTGTGCTCAGCGACTCTCTTGGCGAGGCGGATCAGCCTGTGCGTGTCGTGCGGTGGGGTGAGAAGCACATGATCCCGCCTGAGCGGGCTCGCGCCGCGCGGATGATCCGTCCGCCGCTCGGGTTCGATGACGAATAGGCGCGATATTGAGGAACCCCTGACGCCCCAGGAGGTGCAGGTGATCCTGAGCATTTGCTCGCCCCGCGGCGTTCTCGTCGGCGGTCAAGCGTTGGCTTTCTGGGCCGATCATCTGCAGGTCAAGCGTCCGGCCAATCTCGTTTCGGGAGTCACGGCCGATGCCGACTTTATCGGCGACGCCGCTCTTGCAAAGAGCCTGGGAAAACGTCTCGGCTGGAACACGTGGATCCCCAGTCTCGACGACGCGACACCGCAGACGGGCAAAGTGACTCACCGTCTGGAAAGCGGCAACGTGAAGCAGGTCGATTTTCTCTCGGGCGTCGTCGGTCTGACGACCAAAGATCTCGTCCGCCGCGCGGTCGACATGGAAGTCCCGGGCATCGGGCACCTGCGGGTCATGCATCCAATCGATGTCCTGGATAGCCGCATTCAAAACTTACACATACTGCCAGAGAAGCGAACTGAGGCTGGGGTCGCGCAGGCAAGGCTCTCGGTGGATGTTGTGCGCGCATTCATTCGCGTCGAAATCGCAACCCGTACCGAGCGAGCAGGGCTCAAACTGCTGGAACGGGTTGCCGATATCGCCGGCGACATCGCGGCGGTGCGAGTATTTTTACTCTACGGGGTGGAGCCGCTCGATGCTGTGCCACTAGCGGATTTTCGAACGACGTCGGCGCTTCACAAGGTCCGGTGGCCTCAGCTCCGCGCGGAAGTTGGCGCAAAACGAGAATCGCTTCGCAAAGTACTTCCGAAATCAGTGAAGGCGAAGACCGCGGCGCGGGGATGAACGCGGGCTGTCCGTTACGGGCCAACGAACCTGAGTCCTGAGGTGTCAACCGGCGCCGAGGGTTGACCAGTGTCCGGCGTCCAATGTTGACCATGGGAGGATCCAGCAACTTCCAGATCCTCATCGAGAAATGCCGGTGAGGTCCTGGTCAGCCTGTGGCGCCGGTTAGGCCGAAATCCTGGTCAAACTTCGATGCCTGTTTACAGCCTCCGCATCCGAAAGCCGCTTTGCCCTACGGATCGTCGTCTGCCGAAGAGTCTGCTGACGGGGGCCAACGCTTGGGTTTGCCGTGTTCGTCAACTACCAGCGATCTAGAGTCTGGCGGCAAAACCTGCAGGGACTTCAAGAATTCAATCAGATCGTTCTGCAGGTCCGTTGGTAGTTTGTCGAATGCCAACCGCTGGGACAGAGCCTCGCCGTTGTGCGCTTCAACAGCTTCCCTGGCGCTCGTGAACTTCCCATGATGCATAAACGCCCCGCCCTGGTTGTAGAAGCCCCACAGCTTGCGAGTGATGAATTTGCAGTTCCCCGCAAAGAATGCCGGAGATCCAGCTGCTTGGTTCTGGTCGAGGGGCTCGCATTCCGAATCGGTCCTGGGGTCGCTGGTAGCACTGATGTCATGCAGCTTAAGATCCGTGTAAGCCGCCACCCTAACTAGCCCATGATGAGCTCGCAGGCGCGGAAGCGGCAGCCTATCGCTCGTCAGGTCCACGGTGAGTGCTGGAGCACTGACCGGATAGTTTGCGGGTCCGAGCTGCAAGTTCGGTGAATTGGGCCCCGTGGCGGGGTTGTACGGGCTGGGCTCAAAATAGATCCAGCCTGGCTGCCCGGGCAGACCCGGATTGTTGTTCGCTGTGAGCGGCAGCGTGGCATGGCAGGTTGCGCAGCCGATCTGATTAAACACGGCCTCACCCTGCAGATTCGCCTGCTCCGCGGCCGGATCGTTTGGAATCACGCGGCCCGGAACAGACAGCGTCGCCTGGAACAGGGACACCGCGGTAAGGTCGGCTACTGTCAGCTCGTTGGTAAACCCATCCCCATCAGGGTCAGCATTGAGGCCGAAGCGCTCTTCGGCCTGCATGCCGTGGTGATGGTTGAATGCATTGTTGCTGAACTGCCTCAGGGAAACTACGTTGCCCACCTGATGTAAAGGCCGGATGATCAAACTTGGCGGACTTGGTGGAATAGTACCCTTGCTCGACAAGCTCGGAGCCGCCAAGCCTTGAACGTGGGAAACATCCCAGGTCCCGTCCACGTTGTGAGTCAGAGTGCCGAAGCTAATTCCCTTGGACATCAACTGTGTGCTGCCACCCGGAAGCGTCGCGTCACGCTCTGCCTGCAGGTCCGCCGTCATCTGCCGGGCCAACATCTCGACGAAGCCGGACCCATTCATGCCGATCGTTTTCCGATCGTTGGTGGCGTTCTCCATCGTGACGAGCTTTCCGGATTCATCCATAGCACCGCGAGTCGTAATGGTGTCGCTGTGATCTAAGGTCAAATGATCAAAGCGCTGCGCCAGGACGAAGACTTCCGTGACACGGTCGCCCCCTGCCCCTGCGGCAGGCACACTGTGACAGCCAGAACACGCGTTCGCGTCAGGCGAGGAGATCCGGTCGAAATTCCTCGGGAACAGCAGGGGCGAAGTCGGATCCGAGAGAGCAGCGCCCGTGCCTTTCGACAAGGGGCGCCCCGCTCCTTCCTGGATCGTGAACTTCGCGGCGAAAAGCTGTGCCCCGTACCGGATCAGTTGGTTCAAAGGAGTGTTGAATTCTTCGCCGTCCTGTAAGTGTCTGGGTATCGCCACTTCGCGTCCGATCTGCGAGTTGGGACTTTGCCCCAGCGCCATGGTCACAAAGGCGAACACAGACAAGGCGACCAGCCATTGACAGCTGACTCGAAAAGTCTTGCTCATAACGCTCCCGGCTCGTGCGAGACCCTGACGAGGTGCGGATTTACGCCTTGACCGCGCGTCGAGGCACCGTTCAGCGCCTCCCCTCGCGGCTGGATCGACGACACCACATCTCAATGTTGGCACCGCGACGCCGCGCCGGGGCTGGGAAAGTCCCTTGCACGCCTGAGCGCGCCGATCCCCGTCGCCGTGGGTCGCCAAACCACCCTTTTAGAAAGTGATTTGACCTTCCAGGATCGTCTCGTTAAACGTGAACCCAGAAATCACGAGCACAAACGTCGTGCCCGGGCCTCCACGCTCGGCGGTCGCCGTGAAGGGTACGTTCGTGCCGGCACCCAGGCCCGTGACGGTGGCTGAGCCCGTCAGGACCGCGACTGAACCATTGATCTGAACCGCGGTGATCGCCCCGGTCACGTACATGACGTTGGTATCGAAGACCCCACTCCCCGGGTTGCCGGCTGCGGCGCTGGTGGGTGCCAGCGCCAGGCACTCGAAGTGGCCTTGGCCGTCGCGCCAGTGAAAGGTGAGCTTGGTGATCACCGGCACGAACGAGGGCGCTCCGGTGCCACCGGCCACGGTCGTGGTGGCGCCGCCCTTCACGGTTCTTGCTCCCTCCTCCCCAGCCGCCAGAGTGCTGGTGCTCAAAGACAGAACGGCAAGGGCAAGAGGCAGTCCTATACGTTTCATGATGTCCTCCCGACATGGGTAGCGGAAGCTTTCCGCCGCTCCAGGGAGCGGCGCCGGTTCAGACGCGAAGGCATGGTGGGCCTCAAGCCCACCATGCCTTGGGTCGTGCCGGCCGAGTGGTTAGTCCTCATTCTTTGCTAAGCAGATGGAAGAGCGTCCGACCCGCGTTTGCAGTATCCGGGCTCCCCGTCGGCCCCACGTGGTTCCAATAGTCTACAAAGCCCTTGGACGCGGTGATTCCCTCAAACATGGACGGGGGCGCACCAGGAATAGCGCAGCTGATGATAAGGATTCCTTTGCTACCATCATCGTAGTCGACGCGCAGATACGCCAACCCGGCGTGAGTCTTGGTGACGTTACCGATCGTGTCGTTGAAGGTACTAGGAAGCTGGCCGGGCGCCGGTACGAAGCGAATGAGCCGCGTCACCAGGAAGTTCCCCATGCCGGTCACCGTGACGCCATCCGCGGCGACCGTCGTCCAGGTTCCCCCACCGGTCACATTGTCATCCCCGACCGTGAAGGTTCCGAAACCCGTGACCGTAATCTCGGATCCATCTTGGGCCAGCGCGGACGCGGTTCCACCGGCGCTGACGGTGGGGACTCCGTTTGACAAACTCAGATGGGGGATGTCCCACCGGTACCTCGATTCTCCATAGGCGTTGCCCACGACCAACAGGGGCAGAAACAAGATGGCCATCGCCACAAACCAACGTCTATCGATGCGCATAGCGTTAACCTCCTCTGTGGAAAGATCGCCTCGACCTGTGACAGACATGCGCTGCGTTCACGAGCACAACGTAGGCGTCTGCCGGTCGTTTGTAGTTGCAGTGTCCTTGTGATTTCTTTTGAGCGGCCGAAAACGCACTGGTCTAATGAGTGGCCGCGCGCGGGGGCGACGCACGCTAGCACCGAGCATCGCGGTGAACAAGGGGGTGAAACCCGCGTCATCCGTCGGTAGCCTTTCGGCGAGTTGAGCGATCCCTAGACAACTGCCGGATGCCGAAAGCTCCGGCTTGGGCGCTGCAGCGCGGCGAGCCGGTAATGCACTCGGCTGCGGATGCACCGGCATAACACGCCGCGTGTTGCGCTGCGGCGCCCCGGCACGTCAAGAGGAGCCAGGACTGCTAAGCAGATCGGCTCGCGTCTGTTGACTAAA
>Ga0137409_10000686_pt1 | contig 37037 bp, 27 predicted proteins | sample CZODoug1_16funga_FD_122059 | JGI IMG/M metagenome (GOLD analysis project Ga0137409, IMG submission 122059) | Vadose zone soil fungal communities from Angelo Coast Range Reserve, California, USA - CZODoug1_16fungal (Hybrid Assembly) | ecosystem: Environmental > Terrestrial > Soil > Vadose zone... | reverse complement strand
GTACCGGCCGCTTTGCATGTACGCCCCATGATATCGAAAACATGTGGCATGAGAACGGAAAGGATCTGATCGGCGGCAGCATCCATCTGCGCGGCGAGTTCCTCGGTATTACATGAACGGATGTCCTCATACTTGTAGACAAACTGGGCCGCGACACTTAACGGTTCGTTCTGGACCACTTCACCAGAAGGCATCGTATTCTGAGTAATGGGAACGGCCTCGGCCGGTTCGGCTTTGGGGATACGTGCCCAGAATTCGTCCTTGGCTTCCATCAGGCGCGCAACGCCGTCGTGGACGAATCTGGATTGCGCGTACTCGTACTCTGGCAACGAGAACAGTCCGCTGTGTTGGCTTTGGCTGACGATATGCTCCATGCTCACCGACAATTATAGTGCAAGGCATGATACCTGGTGCCTCACGAATCATTGGCGTCCCCGAACGGTATGTCAGGCGGCTTTTTGAAATTGATTTTGGCGGTGTAGCCGAGCGAGTAGAAGACGCGGGGGGGAAAGAAAAAGCTAGAAACTAGAAGGCAGAAACCAGAAGACGGAATGCGAAAAAGAGAAAGTCAAAGGCAAAATGACGAGATGAACTCGCTGCTACGAAGTGAGGAACTGAGATTCTTGTCGCGAACGGCGCGCGGCGATCGGTGGAGTCATGAGCCGCCCATTCCAAAAACCGAATGGCCAGCTCATGACTCCACCGATGCGCCCCGCTTTGGTTATGCTGTGCGGACGAGCGTTGCGACTCGGGTAGGGAGGAAGAATGATGCTGGGCTGAAGAGCTCGCTTCGCTGGCCGATTGTCGATGGGAGCGGTCCGCCTCAGAAGGCGGACCCTACGCTCTGGAGAACGAAAAAGAGAATTAAGAATCAGCCTGCTGCGTTCGGGGCGGAAGCGGGGAAAGGGAAAAGTAGAAACTAGAAGGCAGAAACTAGAAAGTGGAGGGAAGTGGCGAGTGGCTGGTGGCGAGAAGAGAGGATCGAGGAGTGAAGCAGATCCCTCCCGCCGCGGCGGGCTCGGGATGACAGTGAGTGGAGCGCGGTTTGAGTCAGGCGGCTTTTTGGAATTTGATTTTGGCGGTGTAGCCGAGGGGGAGAAGGGAAAACTAGAAATCAGAAATTAAAAAAAGAGGGCACGTTAGGCTAGGTCAAATCAACTTTTCGTAGCTCTTGTGATCGCCGATCCAGAACCATAGAAATGCGTCAGGCCGTTTCAGAGCGAGAGCGCGATAGTTCAGAGTGACGCGCGCCGACCAAACTTCCTGTCCTCGGGATTCTCCCACTTTCTTAAATTGTAGCGAGGGATACTGGGGATTGCTCTTCAGCAGAGCGAACTGCTTGTCGGCGCGATTGCGTATCTCAGACGGGAGAGCTTGATAGGCTTGCCAGAAGCCTTCCGTGGCGCGATGTTCCATTCATTTATAGCGGGCGGACTCTGCCACGCTTCTCGTCGTGCAGCGCGGTTTGGACCGCTTTGTCCAGGCGGCCTGCCGCCAAGTCCGCCTCGATGCGGCGGTCGAGCGGGCTGGGGCCTGCGTACTCATCGAGCCACAGGCGCAGCTCTTCCAGCTCCTCTTGCGTCAGTGTTCCAATCGCGCGCTGGAGTTCTTCCACTTTACTTCCGTTCATGTCCTGTGCCCATTCACAATTCTAGCCTGTGAAACAAGATTATAGCACTTTCAAGGGTGGCGTCGGCCAAACTGGCTGGTGGAACAACTTAGCACCGGTCTGTCCGACCGGGTCGGACCGCACAAGCCGCGAAAGACGGGCCACTACCAAAGCTCCTCGTGGGCATCTTCTTCGGGCGGTGCTTTGGTTTTTGGCTTGCCTTCGGCGCGGGTTAGGGCTTCTTCCAGCATTTTGGCGATGCGGCGTTCGCGGGAGTCGGGCGTGCGGCAAGAGAAAATGCTAAGCAACCAACCGCGGCGCCGCAGTGGAGTCATGGACTGCCAACCTTGACAGGCGCGAGGATCACGGGCGAAGGCGAGTTTCAGGATGGGAGGCAAGTCGAGTTCGGCTTCCATGGTGGCCATAAGCTGTTCGGCGGCTTGTTCGGCGCGGCGGAAGCGAGCTTCCGGACTCTTTACTTGGACGATCCAATAGCAGATCCACTTGCGTATAGAAGGCGTGAGCTTGTCGAACCAGCGGCGGAAGGAGCGGTCTTCGTTGAGGATGCGCTGGAGTTCTGGAGGGACGCTGGCGACGTGTTTTGTGGTGTCGGGTACGAGGCGGAAGTGCGCGGTATCGCCCAGGAACGCGTTGGCTCCGGTCTGCATGCTTTTTTTGATGAGCATGCAGTGATAGCCCTTGGCAGTGGGAAAGACAGAAGAGCGAAAGGCGAAGCCGTTGATTTCGCCCTTGACGCGGACGTTGCCGCGAGTTCCCCAGACTTTAGGTACGTCAAAGGGAATGCGGATAATAATCCAGCCGAGTCGAGAGGGGATGGGATCGAGGACGGCTTTGAAGGATTTCGCGATGGGCTTAAGTTTTGGCTTGGGCTTCATGGCGAGGTCTTGCGGGAAAAGATAGCACCGTGGGGGCGGAATGCGGAAATTGGAAATTGGGAAGAGAAGATCCCGCCCAGAAGCGCAGCTTCAGAGGTTGAGGCCGCTCGAAAATAAGAGCGGCGGGCACGAGGGAGAGTGCCCGCCGGCAACTGGCACACGCGCAAAACCAGCGTCTACGGCAGTCGGTATCTGGCTCGGACGGTTATACGCCAGCACTCTTGGAGAAGCTGGAGACGGCTTCGGCTTCGGAGTTGTAGACGTCGAAGACGGTCAGCAGCTTGGTGATCTGGAGCACTTCCTGGAACTTGCTGCCGAGGTGGCAGAGGCGGAGGGAAGCGCCCTGGGACTTGACACTGTGATGGGCGGCGACGAGCGTACCGAGCCCGGCGCTGTCAATAAAAGTGACGTTGTCCATGTTGAGGACAATTTTCTTTTTTCCTTCGGCCATCAAGCTTTTTACTTTTTCGCGCAAGGCGTTGCTTTCCTCACCGAGCACAATGCGGCCGTCCAGTGCCACCACGGCTACGCCATCCACTTCGCGATTCGTCATCTTTAAAGCCACGTTAGTTTCCTCCTCGTCGGAAAGCGGTTCCGGCGGCAACCCGGGCCGGAGCCGTAAAGCTTATCAAATCTATGAATAATCCCTGAGCGTTGAATCGTAGTCGAAGACCGAGCAGCGGTCAAATCTCCGGACGGCTAATAATAGTCCGAGCAAGACATGTAATAGCCGCACACGGAACAGATCAACTTGCAGCGCCGCGATTCCAAGCGCTGCGAGCAGATGGGACAATACCGCGAAGGATCCTCGGTAGGAGCTACGGTGCTCTGACTATCCTGCAAAGACGCAGCGGATTGAGCTGCGGCTTGAGCCGGCTCCGCCTGCACCTGAGCTTGCTGCCACTTCGCGGCGCGTTCCACGGCGGGATGGTTATAGCACAGTGGGGGGAAGAGGGGATAGGGAGAGTTAGTGCGTAGTGGGCAGTGAGTGGTGGGTAGGAAAGAAACACCGCTGGTCTAAAGAGCAGAGACTCTGAGCGATGAAAGGAATTTGGATTGAAACCAATGGCGGAGTTGGCGCATCCTTGTAAGTGGGCAAGGTTGTTGGAGCCCGGCTCGGGTGACCGAGCCTCCAGGTGGGAACCATGGTCCGCAAGATTATCCTCGCTGGTTTTGTAGTTTTTCTCCCGATAGGTGTGCAGGCGCAAGGGCGCGGAGCAATGCCGCCGGTTTTCCATGCGGCAGCAGTTGCGCCGCACGCTATGGTGTCTCCTTCGCATGCCGTGGTAGCCCAGGGTATGCCGGGGACGCGGGGAGTGGTACGGAGCGGGATGCCCCGCCCGGGGACTCCAATAGCGCGGAGCACGCGACGGGTCAATAACCCATCTCACTTTGGCAACAACCAAACAGGACTTCGAGCAAGTTGCAGCTCGGCGCCGGGATTCGGATTTGATGAGGTGCATCTGGCGGCAACGTGCGGGCCGGGGCCCCACGGTGTTCGAGGGGGCGCGTTCGCATCACCTTTTTTCTTTCCCTTTTATGAGGGTGGGTTTAACGTGCCGGAAGCAGCCACAGGTGTAGACGAGAGTGCGACGGCGGAGAGTGGTCAGCCGGAAATCATAGAATCAGAAAATAGGGACAGGGGCAGGCGTTATAGAGTCACCGAGGCGGAAACCGCGCCGCCGGTGGGACCAGCCAGAGCCGAGCCGGCCGACAATGATGAATTTGTTTTTGTGCGGCGGGACGGAACGGTATTTTTTGCAGTGGCGTACTCTTGGGAAAAAGGGACGCTGCGCTACATCAATAGCCAGGGATTGCGCCACACGGTCACGCAGGATGCGCTAGACCTGGACGCCACTAAGCAATTCAACGAACAACGCGGATTGAATTTTCGATTGCCGGCGTAGAGGCTACTTTTTCGCCGGTTCCGGCATGACGTAGCCGGATTGCGCGGGAAGGCCGGCGCGCTCCAACTGCACGGTGGTGTGCTCCACTCCAAATTCCCTTGCGGCTACCTGCTTAATCGAAGCGAGTAAACGCTCGCACTCGTCGAGGTGCATATCGGGGATGCGCGCGTGAAGGCTGAGCGCGTTGTGATTGCCGCCGAGGCACCAAACGTGCACGTCGTGAACTTCGTACACGCCTTCGATCTTCAGGATAGCCCTGGCGACATCTTCCACGCGCAAATCGAGGGGGCGGCCTTCCAAAAGAATGTGCGAGGATTCGCGCAGGATGCCGATGCTGGACCAGAGGACGAGCAGGCCGATGGCCAGGCCAAGCAGCGGATCGACCCAGTGCGCGCCAGTGGCATGGATAATTATCGCGCCAGCGATGATGGCGATGTTGGAGAGCGCGTCGCCAAAATTGTGAACGAGGATACTGCGCAGATTGAGGTCGCCCCGGCCGCGAATTAGAGCGAGGGTGATTCCGCCATTCACGGCGAGGGCGGCAACGGAAGTCCAAATCATCCAGCTTTCGACCACTTCCACGGGGGAACGGAAGCGCTCTATGGCTTCGTAGCCAAGCCAGAGCGAAAGCAAGACGAGGACGGAGGCGTTGGTGTAGGCGGCGAGAGTGCCGGCGCGGTGATAGCCGTAAGTCTTTTCGCTGTCGGCGGGGCGCTGGGCCCAACGCATAGCGAGATAGGAAATGCCGAGCGCAGGGACGTCGGAAAGATTGTGAACAGCGTCGTTCAGAAGGGCGACGCTGCGTCCCAGGATGCCGCCAAAGACTTCCGCTACCACCAACCCGAGGGTGGCCGCCATGGCCCAGCCAAGCACCGAAGGGGTCAGGGTAGGGTGAGAATGGCCGGCGTGACCGTGGTCGTGGGAATGGGAATGACCGGCATGACGGTGGTCATTTTCATGAGAATGTGCAGCCATCGGCTTTATTCTACGCGCTCGACGGCGGGGATGCAGCCCGTCCAGTGCTTATTACGCACTATGACACTTTGCCTCCGCGAATAGATTGACGCTCCGTGCCTCGGCTGCGACCATGAAGCGAGCTTCCCGTTGCGCGCGTGTTGGCGAGCGACGAGCGTTCATACAGGGGTAGTGCGCTCAGAGCAATGACGGCTCCCATCGCTAAATTGAGTTTTTGGGGCGTGCGCGGATCAACGCCGACGGTAGACCCGGCGACGTGGCGCTACGGCGGAAACACGCCTTGCCTGGAACTGATTGCGCCAGACGGCACGCAATTCATTTTGGATTGTGGGACGGGGCTGCGCATGCTAGGGAGCCGCTGGGCGGCGCCAAACGGCGGGAAAACGCCGGAAACGCACATTCTGGTCACACACTATCACTGGGATCACATCCAGGGGATTCCGTTTTTTTCGCCGCTGTATGTGCAGAACAATGAATTTCATTTTTACAGCTTCCGTTCGAAATATCTTGGGCGCGACAGCCTGAAACAAGTCTTCGAAGCGCAGATGGCGCTGCCTTATTTTCCTGTGGACATGTCGGCGATGAACGCCAAGAGAAAGTTCAAGGAAGTGGACGGCGGGGATTCGTTCACGGTTGGAGAGAACAAGATCACGGCGCGGTGGCTGAATCATCCACAGGGGTGCCTGGGCTTTCGAATCGAGACGCCGGCAGGCACGGTAGCTTACGCCACGGACAACGAGCCGGGCGATGGGAAACTGGACGAAAACCTGCGAGAACTCGCAGCCGGCGCGGACATCTTTATTAATGACGCGCAATTTACTCCCGAACAGCTGGAGACGACGAGGAAGGGCTGGGGACATTCCTCGTGGCTGGAGGGAGCAAGAGTGGCGCGCCAAGCCGAGGCGAAGACCTTAGTGCTTTTCCATCACGATCCGGACTCGACGGATCGCATGGTGGATTCGATCCTGCGGCAGGCGAGGGAAGAGTTTGATTCGGTGTTCGCGGCGAGCGAGGGCATGGTGATTACGCTCGGAGCGCCTGGAGATACGGTGCAAGCGCACATGCCGGGGACGCGAACGGCGCTGCGGCGCGAAGCGCAATTCCAGGCGAAAGTCTGCGGGGTGACCGAGGGCGGGAAGGATTTTGAGGAGGCAACGGTCGTCCGAGATATTTCGCTGCAGGGCGCGCTGATCTCGCTAAAGCATTTGCCACGGTTGCAATCGGAGCTGCAAGTGACGATGGAGGCGCCGGGGGCGGATGGAGTGCAAACGATGCATTTGCGCGGTTATGTAGTGAGGATTGATGCGGCGGCGGAAAAGGGACATGTGGCCGTGGGCGTGGTGTTTACGGACTGAAAAAAAAGGCTCTTAGGATCGTAGGTTTGCTAAACAGGGGCGCCCGCCACGGCGGGCGCCCCTACTGCTTTCTTGGCTTGAGCGTGGCGGTCCTGTAGGCTGAAGGCCTGCTTATGGTTGAGAAGAAAGCGAATTTCGTTCCCGTCAGTGCGCTGGACAAACGGCCGCCAACGAAGCGCGATTTGCTGCGCGGGTTGGTGCGGCAAGCGCCGTTTGTGGCGAAGAATTTTCAGCTTTACTTCCGGAATGGGTGGCGGCGGCACGTATTGCGGAGCAAGGTCGTGGCGCCGTATGCGGTTACGTTCTACGTTACGCATAAATGCAATCTCGACTGTAGTTACTGCACGCAAAAAGAGCCGGATGTCTTCAGCGACGAATTGCCGACGAAACAAACGATTCAACTGCTGAAGCGCATCCGGAGAGAGACGGACTCGATCGTGATTACCGGCGGGGAGCCGACGCTGCGAGCGGACATCGAGGAGCTTCTTGAGGCGGCGCGCTTCGAATGCAATTACCGCTCGCTGCTGATGATTACCAACGGAACATTGCTGGATCGCAAGCCGCGGATTCTGCGGGCGGTGACGGGGCTGGTTGTTAGCTTGGATGCGCTGGCGTCGGATCCGACGAATCCACTCTCGAAACCGGCGGCGCTGCCAAAAGTGCTGGAAAACCTACAGTTCGCGAAGGAAAAGCTGGGCAGCCCTAAGCGCATCACGATCAGCACGGTGATCGAACAGTGGAATATCAGCGAGGTTGAACGGTTGCTGGATTGGTGTGGGGAGCAAGGATTTGTGTTTGCAGCGCAGTCCGCGCAGATGGAGAAAATGCCGAATCTGGCGCTGCTGCAAAACCCGAAGTATCAGGCGCTGGTGGACAAAATCGTCGACCGGCGGCGCAAAGGGATGCAGCCGATCAACGGCACGCCGCGGACGATTGAGACGCTGCTGCGTTTTGGTGATTTTCAGTGCTATCCGACGATGTTTCCGCGGGTGTACCCGAACGGCGATGTATTTTATCCTTGCGAGCCGCTGCGCAAGGTCGCGGGCAATTTGCTGCGGGATGGTTCGCTGAAGAAGATTTTCGCGCGTGGGAAGAAGATTTATGGGGATATTCCGCCGTGCCAAGGGATTTGCTACCTGTTCGGAAACGTGCTTTCACACTATTACGTGAATGACTTTTGGGGGCTAGCGAGGGATTTTGTTCGTTAGGCAGTAAGGATCAGAAATTGGATTTTGTTTGGCCGCCGCCCAGCCTCCGCTGATGGAGCGATCCAGCTAGATAAGCCGAGATTCTTTGCTTTCGTGGCTGATGACCACCCCCCGGTGAGTTGATCAAGCCCTAAAAGTCATCGCGAGAAATCCTCCTTCACCCCGAAGACTCCTGTTGACGGCCAAAAGGAATGTGATACGCTCACCTTTTCTCCTGTTGACGGTCAAAAGGAGCATATGCCAATTTCCAGGAGCGAAGTCCTGCAAGGAACACTCGATTTGCTGGTGCTGAAGACCCTCGATTCCATGGGGCCGATGCACGGTTTCGGGATTGCCTTGCGCATCCAACAAGTCTCCGAAGACCTGCTGCAATTAAACCAGGGCACGCTCTATCCCGCACTGCTGCGTCTGGAGCAACGAGGCTGGATTACCTCCAAATGGGGAGTTTCGGAGAACAACCGCAGGGCGAAGTACTACTCCTTGGTGCGTGCCGGACGCAGGCAACTCGAGGAAGAAGCGGAAAACTGGGGACGGATGTCGGCGATGATCAACCGGGTATTGAGGACGAGTTAACTTATGCGCGAACTTTTCCGCATGTTTTGCCGACGCCTCGTTGCCCTATTCGGCCGCCGGCGCCTTGAAGACGACCTGGACGAGGAACTGCGTTCGCACCTGGATATGGCGGTGGAGCTGAACTGTCGCAAAGGCATGAGCAGGGAAGACGCGCGACGCGAGGCGCTGAAAGGATTCGGCGGCATCGAGCAAACCAAGGAGATCTATCGCGAGCAGAGAGGACTTCCTGTGATTGAGACGACGCTGCAAGACTTGCGTTTTGGATTCCGGATGCTCCGGCGTAGTCCGGGCTTTTCACTCCTGGCGATACTGTGCTTGACCCTAGGGATCGGCGCTAACGCGGCGGTGTTCAGCTGGGTTGAGGGAATCTTGTTTCGTCCTTATCCGTTGGTAACCCACCAGGAGCAATTGCTCGCTATTACAGGAACAGCGCGGGGTGAGGCTGGCCCTACCGGTATTTCCTGGCCGGATATTCTCGATTTGCAGAGAAGTTGCACGCTGGTTGACTCATTTATTGTGACCAAGATTATGGGGACGACACTGAGTATCGGCGACCGGGCCGAGGTCACCACCGGGAGCATCGTATCCGCGAATTATTTCGAGGCGATCGGAGTCCACCCCATTCTTGGGCGCGGATTCGCGGCGGGCGAAGACTCAGGGCGTAACGCGCATCCTGTGACAGTGATCAGCTACCAGTTGTGGAAAGGACGATTCAAAGGTGATACGCAAATCATCGGGAAAACGCAGCGGCTCAATAATGTAGTGCACACCATTGTTGGAGTCGCGCCCGAGGGGTTTTATGGGACATTCGTGGGTTGGGCGATGCAGTTCTGGGTGCCCGCATCGATGGAGGAAACGTTTGAAGCAGGCGGTTATAAACTGGAAGATCGAGGCGCTCGGTGGATTGAAAGTTACGCACGGCTAAAGCCCGGGGTGACTCCCGCGCAGGCGCAACAGGAAATTTCGGCCGTGGCCAAACGATTGGAAACCGACTATCCAACTACCAACCGCGGCCGTGGCATCAAGCTGTGGCCTTTGTGGCAAACGCCCTTCAACAATGCAAACACGCTGCTCCCAACGCTCGAAATCATGTTCGTGGTGGTGGTGTTTGTCCTGCTCATCGCCTGCGCAAACGTAGGCAACTTGCTGCTGGTCAGGTCCTTCGCGCGGCGGCATGAGATGACAGTGCGGCTGGCGATCGGCGCCGGGCGCGGGCGGCTGTTGAAGCAACTTTTCACCGAGGGACTGATACTGTCTGCCTTTGGCGCAGGGGGCGGGCTTCTGGTGGCGCACTGGTGCCGCCACGCGCTCGTGCTGCTGTTCCCCGCGCGCGGAGGGGTAGCGATGCACCTGCCGGGGGAAATTGATTGGCGTGTTCTGGCGCTGAGCGCGGGAGTGTGCGTGATGGCGACGCTTCTGCTCGGGCTGGTTCCTGCAATGCAGACCAGAAAGATCGATCTCGCGGGCGCGCTGAAGTCCGATTCGGCGGGTGTGGTTGGGGGCAGTGGAAGAGCATGGATCCGCTCGAGCCTGGTTGTCGTCCAGGTGTCGCTGAGTTTCGTTCTGCTCGTCGGAGCGGGGCTGCTGCTGCAGAGCCTAAAGAAAATTCGAAATACCAGCCCGGGTTTTTCGACGCATGAAGTTCTAGACACGGCCGTCAATTTGACGGCCGCGGGATACGATGCCCAGCGCGCGCAGTCTTTTCAAGACGAACTGCTGGAGCGCGTGAAAGCGCTGCCTGGCGTGGAGTCGGCAGCGTTCGGGCGAATGACGCCGCTAAGCTATGGAAGCTATTCTTCGACACCGATTGCGGTAGATGGCTATCGGCCGCCGCCGGAGGAACAACCCATCGTGGAGTACAACGAAGTGGGACCGAACTATTTCGCGACGATGGGCATCCCCTTAATGTCTGGCCGCGAATTCAAGCGGGCGGACGACGAAAAGGCCGCTCTCGTGGCGGTCGTGAATGAAACGATGGCTGCGAAGTATTGGCGCGGCAAAAATCCGATTGGGGAGCGGGTTCAGGTCAAGGGCCAATGGATGCAAGTGGTCGGTGTGGCAAAAGATTCCAAGTACGAGAGCGTCCGGGAGGCACCGAAACCCTTTTTCTATGTGCCCCTGCGCCAGAATTTCTCACGCGGGGCGGGATTGTTTATCCGAACCCGGCTGAGTCCGGAGACGATGGCCATGGCGCTGGCGCGCGAGGTACACGCGCTCGACGGGAATCTTGCCATCTTCGAGGTGATCACGCTGCAGGAACAGGTGGATCGCTCGACATCGCCGCAGCAGGTGGCGGTAACTTTAGTCGGAGTCCTGGGTGGACTGGCGTTGCTACTCGCAGCCATCGGATTGTACGGCGTGATGTCGTACGCGGTGTCGCAGAGCACGCGCGAGCTGGGGCTGCGCATGGCGCTCGGCGCTGGAGCGTCCAATCTGTGGCGACTGGTGCTATCGCGCGGGTTGGCTTTGACGGCCGGCGGCGTGCTGCTTGGCGCCACGGTGGCAATCGGGTTGACGCGGCTGCTGGGGAACCTCTTATACAAGGTGAGCCCACACGATCCGCTGGCGTTCGGGTCCGCATTCGTGGTGATGACGATTGCCGCGCTGGCGGCGTGTTTCTTGCCCGCTTGGCGCGCCACGCGTACCGATCCAGCCCGCGCGTTGCGAGAGTGACTCTCCCCACTCCCGCCTGCGGTTTGATAATGATCAGGAAACTCTTCCGCGAGACTAAGTCAAATCGGCGATTTTTTTGTCGAGGTGGGCAAGGGCGGCTTCGAGGGATTTACGGTGGTTGGGATGAGTGGCGGAGGCGAGGTCGTTCACGATGCGGATACGAGAGAGTTGAAGATCCTTGATCTGTTCTTCGCGCATAAGTTGTTCCGGCGTTTTGGGCCCTGAATGCGGTTTCTGCTTGGGTGCTTCGATAGCTTCGACCTGCGCTTCGACGTCCTTGCTTTCCCAGCCGCGTGCCATGGATAGAGTGTGACACAAATTGCGCGAATCGCGTGTGAATCAGTACAGAAAAGTGGCGAGAAGAGTATCAGGCGCCGGCGGCGCGGCGCTGGGGGAGAACCGGGAGGGCGGGACGCAGTACGCTGCGGATGGTGGTCTCGGCGACGCGGGCGAGATGCTCCGCGAAAACACCGCGATAGGCGAAGACTGCAGTTTTGTTCTCCCAGGTGATGCGCAGGAACCAGCGGTGGTGGGATTCTTCGGCTTGCGCCGAGGTGATTTCGCTCACGGGGATTTCCAGAAAGGATTGGAGACGCGAGTCGCGCACGGAAATGTGGCCGGCGCCGACGAAAAGCTGCGCGGCGAAGGATGACGCGTCTCCCAGCTTGAATTTTCCGCCGTTGACCACCACAAGAACGCCCAACGCGCGGGCGGTGTTGTCGATCTTGGACTCGGGCTTAGCGGGAGGCAGAAGAATGGCGCTGATGAACATGGTCAAGCCGAGGACGGCGGGAGCGTAACTGCTCCAAGCGCCAAGCGGAGCGATAACCAGTGCCGCGCCGGCTACTGCCAGGAAAATACGGAAGAGCATCCAGGAGCGCGGGTTGCGGCGTGCATGCAGGATTTTTGGGATGAGCAACACCAGGGCGAACAGAGTTCCAATGAGAAGATGACGCAGGCGCTTGCCGAAAGTTTCCGGTTGGGCAATCGCTGGGCTGGGCGCGGCGCTCATCATTTATCTCTTATCTCTCAAAGCTAATCGCAATGGAGTTCCCTCACGGTTGCAGGCCGCCGATTTCGCGCATACGGGCAAAGGCGCGGCGCACGTGCGGTATGGTGATGGAGCCGCCAACGATCAGCGCTACGTTGAGGGCGTCGATCACTTCTTCGCGCTTCCAGCCTTCTTCGCCGCAGCGAACCAGGTGATAGGTGATGCAGTCATCGCAGCGCAGAACGGCGGAGGCGACCAGGCCGAGCAATTCTTTTTGCTTGGTGCCGAGAGGGCCGGGTTCGTAGGCCTGGTGGTCGAGAGCGAAGAAGCGCTTAATGCCGAGGTGGCCGCAAGCGAGGATTTCCTCGTTCAGGTCCGCGCGAAACTTTTGAAATTCTTCCAGGCGATCGGCCATGGTTTCTCTCCGCGAAAGGACCGGCCGTCGATGACAACGACCGTGCCCGATATTATGAACGTTTTGCGAGCAGAGCGGTAATGCGCACGGATAATTGAGCCGAGTTTCAGGGAACGTAGCCCGGGCCACGCAGGACTTTTCCGGGAAGGGCACCAGTCATTTTGGTTTGATCGATGACCGGCACGCCGTTCACGAGGACATAGACCATTCCCTCAGACAATTGATTGGGCCTTTCGAAGGTGGCGACGTCGTGGATGGATGCCGGATCGAAAATAACGATATCCGCAGACATTCCTGCTTTGATAACGCCACGGTCCGTGAAGTGCATGCGCTGGGCGGGTAGCGCGGAGAATTTGCGTAGGGCGTCTTCCAGAGTGAGCTTATGTTCTTCGCGAACGTACTTGCGCAGAATGCGAGGAAAGGTGCCGTAGGCACGGGGATGAGGATGTTCCTGTCCAAGGAGGCCTTCGGGCGAAGTGCCGGACGAGTCGTTGTCAATGGAAACCCATGGCTGTTGGAGGGCGAGGGAGACGTCCGGCTCGGACATGCCGAAGACGGCCACGGAAGTAAGCGCATGGTCTTCGATGAGGAGGTCAAAGAGAGCGTCCATGGGATCCTTGTTCCACATTTTTGCGATGTCAGCCAGCGTCTTGCCTTGCAAAGGAAGCAATTGTGGATTGTTGACTACGCCGATGAGGACAGCTTCGGGGCCCGGAATTTCCTGCCATTCGTTGTCCCACTGGTCGGAAGGAGTGAGCATGTCTTTGCGGATGCGAGCGCGCATCGCTGGATCTTTCAGGCGCTCGAGGAGCTTGGTGTTGCCGCCGTCGTGGGCCCACGCGGGAATGAAAGCGGAAAAATCGTTGAACCAGGCGGTGTAGGCGTAAGTGTCAGCGGAGATGTCAATTCCCTCAGCCCGGGCGGAATTCACCTTTGCGATGGCTTCGGGCATGTGGCCCCAGCTAGGTTTGCCGCCCACTTTGAAATGCCAGATTTCGACGGGGATGTGAGCTTCGCGGCCGATGCGCACGGCCTCGTCGATGGCGGGCAGAATACCGGTGCCTTCATTACGCATATGGGTAGCGTAGATGCCACCGAATTTCGAGGCTTCGGCGGCGAGGGCGATCAACTCTTCGGTTTTTGCGTAAGGAGCGGGAGCGTACTCGAGAGAAGTGGAAACGCCGACGGCGCCATCGCGCATGGCTTGGCGGACGAGTTCTTTCATCTGTTCGAGCTGCGCGGCGGTGGGCTGCACGTCATTATCGCCGAGCACCATGCGCCGCACGCGCGTGGCGCCCACGTAGCTGGCGAGATTGATTCCCATGCCTTGCTTCTCGATGCGGGAAAAATATTGGCGAAGGGTCCGCCAGTCGGCTTGAATATGATATTGGTCGTAGTGCTCCTGATCGGCGCGAAGAATGGAGTCGTTTAGTGGCGCGATGGATTCGCCCTCGCCCGTGATTTCCGTGGTGATGCCCTGATAGATCTTGGAGGGCAGGCGTGGATCGACAAGGATGGTGCTCTCCGACTGACCGAGCATGTCGATGAAGCCGGGGGCAACAACTTTTCCGCCCGCATCGATGGTGCGAGTGCGGGGCGCGGCGCTGAGATTGCCGATGGAGTCGATCTTGCCGCCACGAATGCCGATATCGCCGGAATACCAGGGCGAGCCGGTGCCGTCGATGATGTGGCCGTTGATGATGACGATGTCGAAGGGACGAGCCTGCCCCTGAGGCCGGAGTGGAGCGACGACGAAGAACAAAACGACAAACGAGAACACCAGCATATATCGTTGAAGACTCGAATTCTTCATTGGCTCATCCTCAAACCGGTCGCGGGTCCGTTCGTTTCAGAAGGCGAGCGGTGGGAGACATCTTACGCTGGAAGCGCCTGAGGTCTTTCGAGAAGTTCCTGAGCATCGGCGCCGAGGCCGCGGGCGCGCACACGGTACCAAATAATGATGAGGCCGACGGAGACGGCAAAGATCAAACTGGAGATCGCATTGATTTCTGGAGTGATGCCGCGACGCAGGCGGCCCCAGATTTCTAGAGGCAAGGTGTTATCGCGGCCGGTGAGGAAGAAAGTGACGGCGATCTCGTCCATGGAAAGACCGGCAAACCGCGCAGTTTCGCAGAAAGCTGCGAGTAGGACGGCAGCTTGGACAAATCGAGCGGCGCGGCCAGCCCGGTGCGCGCGATCGACGCCGCGACGTCGCTCGATGGCGAGATGACGTCGTAGTTCGCTGCGCTGCCCCCGCGCAACTTGGCGACAAGCTCGTCGCTCGAGCCCATATAGGACGCTCTGACTTTACAGTGATGGCGTTCCTCAAACGCTTTTACGAAAGAGGGATCGGCGTAGCCTTCCCAAACCAGCAGGTTCAGCGCTTCTTCTTTTTTTTGGCAAGCGCTGCATGCCAATGCCAGTGTTAGAGTCCCCAGAAGAATGGCGCGAGATTGCATGACTCCCCCCGGTTATTTGGCTTCCGCCTGGTAGACCAGCCGCCCGCCCACGATGGTGGTAACAACTTTGGTCGCCCCAATTTTGCGCGGCTCCACGTCGAAAACATTTTGCGAAAGGATAATGAGGTCGGCGAGCTTGCCAACCTCAAGCGAGCCTTCCGATTTTTCGCGGCGGCCGGCGAATGCCGCTCCCAGCGTATAGCTTTCTATTGCTTGTGCAACGGTCAATCGCTGCTCAGGGACAAAGCCCGCCTCGGGTTGACCCTCAGAAGTTTGGCGCGTCACCGCGGTCTGCACGCCTTCCCACGGATTAAGAGTAACGACGGGCCAATCGCTGCCGAATGCCAGGCGGCCGCCTGCATCAGCAATGCTTTTCCAAACCCATGCGCGCGATGCGCGATCCGGGCCGGCATTGCGCGCCCAGATGTCCAGCGTATCGGCATCCGGATAAGAGTGAAGAGGCTGCATGCTGGCGATTACCCCGAGTTTGCCGAATCGCGGAATGTCCGCCGTTGTGACCGTCTCAATATGTTCGATGCGCGGGCGGCGATCGCGCTTGCGGTTGCGCGTTTCGGCTTCTTCATAGGCATCCAGCGCCGTCCGCACGCCGTAGTCTCCAATCGCGTGCGTGAAAAGCTGCAAACCGCGCTTGTCCAATTCCGCGACAGCCGACTTGTACTTCGAGGGCTCCCAGAAAAGCTTGCCTTTCAATGACGGATCGTCGCTGTACGGCTCCAGCATCGCTGCCGTGTGCGCTTCCACGACGCCATCCACCATGAATTTGACGGCGCCAGCATCAATCCAGTCATCGTGAAATTTCTTGCGCGCGTGCTCGATCGCGTCGAGGTCCGCGGGACGCAACTCTGGTGGGTTGAGGAAGTAGGCGATGTACATGCGCACCGTGAGGTCGCCGCGGCGGCGCATTTCGTCGAAAAGATCCAGAACTTCGAAATCTTGCCCCGCGCTATGCACGCGCGTGATGCCGTTCTGGTTCGCCCACTTCATGCCCGCGCGAAGCGCCAAGAGCTGATCGGCGCGAGTCGGCTTGGGAAGAATCTTTGCCACCAAGTCCTGAGCGGATTCTTTCAGCGCTCCCGTAGCCTCACCCGTTTGGGGATCACGAACAATCGCCCCATTCGGCGGATCCGCAGTGTCGCGGGTGATCCCTGCCATGGCGAGGGCTTTCGAATTGGCCCAGTAGCTATGCCCGTCAAAGCCTTCCAGGAAAACCGGCCTATTCGGAAAGAGTTCGTCCAAATATTTCTTGTGCGGCAGGGTCTCGGAGCCGAACATGGCGTAATTCCATCCTCGACCGAGGATCCAGTCCTCTCCGGGATGTTCGGAGGCGTATTCGCGCAAGCGTTTTTGAATGTCGGCGGGATTCTTTGCGCCTTCCAGATTTACGCGGCCGAGACTGAACGAGCCATCGAGAAAATGGATGTGACAATCCACGAATCCAGGCAGCACCAATTTGCCGCCGGCGTTGATCACTTTCGTTCCCATGCCGCGCATGCGTTCAATTACCGGGTCATCGCCGACGGCAACGATTTTTCCGCGGTACATTGCCACGGCCTGGGCCCACGGCTGTTTAGGGTCTTCCGTGTAAACACGGCCGTGCACGACGATAATATCCGCCGGCGCAGCGAACCGGCCCTGCGAGCGAGAGAGTGAAGCAGCGAGGAGTAGAAGCAGGAGCGATTGAACAACGACGCGTAGAGGGAAATTATTTATCGGCATGCAGTCCTCAGAATCAAAATGTTGGCGGCGTGTTGATCCAGAGCAGCCAGGTCTCCACGCGTCCGGGGTTTTTCCATCGGTGCGGCGTGGAACTTTCGAAATAGAGGCTGTCGCCTGGCTTCAGATGATAATGCTCCCGGGTGTCGAGCCAGATCTCAAAATTTCCGCGAAGCACGTGCAGGAATTCCTCGCCTTCATGCGCGTAGGATTCTCCGCTGCCGCCACCCGGCTTGATACGGAAGAGGTGCGGCTCCATCACCGTGTTTCCCCAAGCGAGCAACTCCATGCGCACGTCCGGAGTAGTTTCCAGGATTTTCCGTTGATGGGGGCGCACCAGCCGGGGATGATCGCCGGCGGTTTCGAAGAGCGAGAGAATGTTGGTGCGGTAGAAGCGGGCGATGCGGCGCAGCGTGGCAATCGAGGAGCGCATCTGGCCGCGCTCCAGCGCGCTGAGAAAACCGATCGAGACACCGGTGGCGCGAGCGACCTGCGCCAGCGAAAGGTGGCGGCGGGTCCGCAATCTGCGGAAACGCTGACCGGGAAGCAGTGAGTTTTTCGCGGGAGAAGAGACGACTCCCTGGCGCTTGAGAACGTGGACGATCGCAGCGGGATTCAGGCCGCGGGCGCGGCGCAGGAAAATGGCGCGCTGCAGCAGGCGCACGTCCGATTCCGTAAACAAGCGGTAGCGGCTCTGCGTGCGGAGCGGCGTGACCAGGCCCATGGCCTCCCAGGCGCGCAGCGCCGAAGAAGAAATCCCCACGCGGCGGGCCACTTCGCTGATACGCAGCGTGCGCGAAGATTTGCGCGCGGCCGATGCGTCGGATGAATTCTTTCTGCTTGACACTGGGGCCAGCTTTCTCTAAGTTTACAGGATTATAGTAAGGTTTCAGGGGCGCAGCAACCACGAAGAATGGGGACTCCAGAGAATCTTCGCGGCACAGGGGTGAGTTCATGAAGCTTAAGGCACAATTCCGGCAACGGCGTTCGTCGTGTTTCCGCAACATTTTCCCGGCAGTTATTTTCTTGCTGGTTTTCGCGTTTGCAGTTACGCCTGGCAATGCGCAGAGCACGGGCGGCCGCTTCCGCGGCACGGTGATGGATCCCAGCGGCGGGGCGGTGCCTGCCGCCACCGTCACTTTGATCAACGAGGCGACTCACGCCACACGCGAAGTACAATCAGGCGCGAACGGCGAATACATCTTTGTCGAGGTGCCAGTCGGGACGTACGAAATTAATTTGACCATGCAGGGTTTCAAGAAGTATGTCCGCAAAGGGATGGTTTTGGACCTTAACCAGGTCCTGACTGTAGATATCGCCTTGCAGATTGGCGGTGCGACGGAGGTTGTGGAGGTAACCGGAGCGCCTCCGGTCGTGGATACCTCATCGACGCAGCTCGGTGCTGTCGTCAACGAGCGCTCCTCAACGCAATTGCCGCTGAATCAGCGCGATGTCTATCAATTGCTCCAGCTTCAGCCGGGCGTGCAATCGCAGCTTGGCAACGACCTGTTTTACGGGTCGGACAGGGCTGGGGTGGTCACTGTGAATGGCGGCCGCGGCCGCTCCAACAACTACACCGTGAACGGCGGCGACGGCAACGATCTTTTCGCCAACCTGCCCGCGGTGGAACCTTCACCGGACAGCATTGAAGAGTTTCGCGTTATTTCCAATGCTTTTGACGCGGAATACGGCCGGAACTCTGGCGCGGTCGTCAACGTGGTCACCAAGTCCGGCACGAACAATGTGCATGGCGGCTTCTACGAATTCTTACGCAACGATCTTTTGAACACCCACCCCTTCAACTTCTCGCCCTCGCCAAAACCGGCGTTCAAACAAAATCAGTTTGGCGGGACAATTGGCGGGCCAATTAAGAAAGACAAGACCTTCTTTTTCGCTTCCTATGAAGGCCGGCGGATTGTGCAGGGGGTTGTGTCTCAACCGGTTACCGTGCCCACCTCAGCGGAGGTCGGCGGCGATTTTTCGGCGACGCCATTTCAGGGCACACTTGCTGACCCCACCGTGGCCGGCGTCTTGAACGATCGCACGGGATGCGCCGCCGCAGTCAATGCAGCGGGAGGTGCAGCCATTGCCCCCGGAGCTGCCTATTCTGATATTTTTCCGAACAGCAAGATTCCCACGCAATGCTTTGACCCCGTTGCTGTAAGCCTGCTGCAATATGTGCCCGGCGCAGGGGGAGCCTCGAACACAGTCGTCACCGTTCCGAACAAGAGAGTCCGCGGCGACCAATTTCAGATCAAGATCGATCATTCCTTCAACAACAATCAGAAAACGGCTATCTACTACTATTTTGACGACGACAACACTCTCGACCCCTTCGCGAAATTTCAGGCCGAAGGGGCCCCGTTGGGGAACTTCCCTGGCGTTTACGCAACGCGTACGCAACAAATCAATGTAAGTCACACTTCGACCATCGGCTCGACCTCTGTCAATGAGCTCCGCTTCACCTATTTCCGCGAGGGGCAGCTCAAATTCGATAGCCCGACCAAGAACAATGCCATTCAGGCCTCCTGCGGGAGTGGAGCCGCGTCCGCGTTCTGTTTTACGGGCGTGAGTGATTCCGCCACTCTGAACGCCGCTTGCGCCTCAGGGGCCACAAACACGGCGGACTGCGGCCTTCACTCCGGATTAGGTTCCAAGATAGAAGGCGTCCCGTTCATTCAATTGAACGGTGGCTTTTCCATTGGAAATAACGCCGGAGGCCAATTGCCACAAGTGGGCAACACCTTCCAGTTCAGCGACAACTTCAGCAAGATCGTTGGCAATCATAGTTTCAAATTTGGCGGCGATGTGCGTTACCAGAAATTCGATCAGTTGCTATACTTCGACGTTAATGGCTGGATAACCTTTAATTCCGGTTCAGCGGACGATGTAGGATCAAACAGCATCTACCCCGATTATTTCCTGGGATTGGCGAACAGCCTGGTGCAGGGATCCGCGCAGCACGAACTGGTTCGCACCAAGTCCACATATCTCTTTGCTCAGGATAGCTGGAAGATTAAGCCCAATCTGACGCTGAATTACGGAGTGCGTTGGGAGCTGAACACGCCGATGTCCGACATTGGCCAAAAAGTTCAGACTTTCCATCCGGGACAGCGTTCGACCATCTACCCATGCAAACTTGATCCCAGCAATCCACTTTTCAACCCGGCGTTGGCCGATGGAGGGTGCGATGCTGCCGGTGTTACTCCTATCGGCTTGGTCTTTCCGGGTGACAAAGGCGTTCCCAATGGCCTGACCAATACCTACTACAAGGGCTTTGCGCCCCGTGTCGGCCTCAACTGGAGTCCGGGTGTGCGGGATGGCTGGTTGGCCAAGTTGACCGGGGGACCTGGAAAGACCAGCGTCAGCATGGGGTACGGTATGTTTTACAACCCCATCGAACAGCTCGTCCTCGAGCAATTTAGTGCCGAGCCGCCTTTCGGCGGGAGCAACTTCATAGGAAGTCCATTTCTTCAGATGCCTTACGTGGACCAAACCGGCGCTGTTTTCGCCAATCCGTTCACCGGCATTCTAAATCCGAAGCGCGGAACGCCGCTCGATTGGTCCAAGTTCGCAAGCAGCGTGTATTTCGGGCAATTTCCCGCGAACATGCGGCCACAGTATCAGGACCAATACAATTTGACGATCAAACGGGAGCTGCCCGGCAATATTCTTTTCCAGGTGGCTTACGTGGGCTCGCAGGGTCATCGGCTGCTCGCTACATACGAAGTAAACCCCGGCAATCCTCAGACCTGCCTTGATCTTGCAAATCAGGGGCAGGGCTGCGGCACCTTCGGCGAGGACAGCCCATATTCGTTCACGCTTCCAGCGGGTCAGACTTTCCATCTTCCCTATGTTGGCGGCGGGCCGAACGGACAAAACATTCCTTGTTCCATCTTGAAGCCTTCCACTGCGTGCGTCATCACTGGTGCGGCGGGTGGCACTCCGATTACGCTCGTGGGAATCCGCCCGTACTCTTCTCCACTGTGTGACCCTTTGTCGGGTGCAGGCTGCCCGACCAGCGGCGCCCCTGTGTTCTCTGGCATTTTCAGTGAAGATACGATTGCCCACTCGAACTACAATTCGCTGCAAGCGCTGTTTGAGAAGCGCTTCTCCCACGGGCTGCAATTCCAGGCCTCTTATACATTCAGCAAGTCTCTGGACAACGCCTCGAGCTTTGAAAGCGCACTGAATCCACTGAACTTCAACTCGACTTACGGTTTGTCAAACTACGATGCGCGCCATCGCTTCGTTTTCAACTACGTGTGGGACTTGCCGGTGCCGAAATTTCAGGGCTTCAAGGGCAAACTGCTGGATGGCTGGGAAGTCTCGGGAATTGTGAGTTTCCAGAGCGGCTTCCCGGTTCGCATCACTTCCCAGGACGACGTCGAGCAACTCGATACCACGTTCGACTTCGAAGCGCCTGGCCAGCCAAATATCGTCGCGCCGTTCAAGTCCGTCAATCCGCGGAGCACGGTATGCGCGGCTTTCACCGGTCCGCTTGCACAGGCCCTTGACCCCACGGCTCCACCTTGCCAACCGGTTTCCGGTTATGCCTTCGATCCAAATTTGTTCACTAATTCCACCGTTCAGGCCGGAACCATTGGCAACGCTCCGCGTTCGATCTGCTGCGGTCCGGGGATCAATAACTGGGACATGAGCTTCTCCAAACAAACTTCCCTTGGAGAACGGTTCCAGATGGAGTTCCGCGCCGACGTTTTCAACGTTTGGAACCATGCTCAGTTCTATACTGTGGATGGCAATATTTCCAACCAGGGCGGGACATTTGGCCAGGTGTTGCATGTCCGCGATCCCCGGTTGTTGCAGTTCGCGCTGAAGTTTCACTTCTAGCGTTTCTGGACAGCTTAGCCAGGCTGTCTGAGGCGCCCCGACTTCGTTGGGGCGCCTTCGCACGTTCGACGAATTAGAGGGAAGAATGCCTTCGGGCAGTTCTCCTCGCCATACTGACCGCAGGGAATAGACCTGCCACGGGTAACCGCAAGCCGGCCAACCCTCCATGGAGCAAGAACATGCACGACGCATTGCAAAAGGAAATCGCCAGCTACGAGAAACGCACTCCGAAATCGGCGGCGGCGCACAAGCGGGCTCTCGAACGCATACCGCTCGGAGTTGCCAGCAATTACCGCCATTATGAGCCCTATCCGATTTTTGTGAAGGATGGAAAAGGAAGCCGCATTCACGACGTCGACGGCAACGAATATATCGATCACAACCTGTGCTTCGGCGCGCTGATGGCCGGGCATTGCCACCCCGCCGTCGTCAAGGCCGTCGAACAGAAGCTGCATGAAGGAACCACCTTCGGCATGCCTCACGAGCAGGAATGGGAGCTCGCGGAAGAAATCTGCAAGCGCTATCCAGTCGATATGGTGCGATTTGGATCAAGCGGGACGGAAGTCACTATGCACGCCTGCCGCATTGCTCGCGCTGCAACGGGGCGCGACAAGATTCTTAAGTTTGAAGGTTCTTACCATGGGCTGCATGACACCGCGCTCGTCAGCGTCAAGCCCAAAGCGGAAGACTATGGCGATCCCGATGCGCCAACTTCTGTTCCCGGTGGTGGTGGCATTCCCAAGAACTCGCTCGAAAATGTTGTCGTCGCCAGCTTCAACAATTTGAAAAGCGTCGAGAATCGCTTCAAGCAGTACCCGGGGCAGATCGCGGCCATCATTCTCGAGCCCATCCTTATGAACGTCGGATTGTGCATTCCGCAGCCCGGCTTCCTTCAGGGCTTGCGTGACATCTGCACCAAGAACGGTTCGTTGCTGATCTTCGACGAAGTGAAGACCGGCGCCAAGCTGGCGTGGGGCGGGGCGAGCGAGTTTTTTGGCGTGAAGCCGGACATGATCTGTCTGGCCAAGTCCATCGGGGGCGGATTACCCCTGGGAGCTTTCGGAGCGAGCCGCGCGGTGATGGATTTGATCTCGCAGCACAAAGTCTTCCACGGTGGCACCTACAACACCAACCGCGTCGCCATGGCTGCGGGCCTCGCAACCTTTCGCGAAGTCCTGACGCGCGAAAGTTATGCCCATGTCGGCAAACTTAGCAAGACTCTTACCGAAGGCTATCGCGCCATCGTCAAGAAATCCGGCTTGCAAGCTTACGTCGCCAGCGCGGGCGTCAACGGAGCGCTGATGCTCTATCCGAAGGAAATCCAGAACTACCGCGACTGGACCAAGATCGATATCGATCTTTGGCGCCACTACTGGTTCGCCATGGTCAATCGCGGCGTGCTTGCCCAGCCTTATTGGTGGGACGAACAGTGGACTATCTCCGTGCAGCACACGGAAGCCGACATCGACAAGCATCTCTCGGCGTTTGAGGAAGTCGCACCCGCGCTTGCCAAGGCCCAGCGGGAACGGGGCTTGGCGTTTGTCGGTGCCGCCGGCCATTAAGGACACGAGGCAGAGGCCGGGCTTTGCCGGGCCTGCTATTTTCTCTTTCGTTGACAGCCCCACGCCGCGCACCCTTGGGAGAACAAATTTGGCAACCGAGGTTACCACGACAACGAAAGCAGCCCGAGAGGCCCCGGGCCTGCGCCGGGTGCTGGGGCGCTGGGACCTCGTTCTCCTTTTTGTGGTCGCCGTTTTCAACCTTAACGTTGTCCCGTCCATCGCTGCCAACGGTGGTGTCACCGTTTGGCTGTGGCTTATCTCGCTGGTCCTGTTCTTCTGGCCACAAGGCATCGCCGTAATCGAGCTCGCGCATCGCTACCCGGGCGAAGGCGGCGTGTACTTGTGGGCCAAGGAAGTCTTCGGCGACTTCCACGGTTTTCTTTCCGGCTGGTGCTACTGGACGAACAACATGATGTACGTGCCCACTATCATGCTGTATTTTGTCGGCGTGTTTGTCTTCGTTCTAGGAGCTGGGCACGAATCCCTCGCCGACAACAAATCCTTCACGTTGACGGCTTCGCTCGCGCTGCTTTTCCTCCTGGTGGTGCTGAACGTTCTCGGCCTCGGCGTTGGCAAGTGGCTGAACAATCTCGGCGCGATCGGCACCTTCGTTGCCGCCGCCGTCCTCATCGGTCTGGGAGTTGTGATCTGGCTGCGGTTCGGCACCGCTGTAACGTCATCGGATTTTCGGATTCCGGCCAACCCTGGTTTTGTTCTGAATTCCTTCGGCGTGATCTGTTTCGGCCTCGTCGGATTGGAACTCGCCTCCGTCATGGGGGATGAAATCGAGAATCCTCGCAAGACTCTTCCTGGCGCCGTGGCCTGGGGTGGCCTGCTTTCCGGTTTGCTTTATATCGGCGCGACGCTGACGTTGCTCATCGCCGTCAGCAAGAGCGACATCAGCGTTCTGCAAGGCATCGTGCAGGCAGTTGCCCACATGGCCAGTCGCGTTGGAGTTGGCTGGATCGTTGCACCCTTCGCACTAATGTTGAGCGTCTCCATCGCGGGAATTGGCTCCGCGTGGCTTGGCGGTTCCGCGCGCATCCCCTTTGTTGCGGGCCTTGATTCCTACATGCCTTCGTGGCTTGGCAAGGTCCATCCGAAGTACGCCACACCGTACGCCGCACTCATCGTCCACGCGGCCGTTTCTCTAGTTTTGGTGGTGATCAATTTTTCTTTTACCGGAGCGGGAGTTCAGGAAACATTCCAGAAACTGTTGTCGCTTGCGGTGGTCCTTCAATTGATCCCGTTTCTCTATATGTTTGGCGCTCTGCTGAAGATCGCTTTCGGCCATTCTTTTGAAAAAGGGCGCTACGGCAAAACCACGCTGATTCTCGCCGGCTTCAGTGGATTCACAACAACTGTTATGGGAATCGCCTTGGCTTTTTTCCCGGCGCAACAGATTAGATCCCTGCGGTCCTACGAGATCTGGATGTTCGGCGGCACGTTGTTTTTCATCGGCCTCGCGGCATTTTTCTTTTTCATCTACGGCAGGCGCAAAGCCGCGGGCAAACTGGCGACCGAGCCAGCACCGCTACTGTGAACTGATTTTGGGAGGCAGTTATGTCCAGTATTGCGAAGACAGTCGTGCGATCCTACGAAAATTACATCAATGGCCAGTGGGTGAGGAGTTCTTCCGGGGAAACATTTCCCGTCTACGATCCCTCAACCGAAGAAGTGATCGCGAATGTTGCGTCGGGCACTGGCGCGGACGTCGATAGCGCTGTAAAAGCCGCCCGCGCCGCCTTCGATTCCGGCCCGTGGCGACAAACCAGCGCCGCCGACCGCGGTCGCGTTCTCTATAAGCTTGCTGAGAAAATTCGCGCCAACGCCGCGCCGCTCGCCGAATTGGAATGCCGCAATTCCGGCAAGCCCATCGTCGAAGCCGAATACGACATCGCCGACGCCGCCACCTGTTTCGAATATTACGCCGGGCTCGCCAACAAAGTAATGGGCCACGTCAATCCCGTGCCCGCAAACGCGTTGAGTTTTACTCTGCGCGAACCGGTCGGCGTCGCCGGACAGATTATTCCCTGGAACTATCCACTGGTAATGGCTTCGTGGAAACTTGCTCCCGCCATCGCCGCAGGGTGTACCTGCGTCCTCAAGCCGGCCGAGCAGACGCCGCTGACCATGATGGAAGTCGCCAGTTGGTTTGAAGAGCTGGGCCTGCCACCGGGAGTCATCAACATCGTCAACGGCTTTGGCGAGACAGCGGGTGCCGCGCTTGTCGCCCATCCTGGTGTGGACAAAATCGCTTTCACCGGCAGCGCCGCCGTCGGAAAAATTATCGTCAAAAGCGCCGCGGACACTCTTAAGCGCGTGACTCTCGAGCTTGGCGGCAAGTCTCCCAACATTTTCTTCGACGGCGCGGATTGGGAAGCTGCCATCGATGGCGCTCTCTTCGGCATTTTTATCAACCAGGGCGAAGTTTGCTCCGCGGGCAGCCGTATCCTCGTGGAAAAGAAGATCTACTCGAAATTTGTCGAAGCCATGACGGAAAAAGCCAAGCGTATCAAGCTCGGCGCTCCGCTCGATCGCGAAACGAAGATGGGCCCACTGGTCAGCAAAGAGCAATACGACCGTGTCAGCTCTTACCTCGAGCTCGGCAAGAAAGAAGCGAAAGTCGCCATCGGCGGCGGCCGGCCCAAAGAATTCGGTAAAGGCTTTTACGTCGAGCCAACCATTTTCTTTGACGTTGATAACAACGCGCGCATCTCTCGCGAAGAAATCTTCGGCCCGGTCGCTTCCGTGATTCCCTTCGAAGGCGAACCGGAAGCGATTCGCATCGCCAACGATACGCCGTACGGCCTGGCCGCCGCCGTCTGGACCCGCGATATCTACAAAGCTTTCCGCGTTGTCAAATCCCTGCGCGCCGGAATCGTCTGGGTCAATCACATGCAACCGACCTATGTTGAAGCCCCTTGGGGCGGCTACAAGCAGTCTGGATTTGGCCGCGAACTCGGCCCCTGGGGCCTTGAAGAATATCTGGAGACAAAACAGGTCTTCGTCAATCTCGACGAAACGCCCATCGGCTGGTACTAGATTTTGTAGGGTTCGCCTTCCGAGGCGGGCCGCTGTGAACGAACGGAGAAACTCTCATGAAGACGATCCAAATTCGCACTGAAATTCCCGGTCCAAACTCGCGCGCCTTGATGGCCCGCCGCGAAGCCGCCATTCCCCGCGGCCCCTCGAACGCTACTCCCGTCTTCGCCGCGCGCTCCGAAGGCGCCGCTATCGATGACGTCGACGGCAATCGCTACCTCGATTTCGCCGGCGGAATTGGCTGCCTCAACGTCGGCCACCGCTCGGCGCGTGTAATCTCCGCGATGCAGGCGCAGCTCGAAAAGCATCTACATCTCTGCTTCGCCGTCACTCCCTACGAGGGCTACGTCGCCGTCGCCGAAAAACTCAACGCCCTCGCGCCCGGAAAGTTTCCCAAAAAGACCATCCTTGTGAACTCCGGCGCCGAAGCCATCGAAAACGCCGTCAAGATCGCTCGCGCCTACACGAAGCGCCCCGCCGTCATCTGCTTCGAGGACGCCTTCCACGGTCGCACCCTACTGACCATGTCGCTCACCAGCAAGACCCATCCTTATAAAGCCGGCTTCCAGCCTTTTGCCAGCGACATCTACCGCATTCCCTTCGCCTATCCTTACCGCGGCGAAAAAGGCGCCACGGCGGAAACCTTCGCGCATCACCTCGAAGACGCGTTCAAGCGTTCCGTTGCTCCTGAATCGGTCGCCGCCGTCATCGCCGAGCCCGTTCTCGGCGAAGGCGGCTTCATCATCCCACCGCGCGATTACTTTAGGCTCCTCCAAAATATCTGCCGCAAGCACGGCATCCTATTCATCGCCGACGAAATACAATCCGGTTTCGCCCGCACCGGCAAATGGTTTGCCTCGGAGCATTTCGGCATCGAGCCCGATTTGATTGCGATGGCGAAATCGCTCGGTGGTGGCATGCCCATCGCTGCCGTCACCGGCCGCGCCGAGATCATGGACGCCCCCGGCGTTGGCTCCCTCGGCGGCACCTATTGCGGCCACCCTCTTTCGTGCGCCGCCGCGCTCGCCGCGATCGAGACCATTGAGAAAGACGGCTTGCTCGCGCGTTCCACCGCTATCGGCAAACATTTTGAACAACGAGCCCGAGCTTGGCAAAAAAAATGGGCCTTGATCGGCGAAGTTCGCGGCCTCGGCGGGATGTGCGCTATCGAATTGGTGCGCGACGCAGCGACACGCGAGCCTGCGGACACCGAAACCAAAGCCATCGCCAAGTATTGCTACGAGCACGGCCTCATTACCATCACCGCCGGCACTTTCAACAACGTTATTCGCATCTTGGTCCCGCTGGTGGTCACCGATGAGCAACTCGAGGAAGGTTTGAACGTAATCGAAGCCGCGCTTGCTTCTGTCCCCGAACACAAACAAGCTGCGCTCTCGCACGCTTAAATGCGCTGAGTCTGGTGCGTCGCCGAAGACGTCGTAAACGGCATCCGCGAATTCGTCGAGAGCAAATACGTCTGCTTCGGCGGGATCCCGGACTAACGGTGAAGGAAGCGGGCTACTTGTTGATGTCGTCTTTTGCTTCCAGCCGCTTCAGCAGTGGTTCCAGAAAAGGCTTCGTTGTCGCCGGCGCACCGCTGATGGCCTGCGACATTTCTTTAGCGGCAGCTGGGAAGTCTCCCGCGTTCGACGACACTCGCGCGAGCGCCAGGTGGCTGATCCAATGATTCGCATCCTTCTTCGGGACTTGAGGATACAGCTCAAATGCCCGCTTGGTATTCCCCTGCCGTTGCAAACCGCGCGCATACGAGTACAGCTGAATCGCGCCGGCCTTATTGATCGCCGTGGAGAGCGCCTTGGCCCCATCTTCTTTTCGCCCCATGGCCTCGAGGATTCGCGATTTCGTTTCCCAGTTTTCAAAGCGCTCTTCATTTTGAATCGAGGTCTCTTCCCACTTCAGTGCTTCTTCCAGGTTGTAATTGTTGTCCAGGCACCATTGTGCCGCCTCGTCGTATCCCGCCCAGGTGAATCCGCCGACATTCCGCAGCTCATTCTTGACGTTCTTCAGCACCACGGCCTTTACGTCCACGGAAATGCGGAAGGGCACCGCCAGTTTCTCCCAGCGCAGCGTTGCCAAAGCGGAATCCGGCTTGACGTCATCGAAAACATACGTCAGCACTTCAAACGGTTCGGCCGCGTGCGGCTTCGCGGTCACGCGCAGGGCATCCTCTTTCTCGTCGTAGCTGAAGCTGCCCCACGAAGTTGAGTTTTTCGAAAAAATAATCGTCCACTGATCCTTGTCCGGGATGGTGTGCAGCCCATAGGTGCCCGCCGACAGCGATTTCCCTTCGACGGAAACGTCATCGGTAAAAGTAATCGTTGTATTCTCGTTCGCCCCGGCGCGCCACACTTTCCCGTAGGGCACGGTCTTGCCCCAAATCTCTCGTCCACCCACTTCCGGCCGATGATAAGTAATGGTGATATCCGACAGCCCGAGCCGCTGCGATACCGCCCCGCGCTGGCTCACGCGCGGAATATTCAATTCCGTCGGCTGGCTTCCATTCTTGAACTGCGCTCTCGCACCCCCCGCCAATACGCCGAGTCCGACGAACAAGCCCAAAGCACACTTCCACACGTTGCTCATATTCACACTGTCTCCTTTCGAAGAAAACGCTCAAAGGATGCCGCCGCCCGCGCGCCGGCGTCACACTCCAATAACGATAGACGCCTCGCGAAGATGCGAGTGAGCCAGCGCGCGCGCAACTTGGCCTGTGGATCACCTCAATTCAATCTAAATTGCTCAGGATTTATCGAGACCTACTCCGACTCGCAGATGCGCACCGAGCGCTTTCCATGTAGGATATTTCACTAGTGGCGGGCCCGTAGCTCAGCGGTTAGAGCAGCGGACTCATAATCCGTTGGTCCTAGGTTCAAATCCTAGCGGGCCCACCAAAAATTCTGATGCCGCGCGTTGAAAAGTTCGCGCTCAGCTGACTACCGACGATATCGATTCTCGTCGTGGCTCCAGGATCTGGCTGGTGGCGGGGACAGGGATGAGCCGGCCCTTCTTGACGCGGTATTCCAGGCCCCGCCAAATGATCTTGTCCGAGACGAAACCGGCTATCCAGATGATGAAGTTAATTGCATCGCGAACGGGCACGAGCCACAGGATCTTGCCAAGTCGTCGGTCCCCCATTCCCCATCTTCCTGTCAGCCAGGTTAAGCCCACCCGAAGAACTAGGTAGGCGACTATATAGGAGACGGCCATGGCCAGCGATCTGACCGACATCGCCGCCGCCGCTCCGACAAGCGCCCACGGCAATCCGTGAGTGAAGACGAGTCCCCAATAGCCCAACGGCCGTACGCTCCTTAATCCGATTGCCCAGCGTAGCTCATGACGGAGGTGCTCCCCAAGAGTTTCGCCGGGAAAGACCATTGTGACCGGGGTAGTCATGAGTTCGACGCGGTGACCACGCTCTGCGATGCGTTTGCCCAACTCGAAATCGTCGGAATGGTAGTTGGCCATCTCTTCCCAGCCGCCAATCTCGGCAAGGTGTCTCCTGGATGTCGCCATTGTCCAACCAAATGCAAACCGCATATTGCCTTCGATTTTCTTTGCCACTAGGGCAGATGGAGCTGAATCCATGTAGATGCCTAAAGCATCCAGGTTCGACGCGAAATTTCCAGCGCTGAGACTTTTGTAAAACGCAGTCACAGCGCCCACTTCAGGATCAGCGAACGGAGCGATGACGCGCTTCAGATAATCGGGTTCTACACGCACGTCACTGTCGCTCATCACAAGAAGATCGTATTTTGCATTGTGAACTAACGCGCAAAGATTATTCACTTTGTCGTTCGTCCCGATTCGCGGAATGTCCGCAATTAGGCGGATGGTGCAAGCAGGGAAATCCGCACGCAATTTTTCGATGACTGCGCAAACACGGTCGTCGCCTTCCGACACCGCGAACAGCACTTCGTATTCGGGGTAATCAAGCCGACAGAAGCTGGCGAAATTCTCATAGGCCTCATGATCCAAGCCGCGCACTGGTTTTATGATGCTGGCCGGGGGCATGAAAGATGTTTTTTGTGCCTCGGCATTGCGCCGGCGGAAGTACCCAATCACGCAGTAGAGCGACAATAGGTAGTAGACCAGCGGCGAAAGCGCAACAAACAATGCAGCGATGATCAAAATCTGCAACACAACTCCTCGGATTCCACACTCCGCATTAAATCCGGTAACTTACACGATTATAAGCCCATTCGATTCGTCGGGAAGCGGAGAACAGAGGGTCATGAACTGATTGAATAACCATGGGCGCGGATGGTTTCCACAGCTTCACTTCGGCTGGTGGCGTCCACCTGCTTCAAAATATTATGGATGTGATTCCTCACCGTAAACTCAGAAAGATTTAAGTGAGACGCGATTTCTTTGTTTGTAAGCCCCTTGGCAACGAGAGTAACCAATTGCTGTTGGCGCAACGTGAGATCGGGTTTCGGAGGTGAGTCTGAGAGGGGCAGATCTACAGACATTTGAGCGACGAAACGGAAGAGCACGGAACAAAGTTGTCTAGGGCAAACAGCCTCGCCGCGGTGGACGGCACGTACCGCGGCGACGACGTCCGAAGCAGAGGCATCTTGCAGCAAGTAGCCAGTTACTCCGGAACGGACGGCAGCAATGAATTGCTCTTCGCTAGACTCCATGCCCAAGAGAATAATTCTACATCCGTCCGGCATTCCATCCTTGGCGGCAAAACTCCCAGGTAGGCGGCCGGGAAGGAAGGAGTCGCCCACCAAGACGTTGCATTGTGATTCAAAAATGCCCAGAGGCGTTTCGTCTGTGGGGGAAGCCTCGCCAACCACATCCACATCGGATCGCTTGCGAAAGAGGCGAACTAAGGCTTCGCGCAAGAGGCGATTTTCAATCAACAAGAAAGTGCGTACGCACGAACTGGGGACGCAGTCGGTCATGGTGGACCCAACCTCGGAATAGAATATCCAGCAAAAAACTGACGAATAGCCAACGAAACGAAGCCCTGGCCGAGGACCTTGGTCGCTGAGAGTAAGCTTTATCCTCCCTAAATGTCAATGCTTAATAGTAGTAATTCATACAACCACGAGAACAAGAAGTGCTACGTACCTAATCTTTAGGTGCTGCTCCCTTAAACAGCATTGGTGCGATTCAAATGGTTTGCTCCTGTCAGTTATAACAGTGCCGGTTTTGAGATGCTCTGTCGCCTTTTGATGACAGCAACAAACCCGCCCTTCGCCATCTCTTCGACGGGTCAATGATGGTACACGCCCCAAATTCTATAGTACAGACTGTGTCGTCGTACTAGGCCGAATCTATGGGTGTTTTTTGATTCTTACCGCAGATCGCTAAGTGGCTCAGACTGTTGGGGCACGGAGTGTGCCATGGAAAAATCGATTCGCGTCCTCGTGGCAAACCATCCTCGCCTCATGCGGGAGATTGTCCTTACGACTTTTGCGGACCAACCGGACATTGAAATTGTTGGGGAAGTCGAAGATGAGTCCGATATAAGCGCAAGCGTGAAGAAGACCTTGCCGAATGTGGTGGTCATCGCGCTCGATCAGCCGGGTACACGACCGCGCATCTGTGACGAACTGCTGCGCGAATATCCAGGAGTGCGCGTAATAGCAGTGGCGCCGGACAAGAACTACATCATGTACTACTGGGCTTCGCTGGAGATTTATTCGAACAACATCGAGGCATCTGAAGAGGGAATGTTGGGCGCTATGCGAAGGAACCTAGTTGCAAAGGGAGTGAACTAAAGAATTCCATGCCCAGCCCCAGGATGAAAATATGTTTAACGAAAACAAAATGAAAAAAAGTATCGGCTGGCTGAGTCTGACCTTTTTTTTCTGCGCTCCAGTCCTTGCGCAGCAGCAAAGTGAACGGCCACGGAGGCCGAGCGAACAAGGCTGGACCGAGTCTGGTGTCAAACAAGCTCCGGACTTGACTCAGGAAAATCTGGGCCGGGTAGCGGCTTCTGCAATTCAGATTCGAAGCGTCTTGGTTAAGGACGAAGGGCTGATGGTGGAATTGAAGCGCTGGGTAGCGAAGGAAGCCACAGATAACGGGCAGGTCGTCGAGGATTCAAGCCTGACAGATCAGGCTATTTTTGAACGGCTGGAGCAGGACGTCGCGTTCCGCTCCGTGGCTACGCGTCTTCTGCAACGCTACGGCTACCTGATGCCGACGCCGAATCCCGAGTCAGACTTTGCGAAACAAAGAGAATTGGTGTTTAAGGAACGGGCGAGGCGGCTAGTCCAGATCGAGTCACAGGAAGATACAGAATCGCTGCGGCCACAGAAAAACGATCGGGGCGTCGAACGCTCGGCAACTTGCGATCCGCGTCGCGACGAAGATTGTCCTCAGCAGTCCTCTGCAGGCCGCCGCCAAAATGTACGCACTCCCGACGGTATGTCTTCACCGGAGACGAACCCGCAAGCAGCGCCAGAGCAACAACCATCACAGAGCCCGTCGCGCATTCTGCGGGCGGACGGATTACCGCAAGCCACAGATCCGCTGGATGGTCTAAGCGGAACTGGTTCCGGGCAGAACTTCGAACTGACTCCGGCTTCGGCCAAGAGCGACACGAGTCCTTCGGCAGGTTCTCAATCTTTGGGCCAGGGAACGGTCGATGCCATGCCGGCAGGATCGAACCTGCCTACCACGGCTCTCGAACCCAATGGCGCCACGGATAGCTTTACACGCAAAAACGGAAGGGAACTGCCTTCGCGCGCAAACTACCCGAGGGGGATGACCAAAGAGGAAGATGTGACGCCGGTGAGAATGGCACACCGTGCAAATCCCTACGCGGATATCCCATCGCTCTACGATATGTACGTGCAAACGTCCGTACACCAGCGGCCAAACGAGCGATTTGGCCTGGCGACTTTTCGCAACAATTCAAATGACCCGCGGGCCATTCCGATGGATCTTCCCGTCGGCCCCGACTACGTTGTCGGCCCCGGTGATGGCCTCGCGATCGATCTTTGGGGTGGAGTCACGCAGAGATTTGTGCGGGTCGTTGATCGGGAGGGGCGCGTGTCTCTGCCCGAGGTCGGACCGCTTCTCGTTAGCGGGCGAAGTCTGGCTGATGTGCAGCTGGCCGTGCAACAGGTACTGAGAACCCAGTATCGCGATGTCTCGGCGGATGTTTCCCTTTCGAGACTGAGAACAGTTCGTGTGTATGTGGTTGGCGACGTGACTGAGCCGGGCGCCTACGATATCAGCTCGCTCTCGACTCCCCTGAACGCGCTGTTCGCTGCAGGGGGAGTTACGCCTCGCGGTTCGCTGCGCGCACTGAAGCACTATCGTGGCAAACAGCTTGTGGAAGAAGTGGATGCCTACGATTTGTTGCTGCACGGGGTCCGCTCCGATATGCGGCGGTTAGAAAACGGAGACACGCTACTCGTTCCTTCTTTGGGGCCGCAAGTAACGGTAGATGGAATGGTGCGTCGACCAGCGATCTACGAGCTGCATGGTGAAAGTTCTCTTGCGGAGGTGCTTGAGCTGGCGGGTGGAATCCTACCCACGGCGACGCTACGGCACATCGAGGTTCAACGTGTCGAAGCGCACGAGAAGCGCACCATGTTGACTCTCGACCTGATCCCTTCCGGGGACGCGGATTCCTTTAAGAAGCAGCTCGATGCGTTCAAGATTAATGACGGCGACGAAGTCCACATTTTTCCGATCGCTCCCTACAACGAAGACGCCATTTACGTTCAGGGGCACGTACAGCGCCCAGGGCGATATTCCTACAAACAAGGGATGAACCTGTCGGACCTGATTGGGTCGTATAAAGATTTATTGCCCGAGCCTGCGCCTCACTATGCGGAGATTGTCAGATTAAATGCACCGGACTTTCATCCGAGCGTCGAGAGTTTTGATCTAACCGCAGCGCTGGCGAATCCAGCTTCAGCTCCAAAGCTGCAGCCGCTCGATACCGTTCGCGTATTTAGCCGGTACGATTTTGAGCCCGCGCCAGAAGTGTGGATTGGCGGGGAAGTTCGCGAGCCTGGGAAGTACCGAACTTCAGGGCAAGCGCACCTGCGGGATGCGGTTTATCTCGCGGGCGGGGTCACGCAAGATGCCTCGCTGGACTCTGCGCAACTTTTCCGCACCCAGGCCGACGGTACAATGAGAATTCTGAGCGTCGATCTCCGCGAGGCCCTAGCGGGGAATCCCATCGACAACGTTGTGATGGAGCCGCGCGACCGCTTGTTGGTGCACCGCAATCCGAGCCGTGTTGATCCCCCAACGGTATTTATTAAGGGAGAAGTGGCTAAGCCTGGGCGTTATCCACTCACGACAAACATGCACGTCGAAGATTTGGTTCGTGTAGCCGGCGGATTAAAGAGGAGCGCGTATACAGAAAGCGCCGACTTGGCGCGTTTCGAGATGAATGGTTCTCAGAAGGCGCCGGGCGATCGGCTGGAGCTCAACTTGGCAGCAGCGATGAACGGAGATCCGAAGACCGATGTGCCACTGCGCGACGGAGATATTTTGACGATTCGACAGCTTCCGCGCTGGGGGGACATAGGAGCGTCCATGGCAGTCCGCGGGGAGGTTTTGCATGCAGGTACTTATGGTATTGCTTCTGGGGAGCGTCTGAGTTCTGTTTTGGCGCGAAGCGGAGGATTTGGCACGGAAGCGTATCCCTATGGGGCTGTGTTAATGAGGCGCGAAGTACGAGAAGTGGAGCTGAAGGCCCATATAGAACTCGTGCAGCGCGTAAGGGCGGAGGAGACAACGCTCAAAGCGCTGCCGGAGACAGATACTGACCAGAAGAACGCTAAGTGGACTGCAATCGGGCAGACCGAAGCAGCACTCGCTCAACTCCAAGCGAGCACGCCGATCGGCCGCGTCGTGATGCATATCTCACCGGACACCAAGACTTGGCAAAACACCGCGGCAGATGTAGTGGTTCGCGATGGCGATGTGCTTTTTGTTCCGAAAAAAGCGGGCTACGTGATGGTGAACGGCCAGGTCTTCAATCCAACAGCCATCGGTTTCCGGCCTGGTCACAGCGCCAAGTGGTACCTCAGCCAGGCCGGTGGGGTGACCCAGATTGCGGACAAGAAGGCCGTGTTTGTAATCCGCGCCGACGGCTCGGTGATCGCCGCGAAAAACAACAATTCTGGGTGGTGGGGCGGCGATCCGATGAGCGCGACCTTGCGAGCAGGAGACACGATTGTTGTTCCCGAAAAGGCGCCAAAGATCGGCGGTCGCAACTGGGCGGTGATCATGCAATCCGTGCAAATGGCATCGTCTGTAGCTTTGGCAGTGGCGTACATCCATCCATGACGAGGAATGTTCTTGATGCAAATGAGGGCCATCGTGCTGTCGTTTAGCTGCACGGCGTTGAGTCTGACGCTGACCGCACCCGTTTCTATGTCTGTGCCTCAGCAAGCGGAGGAACAACGCGGGCGGGATGAGATACAGGGCAGCTCGGCAAAGGAAAAGACTGCAAAAAAGAAAATCGCAGAGGATCCGCAGGCGCAATCGTTCGCGCCCCCAGCGCGGGGTTTTAAGGAGTTAGGAAAAGAATTCTTGATAGACCAAAAACAAATCTGGACCAGTCCCGCGAAAATCCGGTTCTCGGATACGCAATGGCTCGTGCCCTTGAGCGGTATCACGGCCGGACTGTTTGTGACCGACAGTGATTTCAGCGGGCACCTTTCTAAAAACCCCGCGACGATCAGCCATTACAAAACACTGTCAAACGCTGGAGTAGGCGCACTGATCGGCGGAGCGGGCGGAATGTGGCTGCTGGGTCACGTCAGGCACAACGAGCATTGGAGCGAAACCGGCTTTCTGGCTGGTGAGGCTGCGTTAAACAGCTTGATAGCAGTCGAATCCTTCAAGTATACGCTGCGGCGCGAACGGCCCTACCAAGGCGATGGAAGCGGGCCCTTTTTTCAGAGTGGCGGAACCTCTTTTCCATCCGAGCATGCTGCAGCAGCGTGGTCTGTGGCAGGGGTGATTGCGCACGAGTACCCAGGTACGCTGACTAAGATTATGGTGTACAGCCTCGCCTCCCTGGTGGACATTTCACGACTGCGAGCGCAACAACATTTTCCTTCCGACGTGCTGATTGGGACCGTGATCGGCAATCTCGTGGCCCAGAACATTTACAGCCGGCATCACGATCCTGGACTTGGTGGCGAGGCTTGGACATCGATCAGTCAAATGTTTCGTGGTGAAGGAAATCTCACTCCGAGCAATATGGGCTCACCCTATGTTCCCATGGATAGCTGGGTCTATTCCGCGTTTGATCGCCTCGCGGCAATGGGCTTCGTGAACAGCGGAATGTTTGGCATGCGTCCGTGGACGCGACTGGAATGTGCCCGGCTACTCAACGAGTCCGAAGATCGCCTTATCGAGGCCGATAGCTCATCGGAAGTTTCAAAAACGCATATGGAACTGTGGAAGGAATTTGCCGCGGAGTTCCACGAGATGAGCGCAGGCGACAACCGAGTGGCGAAAGTGGAATCGGTCTATGCGCGCATCACCGGTGTCTCCGGGCAGCCTCTCACGGATGGGTTCCATTTCGGAGCGACCCTCATCGATGATTACGGTAGACCATATCAAGAGGGATTGAATTCTGCCGACGGCTTCTCTGCATGGACGACCTCGGGCCACCTGGTAGCTTACGTGCGCGGAGAGTATGAACATGCCCCGTCTGCTCCCGCTTTATCAGACAGCGCTCGACAATTCATTTTCTCGACCAATAATGTTCCCTCCGTTCCACCGCCAACGCCGTTCGCTGCCGTAAATCGCTTTCAATTGTTAGATGC
>Ga0137409_10000685_pt1 | contig 37097 bp, 34 predicted proteins | sample CZODoug1_16funga_FD_122059 | JGI IMG/M metagenome (GOLD analysis project Ga0137409, IMG submission 122059) | Vadose zone soil fungal communities from Angelo Coast Range Reserve, California, USA - CZODoug1_16fungal (Hybrid Assembly) | ecosystem: Environmental > Terrestrial > Soil > Vadose zone... | reverse complement strand
TCGCGGGGCAGAAGGCGACCGGCACGCTGCGGAAGGACAACCGGACCTGCGGGCTGGAGTTCACGTCGGCCGGCGGGCAGGTGAAGGTGACGATCAAGATCTCTCAGACGAAGTAGGCTGGGTCACGTCGGATTCGAGCTTCCGGAGCACCCAGACCATCCCCGATCCGGCGTCGTTCGCCCCCACATAGGGGCCGCGCGTCACGTCGAATTCGCCGTTGAGCTTCGGGATGGTCAGCCGGGCCGCGTCGAACGTGGCGGGCGCGACGCCTCCCTGGAAGGCGAGCGTCTTGTTGGGATAGGCGGCGCCCTCCAGCACGTCGTCGAAGGAGCTGCCCATCAGGGTGGCGAAGTCGAAATCCCCGAGCGCGAGGAACGCGGGATTCGCCTGGACGATCCGTGACTTGCTGTCGACGATGACGACCGGGGTGGGGATCGACTGGAAGGCCGCCTGCCAGATGTCGCGCGTCTGGGCCAGCATCTGGTAGAGCGACGCGTTCTCGAGCGAGAGGCTCGCCTGCTGGACCAGGAGCTGCGCGGCTTCCTCCTCGGCGGCCATGTGCTGGTGGGGCGCAGTCCAGACGATCACGAGGCTGCCCTGCAGGCCGCCCGCGCGGTCGCTGAACGGCGCGACCAGGAGTTCCTCGATGCCCGCCGCGGGATCGCCGAGCCAGGCCTCCCCGCTCTGCGGAGTGAAGCGGAGGACGCGGCCCGCCTTGGACGCCTTGCCGGCGGGGCTGGTCTCCGGATCCGACGCGCGCCAGCGCGCAGCCAGGTCCGGCGGAAACCCGGTCGACAGCGCGGCCTCGAACTTCGAATCCTCGCAGGGGAGCCAGAAGACCGCGGTATAAGGGCAGCCCAGGAACTCGCGGGCCGCCTCGGCGATGGCCAGGAAGAGGCGGCCGTTGTCGACCTCGGCCATCACGCTGGACGCCAGCGTCTGGAAGCGGCTCATGCCCCGCAGCTCCTTGGAGAGCCGGTCCTCGGCGTCCTGCCGATCCTTCCCCTCGCGCGCGACGGCCTCCGAGACATAGCCGACGTAGATCGCGACAACGAGCAGCACGGGGAACCCGGTGGTCAGATGCGTGATCGTCGCGGAGTCCCAGTCCCCCTGGGCGTTCCGGCTGAACCACGCGTAGAAGGCGGCGACCGCGATGAAACCGCCGATCGAGAGAGTGAGCCGCTGCGCGGCGGCGGCGAGGAGCATGATGAGGAACATCGCGAGGAACAGTTCCTGGCGATAGCCCTCGAGGTAGTACATCGAGATGGCGAGGACGAAGATGTCGAAGATCAGGAGCGAGGCCTGGATGCGCTGGCGGAAGAACAGCTGGCGGTTCTCGGGGATCATCGCCAGGTTGGTCAGGAAGTAGGCGATGAGGATGATGGGGAGGACCGCATTCACCTCCCCGTGGCGGAGGGAGGGGACCGCGAGGGACGTGATCAGGATGAGGAAGACGAACCGGATCGCGATGAGGATTCTCTTGTGCCGCAGCATTCCGTCGTCTCGAGGTGCCGTCATCCCGGTCTCCCCCCCGATTTCTATGCTAGCACAAAGCCGGCCGCTTGGAGGGATTTGCGCAAACTTGCCTTCCGGGAGCAGCGACCTATTTCAACCTGCTAGGGCGCAGTCCCTTGACAAAGGTAGCCCGACCGACAAGACTAAGACTACATGTCCGAGCTTCCCGAAGGTACAGACCCCGAAATCTTTGAGGATTTGCATACTTCATTGGCGGGGATGAGCCTCTGTTACGTCATCCACCGGCCGGCGGAGCTCTGGGAAATCCTCCAGCTGGTGAAGGCCGACCGCGCCATGGTCCGGGGCGAGATCTACCGTTACGACGGCCTGCGCGAGGCCTACCGGGCGGCCGGCATCGCACGGACAATCGTCTCGAAACTCGACGCCATCAAGGAGCGGAACGGGGCGACGCTGAAGAGCCTCCGTCAGTTCCTGGCCCAGGTGCCGGGCGCCCCCCCGGACGCCGAGTCCCTCGAGTTCCTCATCGCGTTCATCACGATGTCCCCGAAGGGACGCGACGCCGTCGCACGCTGGGTGGCCGATCCGGCCGGCCAGAGGGCCGAGGCCGCGACCAAGGTCAAGGCGATCCGGCAGATCGTCGACATTTACCAGCGCGCGCTGCGGGAGTACAAGCCGGCGCCGCCGCCGCCCTCGAGCCCGCTGGACAAGGAATCGCGCCCGCAGCTGCAGCCCCGTTTCCAGCTGCGGGAACCTCCGCTCGGCGGACCGCTGATCCCCGGCGGAGCGCCCGACCTGACGCCCAAGCCCATGGCGGCCGTCGGGAAGCCCGTCGCCGTCGAGGCGCGGGTCGAGAGCCATTCGGTTTCGGAGCCGGCCGCACGTCCCGCGCCGACCTCGGATACCGCCGCGCGGATGGCGCCGCCTCCGGTGTCGGTGGCCCAGCCGTCGCCGGTCTCGCTGATCCTGCCGCGCGGCGTGAACCCCGAAGTCCTGGAGGACGTCCGCCGCGTCGATCAGTGCCGCCGCATCTTCGAGGAGACGCACCAGGACATCGAGGTGTGGGAGGTCTTCTGCCTCGTCATGCTCGACGGGGAGGGCACGCGGGCGCTTCTCGAGCAGACCCTGCAGTCCAAGGAGAAGGCCAACGCGTCCGGCTTCATGGACGGCGCCATGGCCCTCTTCGACCGCCTCATCAAGCTCCGCGCCCAGCACGGCAAGTTCGTGCGCGAACTGCGCGGGTACCTCGGACAGCTTCCCGTCGGCTCCTTCGGCAAGGAGACGATGGAGATGGCCCTGGGATTCATCGTCGCCTCCGGACGCGGCCGCGACCGGGCCCAGCTCTGGCTGGCCGAGCCCAACCGCTACAAGCAGGAAGCGGCCGGCCGTCTCGAGGACGTCATCAGCCGCACCATGAACTACCAGACCGCTCTTCGCATGGTGCAGTAGGGTCTCCATGACCGAACCCACGGCGGTCCTGTCGAATGTCCGCCTCGCCCCCGACCAGGATCCGGTCGATCTCCAGCTCGCCGACGGCCTCATCGCCGGGGTGCGCCCCACGGGCTGGATCATTCCCCCGACGGCGCGGAAGATCGACGGACGCGGCTTCGTCGCCGTCCCGGGGTTCATCGACCTCCATGTCCACGGCGCCCGCGGCTTCGACTTCATGGACGCCACCGAGGAGGCCTACCGCGTCATCGGGGAGCACCACGCGGCGGGCGGGACCACCTCGTACCTCCCGACGACGGCCACCGAGAGCCAGGAGGCGATCCTCGCGTGCATCGACCAGGCCGCCCGCTGCCGCGACCAGGAGATCGGCGGCGTCCAGATCCTCGGCGTCCACGTCGAAGGTCCCTATATGGCGCCGAAGAAGCACGGCTGCCATGACCCCGGATTCGTCCGCGCGCCGTCGGCGGCGGAGAACCGCGAGTACCTCGACCGCGCCGGCATCATCCGCCGCATCACGCTCGCGCCGGAGGTGCCGGGCGTGATGGACTTCGTCCGCGACCTGTCCAAGGTGGGCATCATCGCCTCGGGAGGCCACAGCGACGCGACGCTTGACCAGACGCGCCAGGCGATGGGGCGCGGGATGTCGATGATCACCCACCTGTATTCCGCGATGTCGACCATCGTGAAGATGGGCCCGTTCCGCGTGCCGGGCATGCTGGAGGCGACGCTGCTGGAGGATCGCCTCTCGACCGAGCTCATCGCCGACCTCAAACACGTCTCGCCCGATCTCATGCTCCTGGCGATGAAAGCCAAGGCCGAGGAGACGGTCTGCTTCGTCACCGACGCGATGCGCGGAGCCGGGATGCCCGACGGCACCTATACGTTCGGATCGGCGCGCGGCACCCGGGCGGTCGTGGAGGACGGCGTCGCGCGCAACCTCGACAACACCGGCTTCGCCAGCTCCACCGTGCGCATGATCGACCTCGTGCGCAACGCCGTCGAGGCGATGGATTTCGACCTGGCCTCGGCCGTCCGCCGCGCCAGCCTGATCCCCGCCGCGATCCTGGGCATCTCCGCCCATAAGGGCACGCTCGACATCGGCAAGGACGCCGACATCGTCCTGCTCGAGACGAAGCCGCGGCTCGAGGTGCGGATGACGCTGTCGCGCGGCCGGGTCCTTTATGACGCCTCACGCTGACGGCGCGCTCGTCCTCACCCTCGACATCGGCACCTCGTCGGCCCGCGCGATGCTCTTCGACTCCTCCGCGCGCGCGGTCGACGGCATTGTGGGCCGCCGCACGTACTCGATGCGGACGACGCCCGACGGCGGCGTGGAGGGCGACCCGGCCCAGCTGCTGGGTCTGGTCGAGGAGACCGTCGACGAGCTGCTCACGAAGGCCGGCCCGCTCGCCCACCGGATCCGCGCGGTCGGTTGCTGCACGTTCTGGCACAGCCTGATGGGGCTGGACGCCTCGGGTGCGCCGCTGACGGATCTCTATATGTGGGGCGACACGCGGGCAGAGCCGCAAAGCCGCGCGCTGCACCAGGCCATGGACCCCCGCAAGTACCAGTCGCGGACGGGCGCGTTCTTCCACCCGCTGTACTGGCCCTCCAAGCTCAACTGGCTGAAGTCGCACCCGAATCAGGGCCGCGTCAAGACGTGGATGTCCTTCGGCGAGTTCCTCTACCTGCGGCTCTTCGGAAAGTCGCTGTGCACGGTCTCCATGGCGTCGGGCACGGGGTTGCTCGACATCAACGCGTGCGCCTGGGACGCGGAGACGCTGCGGGCGGCGGGAATCCGGCCCGACCAGCTCGGCCCGCTCGGCGACGTCCAGAACGCCTTCCTCGGGCTGGCCGATCCCTATGACCGTCGCTGGCCGGCATTGAAGGACCTGCCGTGGACGCCGCCGGTGGGGGACGGGGCCTGCAGCAACCTGGGCAGCGGCTGCGCGACGCCCACGCGGATCTGCGTGATGGTCGGCACCTCGGGGGCGATGCGCGTGGTGTCGACGGTCGACCGCATCGACATTCCTTGGGGCCTGTGGTGTTACCGCGCCGACCGGCGCCGCGTGGTGCTGGGCGGGGCGCTGAACGACGGGGGCAATCTCGTCGAGTGGTGCCGGCGCACGTTCCAGCTGGGCCCGCCCGACGTCGTCGAGCGCGAGATCGCAGAGATGGAGCCGGACGCGCACGGGCTGACGTTTCTGCCCTTTCTCGCGGGCGAGCGCAGTCCGGGCTGGGCCGCATCGGCGCGGGCATCGATCGCCGGCCTGAGCCTGGATACGAAGCCGGCCCAGATCCTCCGCGCGGGGATGGAGGCCGTCGCGCTCCGCTTTTCGCTGATCCATGCGATGATCCGCGCGGCGTTCCCCCAGGCGCGGGAGCTGATCGCCTCCGGGGGCGCGCTGCTCAAGTCCCCGGCCTGGACAGGCATCCTGGCCGACGCGCTGGGCCTGCCGTTGCTGCCCTCGGCCGAGCCCGAGGCGTCGGCCCGCGGCGCCGCGCTGCTGACGCTCGAGGCCCTCGGCATGATTCCGCGGCTTGAGGATCTGCCCGCCACGCTGGGACCCGCGGTGCCCGCGGATCCCGCCCGTCACGCCCGCTACGAACCCGCCCTGCGCCGCCAGAAGGCGCAGTACTCGAAGCTCGTCCAGGAATGAGCGCGCTGCTTTGCGTCCTGCTGCTCCAGGCGACGCCGGCGGCGGCCTGGGAGGAGCGGACGCCCGAAGCGGCGGGCCTGTCCCCGGCGAAGCTCCAGGAGCTCCGCGATCTCGCCGGCGGCCGCGGCTGCGTCGTCCGCGGCGGCCGCCTCGTCGCCGCGTGGGGCGATCTGGCGAAGAGCGGCGACGTCGGCGCGGCCGCGCTGCCGGTGCTCAGCACCCTCCTGATGGTGGCGGTCCACGAGGGGAAGCTCAGCGGGGTGGATGCGCGGGTGTCGGAAGTCCAGCCCCGGCTCACGGGGAAGGACGCGGGCATCACCTGGCGGCACCTCGCTTCCCGGCTGTCGGGCTACGGGCTGGCGGAAGGGCCGGGCGAGGCGTGGTCGGCGAACGACGACTCGGTCGCGCTGTTCGCCGACACCCTGATGGACAGGATCTACCGGCAGCCGGCGAACGAGGTGATGGAATCGCGGCTGGGGCGGCTTTTGGGATTTCAGGATCCCTATGGCTTCGAGCCCGGGCAAAGGCTTTCGATTTCCCCGCGCGACTTCGCCCGTCTCGGCCTGCTGATCCTGCGGGGAGGCGCCTGGGGCCCCAAGGAGATTCTGGCCCCCAGTTTGACGTATCTCTCGATATCGGCGCCGGTGCCGTCGGAGACGCCGGGAGCGGGGAAGAGCATCCCTGCGGCGGGGCCGGGCTGCAGCAGCTTCAGCTGGTGGCTCAACGGAATCGACGCCCGCCGGCAGCTGCTGTTCGTGGACGGGCCGCCGGATCTGATCGCGGCGCTGGGGCAGGGCGGCAGGCAGGCCCTGTGGATCCTGCCCTCCCGGGACCTGGTCGTCGCCTGGAGCGACGCCCGTATCGACGACCTCGACCGGAGCCCGGGGAACCCCGAAGCCCGGATCAACCGGGCCGTCGGGCTCATGGCAGGATCCCTGCTCCCCTGAGCATGGCGGATCCTTATTGATCTCTTAATCCTTCCTTGACGACGGGTTCACCGGTCTCGGTGAAAATCCGCCTGCAGGTCCGCGCTCTGCGGCCTCCCCACCGACCTTCAGGAGAGACGGAGGACACCATGAACACGCACCAGCACTTCGAGGACCAGGTCAAGGATCTCAAGTCCCGAGTCATGGCGATGGGCACCTCGGCGGAGTCCATGATCGACCGCGCCGTGAAGAGCCTGCTCGACCGCGACGCCAGCCGACTGGCGGGAGTGTTCAAGACGGAGGAGGAGGTCAACACGTTCCAGCTCGAGATCGACGACAAGTCGATCAACATGCTGGCCCTCCAGAATCCCGTCGCCAAGGACCTGAGGCTCACCGTGATGTGCTCCCGCATCGCGGGCGAGCTCGAGCGGATCGGGGACCAGGCGGTGAACATTTGCCAGAATACGCAGGAACTTCTACGATATCCCCCGTTGAAGCCGCTGCTGGATATCCAGCAGATGGCCGAGATCGCCCGGCGCATGCTGCGGGACTCGCTGGATTCCTTCGTCCGGGGGGACACCGCGCTCGCCGAGAAGGTCCTGAAGACGGACGATCAGGTCGACGCCTTCAAGAACCAGATCTTCCGTGAACTGTTGACGTACATGATGGCCGATCCCGCGACGATCCCGCGGGCGCTGGCGCTGATCCTCATCTCGCGCAACCTGGAGCGCGTGGGGGATCATGCGACCAACATTGCCGAGGAGGTGATCTATGTGCTCCAGGGCCGCGACGTCCGGCACCACCACGAGGAAACCAAACGCCGTCCGGCAGGGAAGTGAGGCGTGAGCCGCACGATCCTCGTCATCGACGATGAGCCGGAGCTGGTGAAACTGCTGGATTACAATTTCACGAAGGCCGGGTACCTGGTGCTGTGCGCCAAGGACGGCGAGAACGGCCTGGCCGCCGCGCGGAAACATTCCCCCGACGCCATCATCCTCGACGTCATGATGCCCGGCCTGGACGGCTGGGAGGTCTGCAAGCGACTGCGCCAGGATCCCGCCACGTCCGCCCTCCCGCTCCTCATGCTCACCGCCAAAGCCGAGGAGGGCGACCGCGTCCTGGGCCTCGAGCTCGGTGCGGACGACTACGTCACCAAGCCCTTCGGCGTCCGCGAGCTGCTCGCCCGCGTCAAGGCGCTGCTGCGCCGCTCGGAGGTCGCGTCCGCGTCGCCGGAGGTGATCAAGACCGGGAAGATCGTGATCGACTCCAGCCGCCGCACCGTCACCGTCAACTCGAAGCCGGTGGCGCTCACGGCGACGGAATTCAATCTGCTGAAGGCCCTCGCCGAGAAGGAGGGCCGCGTCATCTCCCGTGAAGACCTGCTGTCCCTCGCCCGGGGCGACGAGGTCGCCGTGATGGACCGCACCGTGGACGTCCACGTCGCCGCGCTCCGCAAGAAGCTCGGCAAGCAGGGGGACATGATCGAGACCGTCCGCGGGGTCGGATACCGGATGAAGGAGTAGCGGGTGTTCCGGAAGCTGTTCGCCTCCACGCTCGGGTTGCTGGTCCTGGCCCTCGCCCTTTTCGGGCTGCTTTCGGCCGACGCGACCCGCTCGCATCTCCTGGACGAGATCGCCCGGCGGCTGGAGGCCGATGCGGAGATGCTCCGGATCCTGGTGACGGGCAACAGCGATCTCCACGCCCTCCAGACCATTCTGCAGGGAATGTCGCGGAAGCTCGAAGTGCGCAGCACCATCATCGACCAGGACGGCAAAGTGCTGGCGGACACCGACAGCGACCCCTCGGGCATGGACAACCACAACGTGCGGCCCGAGGTCATCGAGGCGCGTGCGAAGGGGAAGGGCACGGAGCGCCGTTACAGCGACACGTTGCGCACCGACATGATGTACCACGCCCTGCTCCTGAAGGAGCCTGCGGGCATGGTCGTCCGCGTCGCGCTGCCCCTCACCCGCGTCGACGAGGAGGTGGGCGCGGTATACCGGACCATGTTCCTGGCCTTCGCGGGGATCGCGGTCGTGGCCGCGATGGTCATGTTCCTCGTCGCGCGCGAGATCACTCATCCGCTGCGCGAAATCCGGATGCTGGCGGACTGGGTCGCGGCGGGCGACTTCACCCGGAAGGCGTCCACGCGCGCGCCGGACGAGATCGGCCACGTCGCCGCCGCGCTCAACCGCATGGCCGAGGAGCTGTCGACGCGCCTGGAGAAGGTCCGTGCGGAGCGCGCGAAGCTGGAGGCCGTCATCTCGAGCATGGAAGAGGGCGTCATCCCGATCGACGCCGAGGGCAAGATCGAGGGCGCCAACGGCGCCGCGCGCTCGCTGTTCGAGCTGCGCGACGCGCCGCAGGGCCTCCGCCTCTGGGAGGTGGTCCGGCTCCCCGGCCTGGAGGAGGCCGCCCTGAAGGCGCTCCGTGAACGCACCCCGGTCCGCGATTCGTTCGAGGTCGGAACCCGCGTCCTCTCCGTCCGGCTTTCGCCGGTGAGCGACGGCCAGGGCGTCGTCCTGGTGGCGCACGACATCACCGAGGACCGCCGCTACGACACGCTGCGCCGCGAGTTCGTGGCGAACGTGTCGCACGAACTGCGGACGCCCCTGTCGGTGGTCCAGGGCTACGTGGAGACGCTTCTCGAAGGCGCGTGGAAGGACGAGCACAGCGCCGTCGAGTTCCTGGGGATCATCGACAAGAACGTGCGCCGGCTCAGCTCGATCGTCAGCGACCTGCTGGACCTGTCGAAGCTCGAATCCGGCGGCCAGGTTTTCGAGCCGCGGTCGGTGGACGTGCGGGGCCTGGTCGAGCGGGTGGTCGAGGCGTTCCGGCCGGTGGTCGCGCGGAAGCGCCAGCAGATCCAGGTCGAGCTGTCCCCGTCGGCGGGGACCGTCGAGGCCGACGGGTCGCTGCTGGAGCGGGCGATGTCCAACCTCGTGGACAACGCACTCAAGTACACGCCGGAGGGCGGGCGCGTGCGCGTCGTCGCCGGATCGGAGAACGGCCAGGCGACGATGTCCGTCGAGGACAACGGGATGGGCATTCCCGAGAGCGACCTGCCGCGGATCTTCGAGCGGTTCTACCGGGTGGACAAGTCGCGGTCCCGCGATCTGGGCGGCACCGGCCTGGGCCTGTCGATCGTGAAGCACATCATCCAGCTCCACGGCGGGACCATCCAGGTCCGCAGCTCGATGGGGGTCGGCAGCACCTTCATCATCCGTCTCCCCCGCGAGCGCACCTCCTGAACCCCTGAAAATAGCCAGGTTGATTTCAGAAGGCTCGTCGGAACTCTGACATTTTTGTCGGATTCCGCCCCATGCCCCTGCGATCGGTCGTGGCATGCTTCCTGCTCCATACAGGGCATGGAAATAAAGTCGACAGAGCCGTCCGAGGGCGCCTTCAGCCGCAGGGTCCTGATCCTGGATGACGACCCCGTCACGCTGAAGATCCTGGCCCACTGCCTCCAGGCGCTCGGCATGGAGGTCTTCGCCTGCCGCGAGCGCGAGGCCGCCGAGGCCATTCTCGACCATACGCCGATGGACGCGGTCGTCACCGATCTCTGCATCTCCCCCTATGGCGGACTCGAAGGCGCGCACCTGCTGCGCCATATGGCGACGCATTTCCCGGAGACCGACTTGATCGTCGTCAGCTCGCACAGCAGCGACGACGTGCGCCGGATGAGCCTGGAGCTCGGGGCAAGCTCCTTCTTCGAGAAGCCCGTCGACACGGCCCTGCTGGCCGGGCGCCTGATGAGGGGCGTCAGCATCCCGGTCGAGCAGGCGCCCGGCGTCATTCACCAGATCGAAGCGCTCGACGAATTCCTGGCCTCCCGGCCGATCCATTCGGTCCTGCAGCCGATCGTGTCCCTGCAGGAAGGCCGCCGCTTTCACCCGGTGCACGGCCTGGAATGCCTCGCCCGCGGCCCGCGCGACTCGATGATGCGGAATCCGGAGATCCTCTTCGAGTACGCGTCCCGCAAGGAGCGCCTCTATGACACCGACCTGCTCTGCATCGCCGCCGGCCTCGAGGAGGCGCGGCGGATGGCACGCGGTCCGCGGATCTTCCTCAACGTCCAGCCGCGCTCGATGACGAACCCCGAGTTCCCGCGCGTCGTCACCCGTCTCGTCGAGGAGGCCGGGTTCTCGCCGACCGACATCGTCTTCGAGCTCGTCGAGCAGCAGACGATCCTCAACCCGCGCGCGTTCGCCAGCACCGTCGCCATGATCCGCCGCCACGGGTTCAAGGTCGCCCTCGACGATTTCGGCGTCGGCTTCTGCAACCTGAACCTGCTGCTGGACCTGCATCCCGACTACGTGAAACTGCCGCGGTATTTCGCGCGCGGCGTCCAGGACGACGTCGACCGCCAGGAAGTCGTGCACGCGGTGCGGTCGCTGGTGGCGCTGCTGGGCAAGCCGGTGATCATGGAGGGGATCGAGACGGTCGAGGAGCTGGAGAAGGTGCGGCGGCTCGGCGTGGAATACGCGCAGGGGTATTACTTCTCGAAGCCGATGCGCGCGGAGGACCTGCTCAAGTCGCCGTCGTTCGCGACGGCTCCCGCCGCGATCTAGTTCTTCGCGAGCGCGTAGATCGGCATCGTCGGCCGGTTGCTGCCGCCGGCCGGCTCCATGGTGATCGCGAACTCGCAATCCGGCGTGATCGGATTCTTCATCGTATCGCGCCCGCGGAGTCTGCCCGACGGATCGAGGACGAAGAGGCCTTGTCGGACGGGATCCGGTTTCCCCGGAATGAGGTGCCAGAGCTGGTAGACCTTCCCCGGGGGCAGCTTGGGCAGGCCCTCGACCATGAGGACGACCGTCCGGTCGTCCACCTTGACGCGGCCGGTGACGTCATGCGGCCCGCTCATGGGGATGCCCGGATGGATCAGCGAGTATCCGATGAAGGAAAAGAGGGCGACGGCGGCGAGGGACCAGAAGACGCGGGTGAAGACCGGCGCGGAGCGCTCGGCGCGGGGCGCGACGGCGTCCAGGATGCGGCCCTTCAGGGCGGGGGAGGGGGCGACGGGCTCCAGAGAAAGGGGGATCGCCAGCGCCGCGTCCCGGTATTCCCGGACGAGCGCCTGGAGGGACTCGGAATTCTTCAGCTCCTCGGTGAAGAGGGCGAGATCCTCCCCGTCCAGCGCGTCCAGCGCGTAGAGCGGGGCCAGGGCTTCAATGTCCTGCGGGTTCAATCGGCTTCCCCCGACAGGGCCGGCAACGCCTGTCTCAACTTGATCATCCCCAATCGGACGCGCGTCTTGATGGTGCCGAGGGGCTCTCCCAGGCGCTGGGCGATCTGCGTCTGGGAGAGGCCCTCGAAATAGGCCAGCTCGATGGCCTGGCGCTGGTCGGCGGGCAGGGCCGCGATGGCCTTCGCGAGGCGTTCGCGCTCCTCGGTGGAGGCGTCGTGGCCGTGGGACTCGTCGTGCCCGCCCGGGGCATGATCGACGGAATGCAGGGTGGCGCGCTGGAGCGCCTCGCGGCGGCGGAGGCGGTCGATGGCGCCGTTGCGGACCCAGGACAGCAGCCAGGCGGCCGGGGAGCCCCTGGCAGGATCATAGCGGCCGGCCTCCTGCCACACCCGAGTGAAGACGATCTGGAGCACGTCTTCCGCCTCCGAGCGGTCACCCAGGATGCGGCCGGCCAGGGCCAGGGCCGGAGGCGCATAGCGGTCATACAGGTCCGCCAGCGCCTGGGAGTCCTTCCCGGCGACCTTGACCAGCAGCGCCTGATCCGACGACTTCGGATCGTTCAGAACCGCATCCTCCATCTCGCTCCCCGGGGATACGCGGCCCGGATCGGGCCGGATTCATGATCCCTATTGGCGCCGATCCGTCAATCAAATTTCCCGGAACCGGGAAATTGTGCATGCGGACGATTTCCGGGAACAAAACCCCCTGACTAAGTGTCCATAATACACTTACTTAGTGTGAGAGATACACGAACGGAGGGGTTATGATGGGCATCCGCTACATGAAGACCGCGCCGACGACCTACGTCCTGCACTACAGCGGCGGCAAGCTCAAGCAGGAAGGTCCCGGCCTGTCGTTCTTCTACTATGCGCCCACGTCGGTCATCGCCGCGGTCCCCCTCGGCAGCGTCGACGTCCCCTTCGCCTTCAGCGAGGTCGCCGTCGACTTCCAGGCCGTCACGATCCAGGGACAGCTGACCTACCGCGTCGCCGATCCCCGGAAGATCGCCGGCCTCCTCGACTTTACGGTCGCGCCCAACGGCAGCTACCTGGCCGAGGACCCGATGACGCTGTCCGACCGCCTGATTCCCGTCGCCCAGGTCCTGGCCCGCGCGGTCACCCAGCGCTTCGCCCTCCGCGAGATCCTGACGCGCAGCGAGACGATCGTGACGGAGGTCCTCCCCGCGCTGCGGAAGGATCCCGCGATCACGCTCCTGGGCATCGAGGTGCTGGGCTTCTCCATCCTCTCCCTCAAGCCGACGCCCGAGATGGCCAAGGCCCTCGAGGCCGAGGCGCGCGAGGCCCTGCAGCGCCGCTCCGACGACGCCATCTACCTGCGCCGCAACAACGCCGTCGAACAGGAGCGCATCATCAAGGAGAACGAGCTCGCCACCGACATCGCCGTCGAGGAGAAGAAGCGCCAGGTCCGCGAAAAGCAGATGGCGGCCGACATCGCGATCGAGGAGCAGCGCAAAGAGCTGATCGAGACCCGCGTCGGGAACGAGCGGAAGGACGCCGACAGCCGCGCCTACGCCCTGGAGGCCACGCTCAAGCCCTTGCGGACCATGGAGTGGAAGACCCTCATGGCCGTGGCCGCCGGCGGTGGAGACCCCCGGACCATGATCGCCGTCGCGTTCCGCGAGCTGGCGGAGAATGCCGGAAAGATCGGCGAGCTGAACGTCAGCCCGGATCTGCTGCAGTCCCTGATGAAGGGAGGCAAGGGATGACTCTGGAAAAGATCGTCGTCGTGACCCGCAAGACGCGCCTCGAGGGGCTGATCGAGCGGTTCAACAGCCGGGCGCAGGCGAAGTTCTACCTCGAGCATTCGGGCGGGGACTTCGCCGATTACGAGCGCGAGGATTCGACGTACCGGCGGGCGGTGGAAACCGTCCGCCGGACCATCGACGTCGGCCTCAAAGTCCAGGTCGTGGAGCGCTCCCTGGTGCCCACGATGATGTTCACCGGCCAGGACGCGATCGTCCCCGTCGGCCAGGACGGCCTCGTCGCCAACACGGCCAAGTACGTGGGCGAGCAGCCCATCATCGCCGTCAATCCCGATCCCTCTCGCTTCGACGGGATCCTGCTGCGGTATTCGCCGGCGCAGACCCGGGCGGCGCTGATCGCGCTCCTCGAAGGGAAGGCCCGCGAGCGCCAGGTGACGCTGGCGGAGGCGGTGCTGGAGGACGGCCAGCGTCTGCTCGGCTTCAACGACCTCTTCATCGGCGCCCGGACGCACGTCTCGGCGCGCTACAAGATCGGATTCAACGGCCGGTCGGAGCCGCATTCGTCGAGCGGGGTCCTCGTCTCGACGGGCGCCGGCTCCACCGGCTGGCTCTCTTCCGTCTTCGCGATGGCGGGCGCCGTGTCGACGTTCTCCGGCGGCCAGCCGGGACACGCCCTCAAGCTCGACTGGGAGGATCCGCGCCTGGTCTTCGTCGTCCGCGAGCCCTACATCAGCCGTCATTCGATGGCCGGAATCGCCGCGGGGTTGATCGACGCGGGCAAGGAGCTCCTGCTCGAATCGCAGATGCCGTCCGGCGGGGTGATCTTCTCCGACGGGGTCGAGGCCGACGCGCTCGACTTCAACTCGGGCGCCCGGGCGCATATCCGTGCCGCGACCCGGAAAACGCACCTGGTCGTGAACTGAAACGGCTAGGGAAGCGGGACCGCGACGATCGTCGCGGCTCCCGGCCAGAAGATCCAGACCCCGGCTTCCATCGCGTCGAGGAGACGGTGCACCGTTTCGATGAGCTTCGCGGGAGGCTTCCCCTCCTCTTCGCTGCGGGCGTGGGACTGCGCCAGGTCGTCCACGATCTCCTCCATGGCTCTCGCCGGGACGAAGGCGGCGTTGCGGGCGGCATTGGCCAGGTCCGTTGCGGCGGCGTCCCGTTCCTCCGGCAGGAACATCGCGCCGGCCCCGGAGACCAGTTCCACCGCGGGTTCGAGCAACTGCGACTGGAGCCGCGTCTCGAGGAGCTGGGTCTTGAGGGCGGTCCGGGCGGCCTTGCGCGCCCGGGACCCGGCGTTCTGGATTCGCTCCACGAAATCCCGGGGTTCATTGCCACAGCGCTGCCCGATGCGGTGAACGGCGTTGAACCAGGTTCCCTGGAACCTGCCGGTGGAGAACTCCTCGAGAACGGCGTCGTAGAGGCGCTGGAAGGGCCAGGCCGGCGTCCGGACCGCACCCGCCTCCGCGTAGCGGCGCAGGCCGGCCTGCAGGGCCTTCCGGACGGCCGCTTGGGGATTCGTCGCCCCGTCGAAGCCGGGAAACGTCAGTCCGAGGGTTTCGTAGAGCACGTGCAGGGACGCGGGGGCGGGGCTGAAATCCGCGGCGGGCTTCCGCCCGACGAGCCCCTTCAGGCGCTTCAGGATCCCGTCCGCCTCGACTCCGAATCCGGCCATCCGCTCCGTCATAAGGCCCCCGCCCTGATTTGTCCAGAATCGCGCATTTCCAATGGATAGACTCGCTTGCGGCCGGACCCCGCATTTCCTATAATCCGGGCTGTCCTAGTACCCTTTTCCCCTATTTACGGCTGATCGTGGACCAACAGCGTCGCCAGCGACATCACGGCCATAACCGCCCCCAGCATCATCACGGACCCCGGCCCAACCGGCCGCCTCAGCACAACCGGCCGCCCCAGCACCAGCAGAATCCGAACCGGCCGAAGACGCCGTCGCTCTTCGAGTCGCTGACGGCGGTCCAGCCGACGGTCCGTCTCAAGCTGGAGACGGACCCCGGCGAGTTCTCGACCCGCGTGCTCGACATGTTCGCGCCCATCGGGAAGGGGCAGCGCGGCCTCATCGTCGCCGCGCCGCGCACCGGCAAGACGATCCTCATCCAGAAGATCGCCAAGGCCGTCCTCAAGAACAACCCCGAGGTCCACGTCATCATCCTCCTCGTCGACGAACGCCCCGAGGAGGTGACCGACTTCAAGGTCGCTCTCAAGGGGACGACCGCCGAGGTCATGGCCTCCAACAACGACCAGCCGCCCCAGGAGCACGTCAAGGTCACCGAGGCCGTGCTTGACAAGGCCAAGCGCCTCGTCGAGGAGAAGAAGGACGTCCTCATCCTCTTCGATTCGCTGACCCGCATGACGCGGGCATACAACCATATGACTCCCCAGCGCGGCCGCACCATGACGGGCGGCATCGACGCCGCCGCGTTCATGGGTCCGCGCGGCTTCTTCGGCGCGGCCCGCGCCGTGGAGCAGGGCGGCTCGCTGACGATCATCGGCAGCGTCCTCGTCGAGACGGGGTCACGGATGGACGACGTCATCTTCGAGGAGTTCAAGGGCACCGGCAACATGGAGCTGTATCTGACGCGCGACCTTGCCGACCGGCGCATCTTCCCGGCCTACGACCTGGTCCGCTCGGGCACGCGTCGCGAAGAGCTGCTGCTGCCGGAATGGGAGCTGAAGCAGATCTACCGGCTGCGCCGCGAGGTGGCCAACCACAAGGCGCTCGACGCGATGGAAGCGATGCTCAAGCAGCTCGAGAAGTACAAGACCAACGAGGAATTCCTCAAGTCGCTGGGATAGCCGCCATGGCGTTCCAGAAGCGCGAGCTGTACCGGCGGTTCTACCAGGTCTTCGTTCCCCGATCCTATACTCCCGAACGACCCTGGCCGCTCATCGTGTTCCTCAACGGCGTCGGCGAAAACGGCGTCGACGGCGACCTGCAGCTGCGCGCGGGATTGCCGCCCTACGTGAGCGCGAACGAGTGGACCTTCCCGGCCTTCGTCCTCGCGCCCCAGTGCAAGGGGCCCTGGAAGTTCGTCGGCGAGGACGAGCGCGTCATCCTGGGCTCCATCCTGGCCGCGCAGCGGGAGTGGTCGATCGACACCAGCCGCATCTACCTGACCGGTCTGTCCCAGGGCGGCTGCTCGACGTTCGACCTGGGTGCGAAATATCCCGATCTCTGGGCCGGCCTGGTCGTGATCTGCGGCGCCGGCGACCCTGACGATGCCGACCGCATCAAGGCGCCGATCTGGATCTTCCACGGCGAGCTCGATCCCTCCGTGCCGCCGTCGGGCCCGCACGCGTGGGACGCGTCCAACGTCGGCGGCCGCGACATGTCGAACCTCATCCCCGGCGCGAAATACACCGAGTATCCCGGCGCCGACCACTTCATCTGGGACCGCGTCTACGCGGATCCCGAGCTCTGGACCTGGCTCCTCGAGCAGCACCGGTGATCGCGATCGTCGGCGGGGGCATCGTGGGCCTCGCCACCGCCTACGCGCTGCGCGACCGGAAGCCCGTCGTCTTCGAAAAGGAGCGCGGGGTCGGCCGCCACCAGACGGGCCACAACAGTGGCGTGATCCACTCGGGCATCTATTACAAGCCGGGCTCCCAGAAAGCGAAGCTCTGCGTCGAAGGCGCGCGGCTGATGCGGGAGTTCTGCCGCGAGCACTCGATTCCCCACGAGATCTGCGGCAAGGTGGTCGTGGCGACCGATGACGCGGAAGTCCCGCGCCTCGAGGAGCTGCATCGCCGGGCGACCGCCAACGGCGTCCCGGCCGAGCGCATCCGCCCGGAGCGCCTGCGGGAGATCGAGCCCGAAGCCCGGGGCATCGCGGCCCTGCACGTCCCCGGCACGGGCATCATCGACTACGTCGCGGTCGCAAGAAAGCTCGCGACCTTCGTCGAAGTGCGGACCGGCGTCCGCGTCGACGACGTGCGCGCGCTGAAGGCGGACCTCGTCATCAACTGCGCGGGACTGCACAGCGACCGGGTCGCGCGCTCCAGGACGAAGATCGTGCCGTTCCGCGGGGAATATTACACGCTGAAGCGGCCGTCGCTGGTGCGCGGCCTGATCTATCCCGTCCCGGATCCGGCGTTCCCGTTCCTCGGCGTCCACTTCACTCGTATGGTGGGCGGGGGCGTGGAGGCCGGCCCGAACGCGGTGCTGGCGCTGCAGCGCGAAGGCTACCGCTGGAGCGACATCCGGGTGCGGGACCTGCTCGAGACGCTTGCGTACAGGGGCTTCCACACGCTCGCGCGCCGGCACTGGCAGATGGGGCTGATGGAGGTCTGGCGCTCGTGGAGCCGCGCGGCGTTCCTGCGCTCGCTGCAGCGGATGCTCCCCGCGGTGACGATGGACGACCTCGAGCCGGGCGGCTCCGGGGTGCGCGCCCAGGCCCTCGACCCCAACGGCGCGCTCGTCGACGACTTCCGCATCGAGCGCCGCCCGGGCCAGATCCACGTCCTCAACGCGCCGAGTCCGGCCGCGACGGCGTCACTCGCGATCGGCCGCCATATCGCGTCTCTCGCCTGAAAGCCCCGAGCGCACGGAGTATGATCTGGACATGCGCCCGCGGAAGGAGAAGGAGGAAGTCGACCCCCCGTTTCCCGGGTATATCCGGGAGATCCGCCTGAAGCGGACCGGGATCCCCGGATTCGAGAACTATCCGTATTCCCTTCCGGTCGTCAGGACGCTTGGGACGCTCCGGCTGCATCCGAAGGTGACCTTCTTCGTGGGGGAGAACGGGAGCGGCAAGTCGACGCTCCTCGAAGCGGTCGCCAACGCCGTCGGCATGAATGCCGAAGGGGGCGGCAAGAACTTCTTCTTCGCCACCCGGCGTTCCGACTCTGATCTCGGGGAGCATCTGATCGTCGTCCGCGGGGCCGAGCGCGAGAAGGACTGCTTCTTCCTCCGGGCGGAAAGCTTCTATAACGTCGCAACCGAGATCGAGAAACTCAACCTGTACCTGGGCGATTACGGGGATCGATCCCTGCACGAGCAGTCCCACGGGGAATCGTTCCTCGCGCTCTTCACCCACCGGTTTTTTGGCCGCGGGTTCTACGTGCTCGACGAGCCTGAGGCGGCCCTTTCACCCCAGCGCCAGATGGCCTTTCTTGCAGCCTTGCACGCGCACGTGACGGACCGGAAATCCCAGTTTGTGATCGCGACCCACTCGCCGATCATCCTGGCCTATCCTCACGCGACCATTTACGAGTTCTCCTCCGAGGGCATCCGCGAGACGAAATACGAGGATACCGAGCAGTACCGGACGACCCGGAGTTTCCTGGAAGACCGGGATCGCTTCCTGCGCCATCTCCTGGCGCCCCTGAAGGACGACCCGCCTCAGTAACGGAGGTTGGCGGACCGCGGCGCGGGCCAGGTGACGCCGGGGACGGTGATCCCGATGAACGGCATGTCTTCGACCGAGATGCCCTGCGAGCGATGCCGGATGTCGTCGCCGATGAAGGTCCGCATCCCGAACGTCATCCCCGCCGACAGGGCGAAGTCGACATAGGGATTCGCCCAGCGCACCCCGACCTCCGCGGTGTTCACCTCGAAGAACACCTCCTGTCGTTCCTGATCGCGGATGTGGAAGCCGTCGATGCGGCGGGTGACCGCGGTGAAGATCGTGATGCCGGAGCCGAGGTCGACGTCGACCCGCGCCCAGGCCTGCGACGGGACGCGCCAGAGCGCCGAGAGGGTCAGAAAGTCCGTGGGACGCCAGGTCAAGTTCGTTTCGGGGAAGCCGAGCCACAGCGTGAGCGAAGGATCGGGCGTCACCTCGACCATGAAGTAGGGCAGGGGGATCGCGCTGGCGAAGCCGCGGTTGCCGTCGTACGTCAGCCCGACATGCCACACGTCGGTGGCGCCGAAGCGTCGCTGGAACTCCAGCGTCGCCGCTCCGTACAGCGCGTGCGTGTTGTCCCAGCGGCCGTCGTTCGCCGTCCCCATCCCCGCGCCGGCCAGGACCGTCCACTCGGGATCGATCGTGGCGAGCTTTCCCCCGACCGAGATCGCGACGTCGCCGAAGGCGTGGTTGTAGAAGTCGTCCCCCGAGTAGGCCGTGATCGTGTTCAGCTTGTAGCCCAGCCATACGGACGGGTTCAGGTCGACCTGGTCGAACTTGATCCGGCCCTTCGAGTCCCAGTTGAACATGTAGAACGACTCGCCCGAGTCTTCGATCTCGCGCGCGAAGGTGCGATAAGGCCGGTCGAAGGTCTCGGCCCAGAAGTTGTCCGTCTTCCAGGTCTTCGTGACGAGGCGCTCGTCCACCTGGGCCTCGAGGGCGGAGACCGAGCCGAGCAGGACCATCAGGACGAGAAGGGCTCTCATCGAGGGCCCATGGTAACCGGAGGATGCAGCGGCGGCGAGAAAAGACCCTTGCCGGTTGACCTGCGCAATTATTAGGTCATAGTAAAGACGTCGTGGGACAGGAAATCGTCTACTGCTTCAAGTGCAGTTCCCGCATCGTCGGCGCCGACTCCGGCAAGGGCGTGGCGTACAGCATCGGCGACCGCGTGGCCTGCGCCGCCTGCGCCTCCGCGATGCTCACCCACCTGCCGCCCCAGGAGCGGGAGGACCTGCTCGCCCGCATGCTCAAGGAGACCAAGAGCAAAACCCGCGCGGTCTCGAAGCGCACGCCGAGCCGGGGAACGGAGATCATCCCGCCGCCGCCCCAGGCGCCGCCGTCGAAGACTCCGGTGATCGCGGCCGTCGTCGGGATCGCCGTCCTCGTCATGGTCCTCGTCGTCGCCATGTCCGGCAATTCGCCTCCGAAGGTGCCGGATCCGGCCCCGACCCCGCCGCAGCCGAGGGTCGAACGGACCGCTCCCGAGCCGCCGAAGCCTCGCGAGAACTTCGATGCCGAGCTCGCGAGGATCGACGACAGCATCGCCGGCGTGAGCCGGCAGGAGGGCTATAAGGAGGCCCTGGAGTATCTCGCCAGCGCGCGGAAGCGGCACGACGCCCCGGAGTGGACGCTGCCGATCGACCGGCGCCTGGGCAAGACCAACGACGAGATCCAGGCCCTCTACGCGTCGCTCGAGAACAAGGCGCTCGAAGCGCGCCGCCGCGGCTCCGAGGTCGAGGTCAAAGAGATCTGCGACCGCGTCGGCCGCTGGAGTCTCCCCGAGCGGTCCACGGCGCTGCGGAAGTCGATCGACGCCGTCGCGCCCGGCATCTTCAAGCAGGGGGCCGACGGGATCGTCTGCATCGAGGCGGAGCATTTCTCCGACCGCAAGGACGAGAGCGGGCATTCGTGGACCTTCGTCAAACAGCCGCCCGGCTTCGAAGGCGACGGCGCGATGCAGGGGCTCCCGAACGACGGGACGCTGTTCACGACCGACTATGCGGCGAAGAGTCCCCGGCTGGATTTCCGGATCGAGTTCGTGAAGTCGGGGCCGCACTATGTGTGGGTGCGCGCGGCCGCGGACGCCGACTCCGACAATTCCTTCCACTGCGGGCTGGACGGCGAGCCGGTGAAGACGCTGGGGCAGATGGCCTATCCCGCGACGAAGAAGTGGGTGTGGACGAACAAGCAGAACGACGGCAAGAACGCGACGTTCACCGTCGCGGCGCCGGGCGTACACACCTTCAGCTTCTGGGTCCGGGAGGACGGCGCCTTCATCGACCGCTTCATCCTCACGACGGATCCCAAGTGGGGGCCCAAGGGCAACGGACCGCCCCAAAGCCCGCGCTGAAATGAAGATGTGGCCGGATGCCAAGGGACGGCTCCACGATCTGCGGCGCTGGCTGGAGGCCGTGGCTTCCGACGCCGCCCGCGACCGAGCTCAGGATGACGGGATGCTGTCGGAGGCGGGAAAGCTCTACGACGAACACTTTCTCGACGGGGAGCAGTCGGCGGCTCTCTCGGAGCTCGGCGACGCCCTCCGCGGGGGCGCCCCGATCGTCCCCGTCCTCGCCGAGCGCTGCCTTCGTCTCATCCACCCGGCCTGAGCGACGGTTGCAACAAACCAATCGAACTGATTTGTCGCGGCATACGGGCGGCGGGAAACTCTCGGCGATGGTAGAGAAGATCCGAGGGTTCCAGCCTCAGGGACCGGCGATCATGAAAAACGACGACAAGTCGAACGGCGAAACTCTGTCCAAGGCCGACGAGGCTCTTTTCTATCAGCTTCTCGAGACCGAGCTCGGCGGTGTCGAGGTCTACACGACGGCGCTGGATTGTGCGATCAACGAGGATCTGCGCGAGGAATGGACCCAGTACCTGGACCAGACCAGGAAGCACGTGGAGATCGCCACGCGGCTCGTGATGGCGGTCGGGCTGGACCCGGAGGCCCAATCCCCCGCCCGGAACCCCGTGCATCCCATCGGGGAAGCGCTCGTGAAGGCCATGAAGGAGGCGAAGGAATCGGGGGATGCGGGCGCCGCCCAGCGGGCGGCCTGCGAAGCCATCGTCCTCGCCGAGACGAAGGATCCTATGAACTGGGAGCTCCTCGGAGAGATCGCGGGCCGCTTCAAAGGCGAGACCGGCAGGATGATCCACGACGCGGTGAAGGAGGTCGAGGACCAGGAGGATGAGCACCTGTACCACACAAAAAGGATAGGCACGGGAGCTCTGGCTGCAGTCCCTGGGCCGGCCGGCCGTGCTGCCTCCCCCGGAGGAGCAGAAGGACGTCAAGACGGCGATCGGCGCCCAGCGCGCCAAGAAGGGGTGGAAGGCCATGCGCAAGACGCGCGAGGCCTCCTGGTCGCCCTTCTGCAATAAGGGACTCCGAGTCCCCTATTGCAGGGCGCCTTACGCCGGCTTCACCTTCGTCCTGCGGTAGATCCGCATCCCGAGCCAGCCGATCAGGCCGACCGGCACCACGAAGCAGAGGCCGACGATCACCAGCGTCAGCGACCAGGACAGCGCGGTCAGGCCCACCGAGAGGCCGCTCTTGATGCGCGTCCAGGGGCCGGACTCGGCGTCCACCAGCTGCGACGGGTTCGAGATCGTCACGTCGAGGCGGCCGACGGCCAGCTCGCCCTCGGGCGCCTGGGCATTCCGCAGCGTGTCGAAGACCCGCAGCGTGCCCATGCGCTTGATCTTGTCGGCCGCCCCGCGGGCCGCCGAGAGCGGCAGGTCGATCGTGAACTTGCTGTTGTGGCGGCCGTTGGAGCCCGTCGTGTCGCGGGACTCGATGACCCGGCCCTTCAACTCCGCGGCCAGCGCTTCCACGGCGCTGACGGCGGCGTCGACCGGCTCGACCTCGACCGCGATGACGAAGGTGTCGCGCGGCGGGATGGTCGAGAGGTTGATGACGGTCAGGTTGAGGCGCTTCTTGGAGTCGACCGTCCGGTCGTTGTCCTGGGCGCGGACCGAGCTCCGCGTGAGCACCTCGCCGGAGGCGGCAAGGGCGGCCTGGATCTTCGCGTCGTTGTCGCGGCGGTAGTCGAAGAACAGCGACGCGCTCACGTTCTGCCGGTCGTTCTCGTTCAGCTGGGCGTTCGAGACCCGCGCGTCCGCGGCGGCCAGGGCGTCCTGCAACGCCTTATAGGCGGCGGGCACGTCCTTCGACGCGATCGTGATCGTCGTCGTCTCGCGCGGATCCACGAGCCCCATCGCGAAGATCTGGACCTGGAAGCCCTTCTTCGACTTCGTCACATTCTGGGTGTCGGGGTTCTCGGTGACGTCGAGGCGCATGACCTCGCCGGCGGCGCGGATGTCGAGCAGGACGGCGTCGGCCTCGGCGGACTTGATCTCAAAGCGGAGCGTGCCCGTGGTCTGGTCGTTCTTCTGACGGTTGAGGCTCGACGTCACCACGCGGCCGCCGGCCTTCTCGATGCGGGCGAGGATGGTCTTGTAGGCGGCCTCGGCGTCGTTGGCGGCCATCGCCAGGACGACGGTCTCGCGCGGGCTGATGTTCGCGAGGTTGTAGATCGAGATGAAGAACTGCGTGTCCTTCTGCTTGACCTTGAGGGCTTCGAGGACCTTGATGCCGCCCTCGGTTTCCTGGACGCGGTCGATGTCGAGCCGCGCGACGTTGCCGAGCTGCTTGAAGCGGTCGCGGAGCGGACCGGCGGCGTCGGGGCTGACCTCGAAGTGGACCAGGGCGCTGTACTGTCCTGCGGCGAGCTGCTTGAGCTCGGACTTGGTGACCCGACCCTTGGCCTCGGCGACGGCGGCGAGGGCCGCCTTATGGGCCTTCTCGACGTCCTCGACCTCGAGGCCGATCTGGACGCGCTCGGTCTCGGTGACGGCGCTGGCGGAGCGGATCTCCTTCTCGGTGAGGGTGACGGTGATCGTGCTCATGCCGATCTGGTTGTCGTAGTAGCGCTTCTCGCCCTCGTACGATTCGATCTTGGTGCGCCACTCGCCGAGTTCCTTCTCGGCGAGGAGCAGATCCTTGATCTCGCCCTTGCCGTCCTTGATGATGCGGAGCAGGCGCTCCTCCATGGCGCGGGCGGCCCTGAGGCGGCTTTCCAGGTCGTAGTACTGGCGACCGACGTCCTGGCTGCGGATGTTCTGGCTCTTGAGCTCACCCATGCCGCGGAGCTTGAGGAGCAGGGTGTCGAGCCGCTCGGGCGGGACGCGGACGACGACCACCCCACGGACCTTGCCGTTGGGGAGCTTGTCGCTGTTGACGGTCGCGATGAACCCGGCTTCCTCCTCCACGAGCTTGGTGATGGTGAGGACGCTGGTGTCGAACGACTCGATCTCGTACTCGACCTCGCCGGTGCGGATGACCCTGCGCTGGAACTGCTGGGCGGGCTGCTGGGGATCGGCCTGCTGCGGGGCCTGGTCCTTGCCGGCGCCCTGGCCCCCGCCGCCCTTGTCCTGCGCGCCGTTCTGCTGCGCCTGGCGCTCCTTGAACTCGCCGGCGCGGGGCGCGGTCTTGCGCAACTGCTCATCGACCTTCTCGGCCTTGGCCATCTCGCCCTTGAGCGCCTTCGCATCGGCGGGCGCGTCGCCGGGCTTGAAGTAGTTCGGCTCCGCGGGCGCCTGGGCGGGTCCATTGTTGCGGTAGCTGTAGACCTGCTTCTGCTGGCCCTCCTGAAGGGCGAGCACGGAAGCCGGGGCAGCGGCCGCCGGTTCCGGGCTCGCGCCGCGGCGCCCTTCGCCGGGTCCGCCGCCGATGCCGGGAGCCTTGGCGGCCAGCGACGACATCCGGTCATCCAGGCTTTCGTTGTGATCGGACTGTCCGCCGAAGGCCCGCAGCTCGCGGGATTTGTCGCGGTCGCGGGACAGGCGGTCGACGCCGCCCAGCTCCTTGAGCTTCTCGGGCTCCAGTCGCGCCAGGGCCAGCTCATCGGCGCTCGCGGCCGATCTGGACAGTCCTTGGTAATTCGCGCCGCCGGCCGGCGAAGCGCCGAGTCCGGAATTCGGATCCACCCCCAGAGGCTCCGGCGGCGTCATGGTCGCGGCCATCGGCGCAGCGCTGGAGGCTCGTTCCAGGGCCATGAGCGGACTATTGCCCTGGTCGACTTCGATGATGACGTAGCCCAGCACGCCCAGGAGCATGACCGCGGCGACGGCCATCAGGATGCGTCCCGCGGCCGACCGTTGAGAGGGGGCGGGTTGAAATCGCAGCTTCTGGATGATGCGCTCCTCCATGCCGGCCTTGGCGCGGACGGGCGTGAAGAGCTCGTCCATCTGGCGGTCGAAGCGGCGGGCGGCGTCGAGCTCCGCGATGCATTCGGCGCAGGAGGCGGCGTGGGCCTCGAGGCGCGCGCGCTCCTCGGCGTTGAGGCCGCCGGCGAGATGCGCGGCGATGTGCTCCTTGGCCCACTCGTGGTCAGCGTGACTCATGGGAGACCTCCTGTTTGACGGCCCGGCGCAGCAGCTGGAGGCCTCGATAGAGAAGGCCGCGGAGCGAGCCCGCGGAGAGGCCGAGCTGCAGCTGGATCGCGTCGTAGTCGGAACCGTCGATGTATCGAAGCGTGAGGGGAAGCCGGTATTCTTCGGGGAGGGACTGGAGGATCGCGCGGACCTTTTCGCGGGTCTCGGCGGCGCCGGGAACTTCGGGGTCGGGGGCCGCGACGCCGTCGAGCACCTCCTGGCCGGCGCGAGGAGGCGGCGCTCGCCGGATGGCGCCCGCGCGGCGGTAGGAGTCGATCAGCGTCGTCTGGGCGACGGTCATCAGCCAGGCCCGGAAGCCGAGCGGGTCGCTGATCTGTCGGATGGACCGGAACGCGCGCAAGTAAGTCTCCTGGACGAGGTCTTCGGTGGTGTGGGGATCGCCCGTATCCAGATAGAGTCTGGCGTAGACCATCCGGGACGTTCGCCTCACCAGTTCCTCGAACGCCGCGCGGTCACCGTCCCGCGCCCGGCGTACGAGGCCCTCTTCATTGTCCATGGGGCTCCTCGTCTGCTGGACTAAACGTACCTTGGACGGGAGCGTCACGCCGAAAGTGCGCGGAATTCCGCCTACTTCGATTCCAGGTGCTTCAGGTGGTCCGCCGCTTCCTTCTTGAGGGCGGCTTCCTCCAGCTCGTGGCCGGCATGGGGCTTGGAGGCGAGGACGAAGGTCAGCTGTTCCCTCGCCGGTTTGGTTTTGCCGACGGTCTCATAGGAGAGACCGAGCCAGAGGCCGTTTCTCAGGTTGTCCGGGGCGGACTTCCGGGCCCGCTCGAGGTATTCGATCGCCTTGGGATTGGAGCCCAGGAGGGGCCAGCCCGGCGTCTGCTGATAGATGCGGCCCAGCATGCGTGCGGGACCCGCGCCGTCATAGTCCGGCGAAAGGCGGTCCGCGATCTCCAGCTCTTTCACCGACTGCTTGAGCACGGCATAGGACTGCTCTCCATCCGAGCTGTAGAGCAGGAGGATGCCGTTCCAATAGTGCGCGGGACCGGATTGCGGATCGATCGACAGCGCCCGCGTCGCCGCGATCTTCCCGGCTTCCCGGTGCTCCTTGTGCCTCGGCTTCTCGGCCTGCTTCCCGAGATCGTACGTGTCGACCAGGAGGGCGTGCGCCCGGGCCAGGTCGATCAGCAGCGGGAGGCCGGGACCCGGATCCGAAAAGAGGCCGTTCAGCAGGACGATCGCCTGCTCCAGGGCGCCCGGCGTCTCACGGGCCTCGATCAGCTCCTCGGCCTTCCTGAGGATCGCGTCGCGGTCGGCGGGAGTCTTTGGCTTTTCTTCAGGCGCGGATTGAAGGGCCAGCAGGAGGAGGGTGAGGACGACGTTCATACCGTTGAGCCGATAACACCAGTCTATCATGCCGAATCCTGCGACGTCTTCGAACTGCTGCGACCGCGACCGCTCCGGATCGTAGAATGCTCCGCGTGGAACCCGAACCGGCGGCCCCTCGTCCCTCGCCGCCGGAGGCGTGGTATCTCAACCCGACCCTGCATCTCGTCCTCAATTGCCTGCTCATGACGGTCTCGGAGCTGCTCCTCAAGAAGGGCGCCACCCGGACCGCCCGGATCCCGGCGCCGCGGTGGCTGGAGTGGACGGGGATCATGACCCTGGGCTCCGGCTGGGTCCTCGGCGGCATCGCGGTCTATATCCTGGCCTTCGTCAACTGGCTCTATGTGCTCCGCTGGATTCCTCTGACGATCGCCTATCCGGTCACCAGCGTGGTCTTCGGCCTGATCGCCCTGGGGGCCTGGTGGCTTCTCGGCGAGCAGATCGGCGCGCTGCGCTGGGCCGGGATCGCCCTCATCACCGCGGGAATCGTCCTTTGCGCGCAGCCGGCGGCCGCCGCGGAGGAGAAGCTGTGACGCCCCTGGGTCTCGCGCTCATTCTGCTCAGCCAGGTCGCCCTCGTGGCGGGCCAGGTGTTCCTGAAGAAGGGGATGAACGAGCTCGACCGGAAGCCGCGGCGGAGGGGTCGCGTCTTCGCCGGAGTCGGGGCCGGGATCGGGCTGCTCACGGTCTGGTTCCTGGTGTGGATGGGCCTGCTGCAGAAAATGGATATCAGCTACGTCTACCCCTTCCAGGGGATCGGCCCCGTGCTCATGGTCTTCGCGGCGATGGTGTTTCTGCGCGAGAAGGTCGACTGGCGCACCTGGGTCGGAGTCGCTCTCATCGCGGTCGGCACCGTCCTGGTCGCGATCAACCCTGCTTCGGCCTCCTGAACCCGCCGTTTCTTTGGACAAATGGCCCATCCGTGCTAACGTAGCGGGTCGAGCGGGGAGTGCTAATCGGGGGTTTAGCATGGGCAAGCGCCTGGGCATCGGCATCGTCGGCGCCGGCTTCAACGGCACCTTCCACATCAAATCCTTCGTCGGGGTCCGCAATGCCGACGTCCTCGGCGTCTCCAGCCGCACGTTCGAGAAGGCCGAGAAGGCCGCCAAAGTCGCCCGCGACCTCGACGTCGGCCAGGCCAGGGCCTATAAGACCGTCACCGACATGGTCAAGGCCCCCGAGATCGACGCCATCTGGATCTGCGCCCCCAACACGACCCGCATCGAGGTCATGGAAGAGATCGTCGCCGCCGGGGGGAAGGGCAAGCTCCTCGGCATCGCCTGCGAAAAGCCGCTGGCCCGCAACGTCAAAGAGGCGAAGCGCGTCGTCGAACTCGCCCAGGGATTCAACACCGGCTATCTCGAGAACCAGGTCTTCACCCCCATGACCGTCCGCGGCCGGCAGGTCCTCTGGGCCCGCGGGGCCGCGTCGGCCGGCCGCCCCTACCTCGCCCGCGCCGCCGAGGAGCACGGCGGCCCGCACGAGTCGTGGTTCTGGAGGGGCAAGGACGCGGGCGGCGGCGTCCTGAACGACATGCTCTGCCACGCCCTCGAATGCGCCCGTTACCTCCTCACCGATCCGAAGAAGAACCGCGCGAGCCTGACGCCCCGCACCATCAGCGCCGAAATCGCGACGCTCAAGTGGGCCCGGCCCGACTACGCGAAGAAGCTGCAGGCGTCGATGGGCGTGGACTGGGCCAGGCGCCCCTCCGAGGATTTCGCCCGCGCCACCGTCGCCTGGGAAGACGACGCCGGCAATCCCGTCATCACGGAAGTGACCACGTCGTGGAGCTACAGCGGCCCCGGCCTGCGCCTGTCGCTCGAGGTCATGGGGCCCGAGTATTCGCTGACGGGGACGTCGCTGAACAACCACCTGAACGTGTTCTTCTCGCGCGAGGTGAAGGGCGCGCCCGGCGAGGACATCCTCGAGAAGCAGACGGCCGAGCAGGGGCTGATGCCGCTGGTCGCCGATGAGCCCAACGAGTACGGCTACCAGGACGAGAACCGCCATATGGCCGAACGCTTCCTGGCGAAGAAGGCGCCGGAGCTCACCTTCGACGACGGTCTCGAGGTGACCCGGCTCCTGATGGCGTGCTACATGAGCGCGGAGCGCGGCGAACGGCTGGCATGGCCGGTCGCCGGATTGGACGACTACGTCCCGCCGGTCGCCCGGGAGACGTATACCGCGAAGGACGTCTTCAAGGGGAAGAAATAGCATGGACAGTTCGACGCCGGCGATCCCGTACATCCGCGCGCGGCTCTTCCTGATGATGCTGCTGGAGTTCTTCATCTGGGGCGCATGGCTGCCGCTCATCTTCGGCTACCTGCCGAGCCTGGGCTTCTCGGCGGGGCAGCAGTCGCTGATCCTGAACGCGTTTCCCGTGGCCGCCATCGTGGGCATGTTCTTCAGCAACCAGTTCGCCGACCGCAACTTCTCGGGCGAGCGCTTCCTCGCGTTCAGCCACCTGGTGGGCGGGCTGGCGCTGATCGGCTGCGGCTATACGAAGTCGTTCGGCGGCTTCTTCGGCCTCATGCTCGTCCACTGCCTGCTGTATGTGCCGACGATCTCCATCACGAACTCGATCGCGTTCGCGAACCTGAAGGACCCGCAGAAGGATTTCGGCCCCGTCCGCATGGGCGGCACGATCGGCTGGATCCTGGCCGCGTGGCCGTTCACGTTCATCTTCGTCGACTGGGCCAAGGTCGATGCCGCTCATCCCCACGGGCTCGTCGACTGGCTGAAAACCGCGCTGGGCACCGGCCTGAGCGGCCAGGCGGCGATCGACATGACCCGGTGGACCTATATCGTCGCGGGTGCCGGGTCGCTCGCGCTGGCCGCGTTCAGCCTGACGCTGCCGCACACGCCGCCGAAGAAGGCGGCCGAGGGCGCGAACGTCGAGAAATTCGCCTGGCTCGAGGCCACGAAGCTCCTCAAGCAGCCCTTCGTGCTTATCCTCTGGCTGATCGCCTTCGTCGACTCGTTCGTCCACAACTGTTACTTCAGCTGGACGGGGACGTTCCTCGGCACGACGGACGGCGGACCGGGCATCAAGCGGAACTGGATCATGCCCGTCATGAGTCTCAGTCAGATCTCGGAAATCGTGACGATGGCCATCCTCGGCGCCGTCCTGAAGAAGCTCGGGTGGCGGTGGACGATGGTCATCGGCATCCTGGGTCATGCGCTGCGTTTCGCCGTCTATGCGATCCTGCCGACGGAGACCTGGCTGATCGTCTTTGTCCAGGCCCTGCACGGCATCTGCTACGCGTTCTTCTTCGCGACGGTCTATATCTTCGTGGACGCCTACTTCCCGAAGGACGTCCGGACGAGCGCGCAGGGCCTCTTCAACGTCATGATCCTCGGCGTCGGAGCGCTGGTCGCATTCTCCGTCTGCCCCACGGTCTTCGAGCATTTCACGAAGGGCGGGAAAACCGACTTCCGCTCGCTGTTCCTGATTCCGTGCTCCATCGCGGCCTGCGCCGCGGTGGTGCTGGCGCTGTTCTTCAAACCCCCGAAAGTGGAGGCCGGCGCCGTCGGCCACTGAGATGGACCTCAAGAAGAAGAAGTGCAGACCCTGCGACGGCGGGATGAAGGCGCTGACGCCCGATGACGCCCGCGAGCTCGCGCCGCAGGTCCCGAAATGGAAGCTGCGGAAGGACGAACCGCGGCTTTGGCGCGAGTTCACGTTCAAGGACTTCGCCCGCGCCATCAAGTTCGTCAACAAGGTCGCGGAGGTCGCCGAAGCCGAGAATCATCACCCGGACGTCCATATCCACTACAACAAGGTCAAGCTCGTCCTCTGGACCCACGATCTGGGCGGACTCTCCGAGAACGACTTCATCCTCGCGGCCAAGATCGACGAGTTCAACGGATGAACACCCCGGTCTCGAGCTACGCGATCGACCTCCTCTACGACGAGCTTCCGCTGCTCACGCGCGACGAGATCCTCGGGATGCTGCGCGACCGCTGCGGGGCCGCGTCGGCGATGGACAACACCAAGGACGCCGGCCTCAACTTCTACTTTCCGGACCTGCGCGCCCCCTATAAGGAGAGCACGGTCCCGGTCCAGGTCGCCATGGCCGTCACCTCCGGCCAGCTGCCGGTGGACCAGGTCATGGCCTGCATGAAGCAAACCTGGGACTGGGGGGAGGCGAAGGGCGTGGTCGCGCGACACCAGGCTTCGGTGACGATGAGCGACCTGCTCGCGTCCGCGCTGCCGTACAAGACGCGCCTGGGCTTTTTCCAGAACGTGCTCGGCGGCATTCTCGAACTCCTGATGCCCATCGCGATCCGCTGGCGGCCCTCCGGTAAGTTCGTGAATCCGAAGGCGCTGCTCCTGGCGCTGAAGCCGGGGGACAAGCGGGACCTGATCAAAGGCGCGGTCAACGTGCGGCGAACGCTGGTGAAGTCGGTGGGCGGCGTCGTGCTCGACACGGTCGGCCTCGGCGCGCTAGGCTTGCCCGACTTCCAGGTCTCGCTCGGGGACCGGCTGCCGGCGCTCTTCGAGGCGGCGCTGCGATCGCTGGCGCGCTACGAGTTCGACCTGGGCGACGTCTTCGCGGACGGGCGAACGGTGAAGTGCGGGCCGGAGTCGTACACGCTGGCGCGGGGGATATCACTGGTCGAGCCCAAGCGCGAGGTGTTCGTGCTCAACCCGGCGTAAGACCAAACATAAAGTCACCCAGGCAGAAAGAACCCCTGCTTCCCAACAGAGTCACTTCGTCTGTTGCTTTGGCGCCCTCTGATGGGGAGTAGCGCCGGGGGGAGGACAGCGTCCCTCCGATCTTCAAAAAGAATCGTACTGAGGTCTTGGCGTCTTTTGGGTCTTTGTGTGGAGTCTTAAATCAGGACGGCGTAGGAGTGGGCCTGCGCCACGCGCGTGAAGCCGGTGCCCGCGAGCTCCTGCGTGGTAAGATGATAGCCGCAGAGCATGCGGCAGTCGTGGCTGCCGACGAAATCCTTCCAGCAGTCTTCCAGCATGATGGCGGATTCGGGCTCCTCGGACTGCCAGAGCAGGTCGGCCATCTCCCCGTAGACGGCCCACGATTTCCGCGAGGGACCGCCTTTGAAGATCTGATCGGCGAATTCCTGGAACCTCGACAGGTCGACGGAGCCGCCCCGCATGATGCCTTTCAGCCCGGCCCGGGCGTCCACCACCTGGAGGCGCCCCTGACGCTGGAGGATCGCCGGGTCCGTGCCGGAACTGTCGAACGCGCGGGAGATCCAGCCCCAGTGCTCGGGCCTCGCGATCACGGCGACGGCCGTGTCGTCCGCCATCCCGGGGAGGAGATGCGCCGCGACGCTGCGCGCGAGCTCCGGGGTCTCGCCGTAGATCGTCGCGCAATGCGGATGCGTCGCCACGTCCGCGGGCGCCCGCCGCCCGGCTTCCGAGAACGCCGCGCCGTGGCCGGCCTCCAGCAGCTCCTTCACCCGGCGCAGCAGTTCGCTCAGGGTATAAGGCTTCGTGAGGAACGCCTCGAGCGGATCCAGCGCGAGGCTCGGGTCCGGCCACGCGGACGTGTAGAGCGTCGGCAGCCGCCGGCCCTGCGTCAGCGTCCAGTCGGAGAGCTCCTTGCCGCCCATGTCGCGCAGTTCGAGCTCGGTGAGGAGCAGGTGGATGGGAACCCTGCCGGATCTCAGGTGAAGCAGGGCGCGGGCGGGATGCTTCGCGTCCAGGACCTGGTAGCCTTCGCGTTCCAGCACCCCCCGGAGGAGCGCCCGCACCGAGGCGTCCGGTTCGACGATGAGGATGGTCGGACGCGGGGGCAGCGGGGCGGGGGCGGAGGATTCCGGCTGCTGTTCCAAGGCGGCTCCACGCAATCGCCTCCAGATTCTAGTAGCCCGGATCGGGGTTGGAAAGGGATAAGGCGCGGAGGAACGAGTAAAGACCTTGTTTCCCCCATAACATATTTCATGCCTCAGGCTCAGAACTTTGTCCATTCGAACTTGAATGTTGGCCGGTTTTGGAATACAGATGTTATGGGACAAATCCCGCGGAGCGTGTCGATGAGCGATGAACTGCGGATCCTCTTCGTCGAGGACTCCCCGGCGGACATGGAGCTCGAGGAGCGCGCCCTCCAGAAGGCGGGCGTCGCCTTCAGGAGCCTGCGCGTCGAGACGAAGGAGTCCCTCGTCGCCGCGCTGCACGAGTTCAAGCCCACGCTGATCCTCTCGGACTTCAGCCTTCCCACGATGGACGGCCTCTCGGCCCTCCGCACCGCCCGGGAGCATTCCCCGGGAGTGCCGTTCATCTTCGTCTCCGGGACGATCGGCGAAGAGCGCGCGATCGAAAGCCTGAAGAACGGCGCGACCGACTATATCGTCAAGGACCGCCTGGGCGGCTTCGTGGTCAAGGTCCAGCGCGCCCTCCGGGAGGCGGAGGACCGCGCCGTCAAAGTCCGGGTCGAGGAGCAGCTCCGCCAGTCGCAGAAGATGGAAGCCGTCGGCCGCCTGGCCGGGGGAGTCGCGCACGATTTCAACAACCTCCTCACCGTCATCAACGGCTACAGCCAGCTCATGCTCACGCAGCTGACGCCGGACAATCCCCTCCACGCGCAGGCGGAGGAGATCCTCCGGGCCGGGGAACGCGCGGCCTCACTCACGCGGCAGCTGCTGATGTTCAGCCGCCGCCAGATCCTTTCGCCGGCCACCCTCAACCTGAACGACCTCGCCAAGCAGACGCAGAACATGCTCCGCCGCCTGATCGGCGAGGATATCGAGCTGCGGACGGCCCTCGACCCCGCCCTCGGCAGCGTCAAGGCCGACCCCGGCCAGATCGAGCAGGTCATCATGAACCTCGCCGTGAATGCGCGCGATGCGATGCCGAACGGCGGGAGGATCACGATCGAGACCGGCAACGTGGTCCTGGACGAGGATTATGCGTCCCAGCATCCGGGGACGAAGGCCGGCCCCCACGTCATGCTCGCCGTGAGCGACACGGGAACCGGGATGGACGAGGAGACCCAGTCGCACCTCTTCGAGCCCTTCTTCACGACGAAGGAGCCGGGGAAGGGAACGGGGCTCGGTCTCTCCACGGTGTACGGCATCGCGAAGCAGAACGGCGGAAGCATCTGGGTCTACAGCGAGCTGGGGAAGGGCAGCGTCTTCAAGATCTACTTCCCTCGCACCGACGAGGCCGCGGCCGTCGCGCCCCCGAAGCCGGAGGTCGCGTCGGGCGGACGCGGGACGGAGACGATCCTGCTCGTGGAGGATTCCGAGTCGGTCCGCAAGCTGGCATCCGCGGTGCTCGCCAGCCGCGGCTATAAGGTGCTGACCGCGGAAGACGGAGACGCGGCCCTGCGGGTCCTGGGAGCGCACAGCGGCCCGCTCGACCTGCTCCTGACCGACGTGGTCCTTCCCCGTCTCTCCGGCCCGGAGATCGCGTTCCTGGTGAACAGGGCGAGGCCCGGCACCCGGGTGCTGTTCATGTCCGGCTACACCGACCGCGGCATCGTCGAGAACGGCATCCTGGAGTCCGGCATCTCGTTCCTGCAGAAGCCGTTCGGCCCCGACGCGCTGGTGAAGAAAGTCCGGGAAGTGCTGAGCGCCAAAGTCTGAGCGTCAGCGGTCGAGAGCCTCGAGCCGTTGTTCGACCCACGCGCGCAACTCGCTCCCCAGGTCGTCCGGCAGTTCCGCTCCCTGCTTCGCGATCCGGGAGAAGAGGCGGGACCCCGACGTGCGGATGCCCGCCGGCAGCCCGCGGACGACCGCGTCCTGGTCCGTCACCGCCAGTTCGCCCTGGGCGCTGTGCGCCCGGGTCGACACCGCACGGAAGTAGATCAGGGCCCGGTCGAGGAGGATCCACGGGAGGTTGTCGCGGCCGAGCGGCCCGTATCGGACGACGCGCTCGCCGTCGATCAGGTGCTTCACGACCCGCCACTCGGAGCCGAGCGTCCTGCCGCTGCGGACCAGGGCGGACCCGAACCCGATCGCGCCCCCGAGTAGCGCGGCCAGGCCGAACGTATGGCCGACGGTCGCCGCGTCGATCGCGAGCCCCAGGCCCGCGCCCATCGCCGCGCCGCCGGCCAGCAGCTGCCCATGGGTGAGACCGAGCACCTTCCAGGTCTTCTCGGCGAAGAGGTCCTCGGTCAGGCCGGCGACCGGCAGCTCGCTCGGCCGCAGCCGCCTGAAGCGGTATAAGGCGAAGATTTCCGCGTGCGCCTTTCGCTCGCGTTCGGCCAGGTCCTTCCGCAGCTTCTCGCGCGCCTCCTCGAGCCGGTCCTCGGCCCGCTCGTGCTTCTCGAGCTTCAGCTCGTGCCGCTGCGTCAGCGCGCCGGCCAGGAGGCCCGCGATGCTGCGCGAAGCCTCGCGGCGTCGTCGACGATGCTCCGTTTTGAGGACCTCGATCGCGCGGTCGAGCGCCTCGCGCGCGCCGTCGTCGAGCTCCCGGAAGCTCTCCAGCAGGCGGATGCGGTCCGCGAAGCCGGCCTTGTTGGCGTCGAAGTCCCGCACGATCCCGAAGAACTGGCCGAGGGCCCTGCGCCATTCCGCGGCATGGTCGGCCGCGCCGATGCGGTTGATCAGGGCCATGCGCGGACGCCCGGTCCAGCGGAGGATCTCCATCTCCGCCTCGTAATCGCCGGAATAGGGGACGGTGCCGTCGACGACGTAGAGGATGCGGCCGCCGTCCAGGATCGGCGCGAGCAGCCGCGTCTCCTCCTGGAATTCGCGGGAGTTCCGGTAGGTGTCGACGAAGGACTTCACGGCGGCGTCGCTGACGGAGGCGTCGCGGCGCTGCTTGCGGATCTCCTCGAGCGCCGCGGGCGCATCCTGGAAGCCCGGCGTGTCCTTCAGGGTGAAGAGCACGTTGCCCTCCACCTCGACGGAATACGCGCGCGTCTCCCGGGTCGTCCCGGGCTCGTCGCTGATCGGGATCGATTCCTCCTCGGCCAGCGTCGCGACGATGCTCGACTTGCCCTTGTTGACGCGGCCCACGACGACGAACCCGGGAGCGCTCATAGCGTCTCCACCCGCGCCCGGCCGGCGACCTTGGGGAGTTCGCGCTTCCAGCGGTCGCGGATCTTCGCGCGGCGGGCGTCGTCGGTCCCGGACGGATCGTGGAGGGCGACGATGAGGAGCCGGTCGCCCAGCGCGGCAAAGCGGCGCAGCTGGCCCTTCGTCGGCTCTTCCCAGGCGGAGACGACGGCGACCAGCGGGTTCTGCGGTCCCGGGGCGAGAGTCCAGCCGAAGCGGTCGCGGAGCAGCTGCTGCGCGGCGGGCGGGGCGCCGTCGAGCAGTTCGCAGGCGCTGCCCGCGGGAGGCCGCTCGGGTTCGGGTCGGCCCGACGCTGCCGGCGACGTCATCGGAGCGGGGTCGGGTCCCTCGGGGCGCGTGCTGAGGACGGGCGACCGCATCCACTCGCAAAGCCGGGCGAGCTCCTCGTTGCTCGTCGGCGTCCCGCCCAGGATGCGCCGCACGCGGTAGCCGCCAACCGCGAGGGCGGCGAGGCGTGGGAGCAGGCCGTAGCAGGCGAGGGAGTAGAGGATATAGACCCACCAGCCTCCGACGAGGGCCGGGCCCAGGGAGCGGCTGTCGGCGCCGTGGAGCAGATAGCGGCCCTCGAGGTGGGAGTATTGCGTCAGGCGGATCAGCGGGGCCGACGGGACGCCGTGGGGGGCGAACCACGACCACGGGGCCGCGAGGGCAGCCGTCAGCCGGCGCACCGCGTCGGCGTCGAGCGGCAGCGTCGTGGACCAGCCGAAGGCGATGTCGGAGACGGCGATGCGGTAGAAGCAGCCGGCGAGGGCGGCGAGATTGAAGGAGACGCCGAAGATCTGGGCGACGCGGACCAGGATCCAGCGGAGGAGGCCGCGGTGCGCGTCGAGCCGGTCGGCCAGCGCCTGGACGCGGTCGGCGACGCCGGCGCGGGCGAGGATCCAGCGGAGGCCGGCCCGGAGGAGATGGAGGACGGGGCCGGTCGTCCGGGGCTCCTGACGGGGCAGCAGGGCGATGATCAGGATGGCCAGGAGGAGCAGCTGGGTGCCGACCAGGGCGGTCAGGACGGTGAGGACGTTGACCGGGTGCGGGCCGCCGGGCTGGAGCAGGCTGAGGGACAGGGAGACGCCGACGAGCAGGCCCAGCAGGGAGACGAGCGCGTGGAGGAGGGCGAGGGCGCCCTCGAAACGCTTCCCGGGGGCGTCCGGTCGGGGGTCGAGGCGGAGCAGCGCTTTGAGGAGGGACGCGTTGTCTTCCGGAAGAGGGCCGGGATCGGCCAGTCGGCGGCCGAGTTGGCGGTAGCGGGTCCTCCGGACCTCTTCGGGCTCGCCCTGTTCCTCGAGGGCCCGAGCCTCCAGGTCGACGAGATCGCCGACTTCACCGAACTCGGCTACTACATCGACATGCCGGTACGCACCTATTCCTCGGGCATGATGGTCCGACTGTGCTTTGCGGTCGCGACCTCGGTCAGGCCGCAGATCCTGCTGATGGATGAGTGGATCGCGGCGGGCGATGCCGCCTTTCTCGCCAAGGCGCAGCAACGCATGGAGGAATTCCTGTCCGAAACGAGCATCCTCGCGCTGGCCTCGCACTC
>Ga0137409_10000683_pt1 | contig 37177 bp, 31 predicted proteins | sample CZODoug1_16funga_FD_122059 | JGI IMG/M metagenome (GOLD analysis project Ga0137409, IMG submission 122059) | Vadose zone soil fungal communities from Angelo Coast Range Reserve, California, USA - CZODoug1_16fungal (Hybrid Assembly) | ecosystem: Environmental > Terrestrial > Soil > Vadose zone... | reverse complement strand
CCGCACACCAGGCTCACCCACGGCGCGCGCTTAAAGATATCTTCGCCTTCCTGTTGCGCCACGCAGCCCAGCACCCCTATGATCTTGCCCTCGCTCTGCTTCTCTCGGTATTCACCCAAACGCGAGAAAACTTTCTGCGCCGCTTTCTCGCGAATGCTGCAAGTGTTGTAAAGGATCAAAGAGGCGGCTTCCGGCGTCTCCACCTGTCGATAGCCGCGCGCGAGCAGAACCCCGGCGACCTTCTCCGAATCGTGGTCATTCATCTGGCAGCCAAACGTCTCGAGGAAAAATGTTCCGCCCTGCCCACCGGCTGCACCACGGACGGCCCCTGAATAAGACGGCCGCCCGGTCAGTCTCTCCAATTCGATGTCGAACAGTTTGCTCATGCCCAAATCGCAGTTTATCACACCTGCCTTACCCCCCAAGAAGCGCTTGTTTGGCGTTCTCATCAACCGTCCGCTCGTTGCCCGATAAGCAGCGAAATCAGAAACTTTCGCATCCTATTTGTTGCGTGCTCTGGATGCGTATGCTACGTTTCTTAAGCCCGGAAAAATGTTGACCGCGTCGCGGTCGCATATCATTTGCTCTCACTGAGGGGTACATCATTTTTTTGTTCACCGCGATTTTTGTCACCGATATCGGAAATATTCTTTCGCAAACCGGCTGGGTCGCCCGCGGCGTTCTGCTGCTGCTTCTCTTATTCTCGATTATTTCTTGGGCCATGATTCTCCAGAAGCTTGGCCTTTTCGGACGCATCCGCCGCGAGAGCGACCAGTTCTTGCGCATTTTTCGCGCCACCCGAGGCGTAGCGAACCCGCAGGCCCTGGCAACGGCGGGCTCTCCGTTTTCTTCCGTCTATGCGGCGGGCTACCGCGAACTGCAGAGCCAGGTGGGCACCGCCCCGGGCAACCCGCATCCACCCAAGTTGAAAAGCCTGCAGGCCGTCACCGTCAGCATGCAGCTCGCCGCCGCCGATGAAGTGCGCCGCGTCGAAAAAGGCATGTCCTGGCTGGCGACAACCGGTTCTGTGACCCCCTTTATCGGTCTGTTCGGAACCGTGTGGGGCATCATCGACGCGTTTTCCGGCCTGGGCAGCGCCGGCGCCGCCAGTTTGCGCGCCGTCGCTCCGGGCATCGCCGAGGCGCTGGTCACCACCGCCGCGGGTCTTTTCGCTGCCATCCCAGCGGTGATCTTCTACAACCATTTTTTGCAGAAAATTCGCGACCTCGCCCAGCGGCTGGACACCTTTGCTCTGGAAGTCACGGCGCAGGTCGAAAAAACTTTTGATTGAGCACGATCCTGGCAAATACCATGTGCTATGCGCAACGATCCAAATCAACACTCGTGAAGCCATTGTGCGCCCGGCCGTTCAATAGGCTTCCTGTCTCTTTGCTCGATCCTTTTCTTACTATTTCTTACTTTTAACTTTCAACTTTAAACTTTAAACTTCTTCTAGCCATGCCACAACTCTCCAAATCGACGCAGACTTCGCTCTCCGAAATCAACATGGTTCCGTTCGTGGACGTGGTCCTCGTGCTGCTCATCATCTTCATGATCACTGCCCCCATTCTCCAGTCGGGCATCGAAGTCGACGTCCCCAAAACGCGAACCGTGAAGGAAATCAATCAGGAGCGCCTCGTCGTCACAGTGGACAAGGCCCAGCGCATCTACCTCGGCAACGAGCCCACCAACATCCACCAGCTCGGTTTGAGGATCAAAGCTCACTTGAAAAACCCTCAGGAGGGCGTCTTCCTCCGCTGCGACGAGACGGTACCCTTCGGCAGTTTCGCCGCCGTTGTTGACGCGCTTCGCCAGTCTGGCATCAACAACATCAGCATCGTAACTGAGCCCATCACCGCTCGTGCGCGTACCCAATAAAGATGACAACCGCTGTGGCCAATTCGATGGACCCGATCGGGAGCACTAGACCCGAGGACCAGAACTTCCGGCAGTTCCTCATTTATTCCGTCATCATGCATGCCAGCCTGGCTCTCGTGATCGTCGTCTCCGCTTTTATTCAATGGAGACAAACTCGCTGGGGCGGCGTCGGTGGCGACCTTGGTGGCACGAAAGTGAATTTGGTCAGCAGCGCCGGAATCCCCATGCCTAAAGAGTCGGTCGTCACCGATGCCAAGGCCGTTGATCCGACCAAGGGCCTTTATAAAGAAGAGCCCAAGAAACCGCCGGAGCCAAAGACCGACGCTACGAAAATTCCGAAATTTGAAAAAGAGAAACCACTTCCTCCTTCGCGCCCCTCCAGAACTCTCGAGAATAAGACTCCGCCTCCGGACAACGCGGTTCCTTATGGCAAAGGTGGCAATCCCGATCTTCCCACCGGCAATTCTCCGACTCCCGGCGGCGGTTCAAGCGGCGTAGCCATTCAGGGAGCAGGAAGCGCTGACTTTGCCACACGCTATGGGTGGTACATCGCAGCCGCAAAGCGCAAAGTTGCCCCCAACTGGAATCTTCTTTTCCTTGACCCCGCCGTGCGGAATTCTCGGACTCTGCACTGCGTCATTTCGTTCACCATTCTGCGTGACGGGACCGTCAAAAGTCTCCGCGTCGCTGAATCCAGCGGCAATGCATCATGGGACAATTCGGGATTGCGGGCGATTCAAAGTTCAAGTCCGTTCTCCGCGCTTCCGAACGACTGGGCGCCGGGCGAAGTCTCTGTTCTTTGGGATTTCCCAGACAAAGAGAACTAATCAAGGAGATGAGGCGATTGAGAACTTCAATTCCATCCAAGCATCGGAGGTCAAATTGAAGGGTGCACTTGATCGATTCCGTCTGTTCACGCTCTTCGCATTACTCGCGCTAGCCGCGCAAACGGCATCTGCACAATCCGAAGGATGGTTCCGGGCGGGCACGGGCCTGGGTGATACCAACAAGCCCCGCCTGGCGATTGCAGATTTCGCCGCCCGCTCCGATGCCGCGAAACCGCACGCTTCCCTCTTTACACAAGTCGTGCGCGACGATCTCCAATTCAGCGGCATTCTAGAAGTCCCCAGCCCCAGCTTTTACCCTCCTCAAGCCCCCAGCGTTCCTGCCGAGCTGAAACCCGCTGTCTGGATCGATCCCCCCACTAACGCCAATTTCCTCGGCTTTGGCAATTTGTCCGAATCCACCGCCGAAGTGGCCATCGAAGCATGGCTCTATGACCTGCGCAATCCCTCGGCTCAGGCGGTCGTCGGAAAGGTCTATCGCGGCGCTCCCACGGATCTTCAAGTCCGCAAATTCGCCCATCAATTTGCCGACGAAATCATCAGTAAGCTTTCCGGCGGCCTCCCCGGCGTGGCCGCAACTCAGATTGCCTTCGTCAGCTCGCGCAGCGGCGGCGCCAAAGAAATTTGGGTGATGGACTACGACGGTTCTAACCAGCACCAGCTCACTACCCTGAGGTCAATCTCTCTCACCCCCCGTTGGTCGCCCGATGCTTCGCGCATCGCTTTCACTTGTTTCGCGCCATCCGGGGGCCTTACCAGCGCGCAGATCTGCATGTATTCGCTGGACACCGGCAAGCTTGTGTCCTTCCCACGCTTCCGCGGCACCAATATCACTCCCGCATGGTCTCCCGACGGCACGCAGATCATTTTTTCATCTTCGATGCAGGGGAATCCTGAGCTATACGTTTCTGACATCAACGGTGGGCGCCCCAAGCGCTTGACCAGCGCCAACGGCGCTAGCATGTCTCCCAGTTGGAATCCGAAAACCGGTCAGACCGTCGCCTTCGTCAGCGATCGCGCCGGCACTCCCCAGCTCTACCTCATGAATTCCGACGGCACCAGCGAGACGAAACTGGACCTCCCCGACAAAGGCTACGTCATCGACCCGGCGTGGGCGCCCAATGGCCAGTTGTTGGCTTTCAGTTGGCGTCGACCCAACGACAATTACGACATCTACATCATGGACGCCGCTACCCGCCAGCTTGTCGAACTCACCCGTGACCAGGGCCGCAACGAGCGTCCCAGTTGGGCCCCGGACGGCCGCCATCTCGTTTTCGAATCAACCCGCGGTGGTACCCGGCAGATCTGGACCATGCTTGCGGACGGTTCGCAGCCGCATCAGCTAACCACCACCGGGCACAACGAATCGCCCAACTGGTCCCCCCGATGAGATTTTTCATGGAACCGGACGGGGTATCCCGCGCATCTCACACGCAGGTGCCTTCTGTCTCGGTTGTCCCGGTTTCGCCGTGCTGGCCGGTCTTGAAATTTGTGCCCACACGTTCCAGTACGATGTATATTATATCGTGATACGAGATATTACCCAAACCCAGCCCGCTGGTGCTAGGATATTGGCTCTGGTGGGACCAACCCGGGAACTTCACTGAGGAGGATTTGCATGAACCTGGCTTCACGCTCGCTCTATCGCGCCGCCTTGCTCGTCGCGTTGTTCATGGTTGCTCTCACGGCCGGCTGTCACCACAAACCACCGCCGCCACCGCCACCACCGCCTGTGCAAGCGCCGGCGGCCGCGCGCCCCACAGTGACGCTGCAGGCCAGCCCGAGTTCCATCAACAAAGGTGAATCAGCGACCTTGAGCTGGAATTCCACCGATGCTACGGAGCTTAACATCGCGCCCGAGGTCGGCGCCGTGACTGCTCAAGGATCCACTAAGGTCACCCCATCCGACTCCACTACTTACACGATTACCGCCACCGGTCCCGGCGGCTCCGCTAGCGCCACCGCAACCGTCACGGTGAATGCGCCACCTCCGCCGCCTCCGCCAAAGGGGCCCTCGGACGACGAACTCTTTCTGAGAGAAGTGCGCGATGCCTATTTCGACTTTGACAAGGCCGACATTCGTCCCGATGCCCGCGCCGCTCTTGCCCAGACCGCGGACTTCTTGAAAGGCCACCCGTCTATCAAAGCAACCATCGAAGGCCACTGCGACGAGCGTGGCTCCACGGAATACAACCTGGCCCTTGGCGATCGCCGCGCCACCGCCGTGAAGCAGTACCTCGTTTCTCTGGGCGTTTCTGCCGACCGCCTCAGCACCGTCAGCTTCGGCAAGGAGAAGCCCTTCTGCAACGAGAGCAGCGAGTCCTGCTGGCAACAGAACCGTCGCGGCCATTTCGTGAAGGCCAACTGAGCCGCTTCGCGCTGTTCGCCACGATGACCGATTGTTGACCAACAGAGCCGCGAGGCCCGGCAAACTCTTGCCACCTCGCGGCTCTCTAATTAGAGTGAAAGATGTTCCCCCGGCCTGTATGATTTTTGTTGGCTGCCGTGCGGCCACCATTTATCTGCAGCCTTTCGGAGCCCCTGAGGAGGATTGTTCATGCGTATTCGTCACATCGCCATTTTCAGCGCCGCGGTTCTCGCCGGCGCGCTTGCCGGAAGCCTGGTCGGCCCCCGCCCCGCCGAAGCCGTCGCCCGCGAACTCATCGAGCTTCAGCGCGATGTCACTTCCCTGCTCCAGGGCCAGAAGGATCTTTCCACCCAGGTCACCCAGGACCACACCGTCATGAAGACGCTCGTCGAGCAATCCAGCGACAACGTCAACAAACTCGGCGCCACCATGAGCTCGCTCCAGAAATCCGTCCAGGATGTTCAAGCCAATTCCGGCGCGCGCCTCGACACCATGTCCACTCAGGTCCAGGGTCTCTCGGACAATCTCGAGGAAATCAAGTCGCGCCTGGGCAAGCTCAACCAGCAGCTCGTCGATCTTCAGAATTCTGTGCAAAGCCTAGACGCCAAAATTTCCGGCACCACGCCCGCCCCGGCCGCCGGCGCCACCAACCCCGCGTCTTCCACCGGTGCCTCGCCCAGCTCCGCCGGCGTTCCTGCCGGCCCGGCCCCCTCCGCCGACACTCTTTATTCCAACGGCCTCCGCGACATCACCAGCGGCAAATACGATCTCGCCCGCTCCGAATTTGAGGACTACCTCAAGTATTACGCCGACACCGACCTCGCTTCCAACGCCCAGTTCTATCTCGGCGAAATATTTTACAAGCAGAAGCAGTACGTTGACGCTGTCGCCGCTTACGACAAAGTCCTTACCGCTTATCCAAAGAGCTTCAAGCTCGGTCCCGCGCGCCTCAGGAAGGGCCTGGCCCTCATTGAGCTCGGCCAGAAAACAGCAGGCATCCGCGAACTCCGCGAGGTCGTCAAGCGCTTCCCGGGCAGCGACGAAGATCGCCTCGCCCGCGGCAAACTCAAGGAACTAGGCGCCTCGGTAACCGCCACCCGCTAGCTCCATCATTCCTCTGTCCCCACCATTCCCTCCGATATGCAGGTCATCCCGGGCGCCGCGAGGGACCCGCTATTGTTTTCCCCGCCCCGCCCCTTCCCCAACCTTTTCCAATTCACGGACCTGCGGGGTGAGAACTTTTTCGCTGAAGCTTCGCAAAAGATTGCGGAGTTAGGCGAAGCGCAGCGGGCCAAAAGAAAGTCGCCAGATTACCTGGACTTTCCGCTTGCCGCTCAGGACGTTAATGGTCGCCTGAACCGGACAGCCGTGGTGAACCTTCATCGGGGACTCCGGGCTTACAAATTTGTGCGTACTTCACCGCGGTACAAGGCCGTTATACCATGTGGTGGAAACATTCGGCCCGCACAAGTCAGCCTGAATTCGGCCGACGGTCGCGAGCCGCACAAAATGGGAGCAAGAAAATGATCCTCATAACGGGTGCTAGCGGAAGTGTTGGCAAAGTGGTTTTGCAGGAAGCGAACCGGAAGGAGTCCAAAGTCCGCGCCATGTACAGGTCAAAGGAGGAGGCCGCGAAGGCGCCCTCTGGATGCGAGGCCGTGCTTGCGGATTATTCGGACAAGCAGAGTCTGCGCAACGCTCTGCACGGGGTGACTTCCGTGTACGTTGTTTGTTCTCCGATTCCGCAGCTCGTGGAACTGGAGAGCAATATGCTGGACGCGTGCAAGGAATCCGCGGTGAAGCACGTGGTACTTAATTCCGCGCTGGGAGCGGGAGATTACACGAAATCGTTTCCGGGCTGGCACCGCAAGGTAGAAGACAAGCTCAAGGCAATAAAAATCAGCTACACCATACTGCGGCCCAATGGGTTTCTGCAGAACATCGTTGCGTACAATGCTCCCAGCATTCGGGCGCAAGGCGCGTTTTACGTGGCTATGGGCGATGCAAAGGTCAGCTATCTGGACGTTGGTGACATCGCCGTTGTCGCCGTCAAGGCGCTTGCGGGAGGCGCGCACTCCGGGAAGACCTACGAATTGAACGGGCCGGAAGCGATATCGAACCAGGAGCTGGCGAGACGAATTTCCAAGGCCGCCGGCCGCACGGTGAATTACGTGGACATTCCGGAATCGGCGCAACGCGAAGCGATGCTCGGCTTGGGTATGCCGGAGTGGCACGTAACGGCGCTTCTGGAACTCCAACAGTATTATAAGCAAGGTGGAGGCGCGAAAACGGATGGCCTGCTAAAGACCTTAATCGAACGCTCTCCCGTGACGCTCGATCAATATCTGACCGCCAATGCGCGGGAATTTCGAGATCAGGCCGCGTCCGCCTGAAGAAGGAGACCCAAGATGAACGCAGCGGCTGGGCCGTCGGAAGTCAAGAATCCCAAGACAGACATGACTCACGCGGAGATCAAAGAATTCATCCGCAATCATTTTGAAGAATTCGTGAACCGGAAAAACCTGAGCATCGGTGAAGTGAATTTCGCATCCGCCTTTGTCGATCAGGGGGCCGACGTCCCGCCGGGTCTGCCTCCCGGACCGGCAGGCGCCGTACAGTACGTCGGTGCCGCTCTTAAAAAAGTTCCCGACCTGCGGGTGAGTATCGAAGACCTGATGGCCGAGGACGATAAAGCCCTGGTGCGCAATCATTGGAAGGGCACGGATGCGACATCGAAGCAGCGGCTGGAATTTTACGGAATTGTAATTGGGAGGATCGCCAACCGGCAGATCGTCGAGCGCTGGGCTTACCTGGAGAGTCCTCACCCCGCGCGCGGCTAGGTTCGGGAGCTTAAAGGCCGGCGATCGCAGGCTTCCCGAAGAATTATCGAGGGACGCGGCAGGGCGAACGTTGTCGCGTCCGTGTTACACTCACCGCTCGCGTCATGCGCATCCTGGACCGGTATATCATCCGCGAAGTTTTCCGCCACGCACTTCTCGGACTTGTCGTCTTTACCTTTGTATTTTTCGTGCCCCAGCTCGTGCGCTTGATGGAGCTCTTTGTTCGTCACAGCGGTTCCGGCGCGCAGGTTCTGAAGCTTTTTCTCTGCATATTCCCCGCCGTATTTGTATTTACCGTGCCGATGGCTACGCTGATCGGTGTGCTGTTGGGGCTCGGGCGAATGTCCGCTGACAGCGAGATCATTGCGCTCACGGCGCTGGGCATCGGCCGCCGCCGGATTCTGCTTCCTGTCGGCGTCATGGCGCTCACCGGTGCGCTAGTAACGCTGGCGATGACGGCCTGGCTTGGACCGCTGGCCCTGCGGACGTTTCGTTCCCTGCAGGCCGATTTGATCACCTCGCAGGTTTCCTTTCAGTTACAACCGCGCGTTTTCGACGAGCGCTTCCCGCGCCTGGTTCTCTACGTCAACGATGTCACGGCCAGCGGCACGCAATGGCACGGCGTATTTCTGGCGGAGACGGGTGGAGAGGGCGGTTCGCGAGTGACGCTGGCGGAGAACGCGATTGTCATCGCCGAACCGAAACAGGGGAAGGTGGAGCTCCATCTACAGGGCGGCACGACGCACGAATTCTCTCGCGAAGATGCGGATCACTATTCCGTCACGGCATTCGGCCGGAGCGACTGGCCCATCGAGTTCAGCGGCCTGACAGTTGCCCAGCCGCGTCAGCTCAACAATCCCGAGCGATCCATTCGCGAACTGCTCGCCGATAAGGGCCCTGGTTGGCGCGAAGCTCGCGTCGAACTGCACCGCCGCTTTGCGTTTCCGATTGCCTGCTTTGCCTTTGCGCTGGTGGCCGTTCCCCTGGGCGCGCAGCCTCGACGCGGCGGCCGCGCGGCGGGGGCGTTGCTTGCGGTGATCCTCATCTCCTCTTATTATTTGTTGTCCGTCCTGGGGGCGGGGCTTGCACGGCAAGGCGCGCTGACGCCCGCAGCAGGAATCTGGATCGCCAATGCTGTTCTTTTCGCGCTAGGGCTGGCACTCATGCCGCGGATGGAGCAATTCCGCGGCGAAACCCTGTGGCTCCGGCCGATGATTTATTTGGAATCCAGAAAGCGGCTATTACGCCGCCGGAGAACGCAAGCCCGCGCCAGAGCCGCCACGGCAAACGGGGTGAATGGCGAGCGCGTAAAACAGGAAATGCTCGCGAGGTCCAGCGGAAGTTTCCCGCAATTGATCGACATGTACGTATTGCGGCGTTTCTTTTATTATTTTGTGCTGCTGATGGGCGCGTTTGTCTTTCTTTTTGAGACCTTCACGTTCTTCGAGTTACTCGACGACATTGCGCGCCACCGCGTTCCCTTTCTGATCGTAGTCGACTATTTCTTTTACCTTGCTCCCTATCTGCTCTACCAGCTGGCGCCGCTGGGGGCGCTGGTCGCCGTACTGGTGACCCTGGGGATCATGAGCAAGAACAATGAAATCGTGGCCATCAAAGCCAGTGGCATCAGTATGTACCGTTTGGCGGTGCCGCTGCTTCTTGCGGGGCTGGCCCTGGCCGTAACCATGATCGTGCTTGACGACACCTATCTCCCCTATGCGAGTCAGCGACAGGATGCTCTGCGCAACCAAATCAAGGGCAAGCCTCCCCAAACGTACACCCACCCCCAGCGCTGGATCTTCGGTGAAAACTCAAAAATCTACAATTACGATCTCTTCGACCCCACGCAGAATCTTTTTGGTGGACTCACGGTGCTGGAAATCGATCCGGCGACGTTTCAGGTGCGGCGACGCATCTTTGCATCGCGCGCGCGGTGGTCGGAAACGCCAAAGGTGTGGGTACTCGAAGGTAGCTGGGTGCGCGATTTTGCAGACGGCACGATTGTCCGCTACGAGCGCCTTCCGCCGGTCACTTCGCTGCCAGAGCTAACCGAGCCCCCCAATTATTTCAACCGCGAGGTTCGGCAGGCGTTCCAGATGAGCTGGCGCGAATTGCGTCGTTATATCGAAGGTTTGCATCGTGCGGGCTTTGACGTCTCAACTCTTACCGTGCAATGGCACGAAAAGATTGCCTTCCCTCTGCTCGCGCCGGTAAGCATGCTTCTGGCGATCCCATTCGCTTTTTTGGTGGGGACGCGCGGCGCGGTCGGTGGCGTGGCGCTCGGAGTTGGATTCGGAATCGTTTATTGGTCGGTGGCCAAACTTCTGGAAGCCATGGGCGGGATTGGCCAGCTTCCGCCGTTTCTAGCAGGGTGGTCACCCGATATCATTTTCTTTTTCCTCGGTCTGTACTTTTTCTTAGAAATGCCGACGTAGAAATGAAGTCACCGAACGGGCAGCGATTGAGGGACTTTCTGCGCGCCGACGACTTCAAGTATTACTTCAGATCGGTTCGAATCGATTTCTTTCGCTACTTACCCTTCTTTTTCTTTGCCTGCTTTTCTTCAACTATTACTTGAGCTGCCGCCAAACGCGCAATGGGCACGCGGAACGGAGAAGCACTGACGTAGTCCATGCCGACTTGATGGCAAAACTTCACGCTGTCCGCATCGCCGCCATGCTCGCCGCAGATGCCGATCTTGAGTTTGGGGCGCGTCTTGCGCCCCTGTTCGATGCCCCAGCGCATCAACATGCCGACACCCTTGGTATCGAGTGACTGGAATGGATCCGCGCTGAATACAGCGGCTTTCTTCTCGTCCACGTAATCGGGCAGGAAGCGGCCGGCGTCGTCGCGGGAAAGACCCATGGTGGTTTGCGTGAGGTCGTTGGTTCCGAAAGAGAAGAATTCCGCCACTTCCGCGATTTCTCCCGCCAACAAGGCAGCGCGCGGCAACTCGATCATGGTTCCGACAAGATAGTCGAGCTTGATTCCGGACTTCTTGATTAGATCATCGGCGACGCGGCGCGTCGCCTGTTCGAGAATCAACAGTTCTTTCCGGTCCAGCACCAGGGGGTGCATGATCTCAGGTAATACTTTAACTCTGCCTCGTTGACATTCGATGGCTGCTTCGATGATGGCGCGCACTTGCATCTCAAGAATTTCAGGATAAGTGATGGCAAGGCGGCAACCGCGATGGCCGAGCATGGGGTTGGCTTCGTGCAACTGCTCGACGCGGCGCACCACGGTTTGGACATCGATCTTCAGATCGCGCGCCAGTTCTTCCTGCTTGGCACGCTCGTGCGGGACGAACTCGTGCAGCGGCGGGTCAATCAATCGGATAGTGACCGGCAGGCCGTCCATGGCTTTGAAGATGCCGACGAAATCGCGGCGCTGGAACGGGAGCAATTTGTCGAGCGCCTTGACGCGCGCCTCCCTGTTGTCGGCGAGGATCATTTCCTGGATGGCGCGCTGACGCTCGTGGCTCCTCTCCGGCTGCTCGAAATCAGTGAAGAACATGTGCTCCGTGCGGCAGAGACCAATGCCCTCCGCCCCGAACTCGATGGCCTTGCGAGCGTCTTGCGGAGTGTCGACGTTCGTGCGGACCCGGAGGCGACGCGTCTCATCGGCCCATTTCATGAGCGTTTCGTAGGACTTGGGAAGCTGCGGAACGACCAGAGGCATAGCTTCGGTGTAGACCACGCCTTCGCCGCCATCGAGCGTGATCCACTCCCCTTCCTTCACAACCTTGCCGTTGGTGGACATCGATAGAGACTTGTAATCGATGTCCAGTTTTTCGGCCCCGACCACACAGCACTTGCCCCAACCGCGTGCGACGACGGCTGCGTGGCTGGTCTTGCCGCCAGTGGCGGTCAGAATGCCCTGCGCGACAGCCATTCCGCCGACGTCTTCGGGGCTGGTTTCGCGACGCACCAGGATCACTTTCTCGCCGCGTTCGGCCCACTCTTCCGCTCTCTGCGCGGAGAAGACGACTTTGCCGACGGCCGCGCCGGGCACGGCATTGATGCCGGTAGCCAGGATTCTCGAGGACAGGGATTTCTTGTCGACCTTAGCATCGATCACGGGATAGAAGAGCCGTTCGATATCTTCGGGTTTGACGCGGAGAAGGGCTTCCTCGCTGGTGATGAGCCTTTCGTTAGCCATGTCGACAGCGATTCGAAAGGCGGCGGCGGGGGTACGCTTGCCGGTGCGCGTCTGGAGCATGTAGAGTTTGCCGTCCTCCACGGTGAACTCCATGTCCTGCATGTCGCGGTAGTGCTTCTCAAGTTTTACTCGAACTTTCTCGAGCTGCGCGTACACTCTGGGCATGATCTTTTGCATTTCGCCTAAAGGCATAGGGGTTCGAATGCCGGCCACCACGTCTTCTCCCTGGGCGTTCACAAGGAAGTCGCCGTAGAAGATTTTCTCGCCCGAACTCGGATCGCGAGTGAAGCAGACGCCGGTGCCGGACGTGTCGCCGGTGTTGCCAAACACCATTTGAACGACGTTGACGGCGGTGCCGAGGAGGCCGGTGATTTTTTCGACGCGGCGATAGGTGACCGCCTTTTCCGCCATCCAGGAGCCGAACACCGCGCCGATGGCGCCCCAAAGCTGGTCGATGGGATCGTCCGGAAAGTCCTTCCCGGATTGCCGGCGGAAGTACGCTTTGTATTCCGCCACCAATTCTTTCCAGCCGCTGGCGGGCACCGCGGTATCTTCCTTGACGCCGAGCCGGTCTTTCATGGCGCCGAGCCGGTGTTCGAGATCTTCCTTCGACATGCCCATGACGACGGTCGAATACATCTGCACGAAGCGGCGATAGGCGTCGTAAGCGAATCGTTCGTTCCTGGTTGCGGTGGCGAGACCTTCGACGGAGCGGTCATTCAAGCCGAGATTGAGAATGGTCTCCATCATTCCCGGCATGGAGCGGGCGGAACCGGAGCGCACGCTGACAAGCAGAGGGTTTTTCGGATCTCCGAGTTTCTTCTTCGCGGTGCGTTCCAGCTTCGCAACGTTATCGGCGACTTGCTTCTTCAGCTCCGGAGGATACTTCTTACCGTTCTTGTAAAAGTAATCGCACACTTCCGTGGAGATGGTGAAACCGGCGGGCACCGGCAGGCCGATCTTGGTCATCTCGGCGAGACCGGCGCCTTTGCCACCGAGAAGATCGCGCCAGGTTCCGTCGCCTTCCGCTTTGCCAGCACCGAAGAAATACACCCATTTTTTCACTGTACGCCTCGCATGTCGTATTTGGAATTGTGGAACTCTCGCTGCCGCCACCGTTCTGCAACGGCGGCCGAACAATTTGTCGACGCGCCGACTTTTAAAAACTTCAAGTAAAACTTGAGATGCTTAGCGCCGCTCTTCACCACCAATTTCAGAAAAATCCGCCACGGTGGTGAACTCCCGGAGCAATTCCGCGAGCAAAGCCAGACGATTGTTGCGAACGGCTTCGTTTTCCGCCATCACCATAACGCCATCGAAGAACTGATCGACGACTTTTCGAAGGCTGGCAATGGCTTCCAGGGCTTCCTGATACTTCCCCGCGCGTTTCTGCGTTTGTACTTTTGAAGCGGCCTCGCGAACCGCGGAGTAGAGTTCGCGTTCGGCAGCGCTTTCGAACAGCTCCGGATTCACATGGCGAGCGTCGCCGGGCGCCACGTTGGCTTTTTCAAGGATCTTCCGAATACGCTTGAAGGAGACCGCGAGCGGTTCGAAGTTTTTTGACTTACGGATGGCCTTCAGTGCCACCAGACGCTTCTGGGCGTCCACCAGGTCGTCGGCGCCGGCACGAAGAACGGCGCTGACCTCGTCGTAGCCGAAGCCTTCCCGTTCGCGGAAGACAAACTTGGCGCGGTCGAGAATGAAGTCAAGGATCTGAGTCTCCTGGTCCGGCGTTACGCCGCGTTTGGGCTTGTGAGTGAGAAGTGCCTTTGCAGCGGCGCCGATGGCCAGTGAGAGCGAGACGGGCAGCTTCTTCTCCAGAATGATCTTAACGATTCCCAGCGCCGCGCGGCGCAAGGCATAGGGATCGCTCGACCCGGTGGGCACCACTCCGACGGCGAAACAGCCAACGACAGAATCGAGTTTGTCCGCCAGCGCGACGGCGCACCCTGTCAAATTGCGCGGGATGGGATCTTCGAGGCCGACGGGACGGTAGTGATCGTACACGGCATCGGCGATTTCGTCGGATTCGCCCTGGGCGCGCGCGTACAAGCCGCCGACGATGCCCTGAAGCTCAGTGAACTCGCGAACCATTTCGGTGGCGAGGTCACACTTGGCGAGTTCGGCGGCGCGGTCGGCTTCCGCGACATGGGCGTGGTGCATGCCCAGGTTGAACCATTGCTCGGTGAACCAGCGCGCGATGGCGCGCATGCGTTCGACCTTGTCCCGATAACTCCCCAGGCGCGATTCGTAGGTGACGCGTTCGAGCTTCGGCAAATAGTCGGCGAGCCGACATTTCTGATCCGACTGCCAGAAAAATTGTGCGTCGGCGAAGCGCGCGCGCAGGACGCGTTCGTGGCCGGCGCGGATGATCCCCTTGGAGTCCTTGTCGACATTGATCACTGCCAGGAAGTGCGGAGCCAGTTCCCCGCTCTTCTTTTCTACGGCGAAATACTTCTGGTGGTCGCGCATGACGGTCACGAGGATCTCGTCCGGAAGGCTCAGAAATGCCGCATCGAAATCGCCCTGGATGACGCTCGGGTATTCGTTGAGATAGGACACCAGCTTTCGAAGTGAGGCGTCTTCGTGGATGCGATAGTTTCCCCGCTTGGCATGGGCTTCCAGTTCCGTCGCGATTTTCTCCTCGCGGCGGCCGGGACGGACGATGACGCCGTTGTGCTGCAGCCGCTTCTCGTAGTCCAGAAAGTTGCTGACGTGAATGGCGTTCGAACCGAGGAAGCGGTGGCCGCGCGTGGTGGCGCCGGCAGCGATACCGGCGATGGAGAGTTTCAGAGGTTTCCCGTCGAGCACGGCCACGATCCAGCGGATGGGGCGAATGAAGCGCGCACCATCAAGACCGGTCCAAGTCATCGAGCGTGGCCAGGTGAGATCGTGAACGGCGCGGGGGAGCACACTTATGAGAATTTGTTCCGCGGTCCTTCCGAGCTTAATCTGTTTCGCGGCAAGGTATTCGCCCTTGGAGGTCTGAACCAGATAGAGGTCATTGACGTGAACGTGCTGCTTCTCGGCGAAGCTCTGTGCCGCGCGTGTCGGCGCGCCGACGGAATCGTAGGCCACGGATCTGGGCGGACCGGTCACTTCGATCTCGACGTCCGCCTGCCTGGCGAGCAACCCGCGGACCCGGGCGGTCAGGCGGCGAGGCGCGCTGAAGGTCTCCACCGATACCCCATCAAAGAGATTTTCCGCGGTGAGAAGTTTCTCGATGTTGGTGCGGAGTTCCTCTTCGGCCTTCGGAAGCATCCCGGAGGGTATCTCCTCACAGCCGACTTCGAAGAGGAGCTCGACGCGTTTTTCTTTTGCGGCGGCCTTCAAGAGCGCACCTCGTGCTGCGGTGCGGCGCCGCCGATCTGTGTCAGGTAGGATGCTGCGGTGCGGCACGCAAGGGTACGCACCCGACCCATCAGCGCGGCGCGTTCGGTGGTGGAGATTGCCCCGCGTGCGTCCAACAGGTTAAAGAGGTGCGAACACTTAAGGCAATGGTCGTACGCAGCCAGCAACGGATAACGCGCACGGTTCTTCCCTTCCGCTCCTTTAAAACCATCGAGGAGTTCCTTGGCCTGCTTCTCGTGCAATTCGAATTCGGAGCGAATCGCCGGCGCATCGCTGCGATCAAAACTGTATTCGGAAAACTGCTGCTCCTCCATCAAGCGGATGTCGCCGTAAGTCTTGTCCGCGGACCAGCGCAGGTCGTAGACGCTCTCCACGCCCTGAAGAAACGCGCAAATGCGCTCGAGACCGTAGGTGAGTTCGACGGAGATGGGATCGAGGTCGATGCCGCCGCTCTGTTGGAAGTAAGTGAACTGGGTGATCTCGAGGCCGTCAAGCAGAACTTGCCAGCCGATGCCCCATGCGCCGAGCGTCGGGGACTCCCAGTTGTCCTCTTCAAAACGAATGTCGTGCTCCTTGAGGTTGATGCCGATGGCGCCGAGACTTTTCAGGTAGATGTCCTGAACGTCAGCCGGAGAGGGCTTGAGAATTACTTGAAATTGGGAATGCTTATAAAGGCGATTGGGGTTCTCGCCGTAGCGGCCGTCGGCGGGCCGACGACTGGGCTGAACGTATCCCACGCGATAGGCGTGCGGGCCGAGCACGCGCAGGAAAGTCTCCGGGTGCATCGTGCCTGCGCCGACTTCCACGTCGTAGGGCTGCTGAAGCACGCAACCCTGTTTGACCCAAAATTGCGAGAGCTGCAAAATCAGATCCTGGAAATTGAGCCCCTTCGGTTTTTTCTCAAGTTTTACTTTACTTTTCAAGTGCTCTCCAAAAGTTCGCGAGTCATCAGCCGCCGCTCGAGGTGATGTTCGATCCAGGACAGCCCGGCCTCGCGCAATTCCCTGGCGGCAGGCTGCATGGCCTTCTCGTACTCGATGCGATCCAGCCGCTCTCCGGCGAAGCGCTCGGCAAGTCTCCTGGCCTCAGGGTGCAGCGGCTTCATTCCGGAGCGCCGGCACTTCTCGCAAAAGAGCCCGGGTTGATGGGCATCGTAGAAAGCCGGCTTCGAACCAAACGGCGTGCCGCAAGAAAGGCAGCGATCGAAGCGCGGCAGCCAGCCGCCCAGCCGGACCGTCCAAAAGGCGAAGTAGCTCAGCGGCAAGTGCCAATCGCCGGTGCGCTCGACTTCCCGCGCGGCCAGCAGGATAAGCCGGAACATGGGCTCGGAAACTTCGTGCTCCGGCAGAATGAGCTCGGAGATCTCGCTGATCACTGCGAGCCCGGTGCTGAGAACATAATCGCTCTGCGCCTTGTGAAAGGACTCGAGCAAATCGGCCTGCTGGATGCGCACGAGATCGCGGGTTTCTCTCTCCACGTACCATATCTGGACGTGCGAGAGGATCTCCAGCGTCGAGCCGTAACGGTTCTTCAGGCGGCGCGCGCCAGAGGCGACGCCCCGTACCCGCCCCGAGGAACGCCCAAGAAAACTCACCAGGCGGTCCGCTTCGCCCAGGGGAAATGTCTTCAGTATGATGGCTTCCGTTTCCCGCGCAGGCATGAGCAGTCGGCGCGCCGACGCTGCGCCGGACTAACTGCGGTACTCCGTCCGAATCGCGCGCACACGCAGAACTATTGTAATTACCACACGCGAAGTCATCGCGCAACATTCCCGTGGAAAATTTCTCGGAAAATCCAGCCGGGAGCCGGGGCGAAATTGAAATTAGTGCCCATCAACTCCGAACACTTTTTCCGGGCGGAGCGAGCTAAAGGCAGCGGATCAGGGCTATTACGGGGAAGAATATGTTCTGTTAACTAGCGAGCGTTCCAGGTCTACATTATCGGACACAGAAAGCCGTCCCCCCGCCCTTTTCATTTCTCGCGGGTTTCGCTACTCTGCTGCGGGCCTCTTCCCATGTTCATTCCACTCAAGGACCTCAACCCGTCGCGAACCTATCCCTTCGTCAATATCACGCTGATCCTTGGCAACATCGCTGTGTTTATTTACGAGCTGGGCCTCGAGGCTACGCTCCCACAGCGGGCCTATGAAGCCCTGCTCCTATCGTACTCCACGGTTCCCGCTCGTTTCCCTGCTTTTCTGATGGGACACGCCAGCTTTGAAGGTTCCTTCGTGCCGCTGGTGACCAGCATGTTTCTCCATTCCGGATTCCTGCACCTTGCCGGGAACATGCTCTTTCTCTGGATCTTCGGCGACAATGTGGAAGACTTCTTCGGGCACGTACCGTATCTCTTCTTCTATCTCGCGTGCGGGGTCGGGGCCGGTCTGCTGCATGTGCTATTCAATCTGCACTCCAACGTACCGGCCTTGGGCGCGAGCGGGGCCATATCCGGTGTGATGGGCTCTTACATCTTGCTCTATCCCCGGGCGCAAGTTCTTACGCTGGTTTTTATCTTCCCTTTGCCCGTGCCCGCCGTGATCTTTCTTGGCTTGTGGTACGTCATGCAGTTTCTTTCGGGGATCAACGCCCTCGGAGTCGGTGCTTCTGGAGGAGTGGCCTGGTGGGCGCACATCGGAGGATTTCTTTTGGGGATGCTGTTGACCGGGATGTCGCGGCGAAGATAGCGGGCAAATGGAGATCTCCCGGCATTAAAGTATTACTTTAGATTGAAAGCTAGCATTGCAACAGCATCGCAGAAGCAGTAGAGCTGAAGTACTGCAAGAGGCGGCACAGCCACTTAGCGTTGATGGGCGAGGGATTCGACAGATTTGATGGCGAGCCAATCGCCGACTTCTTCCGTACGTTTCTCGCCGCCGAGATCGGGCGTCACGTAGTTCTCGCGCAGCGCCGCTCGCACGGCGGTTCGAAGCGCCGAGGCCTCCGACTTCCAGCCGAGGAATTCCAGCATCATCGCCGAGGTGAGGACGGAACCAAGCGGGTTGGCGATGCCCTTTCCGGCTATGTTGGGGGCGGAGCCATGGACCGGTTCGAATAGTGAAGTCTTGCCCGGGTGAATGTTTGCGGACGGCGCAAGGCCCAGGCCGCCCGCGAGCTGCGCGCCCAGGTCGCTGATGATGTCCCCGAAAAGATTGCAGGTGACGATGACGTCGAATTGGCTAGGGTCGCGGACGATTTCCATCGCCAGCGTGTCAATGTAAAGGTGGCGGGAATCGATGCTCACATATTCTTGGCGGACTTCCTTGAAGACCCTTTGCCACAGGTCGTGCGCAAAGGTCATGGCGTTGGATTTGTCGCTCATGCAGACGCGTCGCAGGCCGTTCTGGCGGGCGTATTCGAAGGCGTAGCGGATGATACGCTCGACGCCTTTGCGGGAATTCACGTCTTCCTGGACGGCGATCTCATCTGGCGTGCCTTTCTTGAAGAACCCGCCAACGCCCACATAGAGGCCTTCGGTATTCTCGCGGAAGACCATCAGCCGGATGTCCTTCTCAGTCCTATCGCGCAGCGGAGTGAGGCGGTCGTGGAGCAATTCGACTGGTCTGGCATTGACGTAGAGATCGAGCTTGAAGCGCAGCCCCAGCAGGATGTCTGCTGCATGTTGGTTCGAGGGCACGCGGGGATCTCCCAGTGCGCCAAAAAGGATGGCGTCAAACTCATCGCGCAGCATCTCGACCGCACCCGGCGGTAGTGAAACGCCTTCGCGTAGATACTTGTCCGCACTCCAGTCGAATTCAACGAATTCCAGGGGCCGCCTGCCGGGCGCAGTCACGGTTTTCAGGGCTTTGACGGCTTGCAGCGTAACCTCTGCTCCGATGCCGTCGCCGGGTATCACGGCGATTCGGGCCGCGGGACCGCCTTTTCGCAAAGGAATACCGGGCAAAGTGTTGCCTCCTCGACGGTGGGCTTCATGCCGTCAATGGATCGCGTGAGTCGAAAAGACCGGGCGCTATTCTTCCATCAAAGAGTAGTTCGCGCCACCATAACCAAATTCCGCCCGTAAGAAGTTTTCTTAGCAGCGCGCTTTTCCGGATACTGGCGCCGTACTAGGCTCTCACTGCGTCAGGCCAGGCGTTCTTTTCGCACGGTAAGCTTGTCGATGCGCTCCAACCGCGGTTCGAATCCGATGCCCGGGCTGGTAGGCACGCGAATCGTGCCTTGTGCTGACACCGTGACTTCAGGAAGGATGATATCTTCCTCCCAATAGCGTTTGCTGGCAGCCACATCGCCGGCGAGCGTGAAATTGGGAAGCGTCGAAAGTGCGATGTTGTGCGCGCGGCCGATGCCGGATTCGAGCATCCCGCCGCACCAGACGGGAATACCGTGGCGCTGGCAGAGATCGTGAATGCGCCGCGCCACGGTGTGGCCGCCGACGCGGCCGAGCTTTATGTTCATGATTTTGCAGGCGCCCAGCTCGATGGCGGCGCGCGCGTGCTCTTCGGTGTGAATGCATTCATCAAGGCAGATCGGGGTGTCCAGCTTTTTCTGCAGCTCGACGTGATTGTAGAGATCGTCCCAGCCGAGCGGCTGTTCGATCATCATCAGGTAGAAGCCTTCGAGTTGTTTGAGGAGCGGCCAGTCATTCAGCGTGTAGGCGGAGTTGGCGTCGACCAACAGTTTGATGCGCGGAAAATCCTGGCGCAGACGTCGCACTGGATCAAGATCTTTTCCCGGCTTGATTTTTATCTTGATGCGCTGATATCCGGCAGCGAGTTCTTTTTGCACCGCGGCGGCGAGTTCGTCCAGCGACTCTTTAATGCCGATCGAGACGCCGCACGCGATCTCATCGCGAACGCCTCCAATGAGTTTTGAAAGCGGCACGCCCTTTTGTTTGGCTTCGGCATCCCAGACGGCAGCTTCCAGTGAACCCTTGGCCATGTTGTGCCCTCGAACACGCGCCAGCAAATCCCAAACTTCGCTGGCGGAGGCGAATTCCTTGCCCTTGATCAGCGGCCAAAGAAAATCCCGAAGGATGAGCCAGGCGGTATCGGCCGTTTCCGGACTGTAGAAAGGGGTCTCGCCAGCGACGCATTCGGCCCAGCCGATGACGCCGTCCACGTCCGCCTGCACCAGCAGAATGCGGCGCACGTCCGTGCGGTCCATGCTGGTTTCGAACGGGTCCACCAACTTCATCCGCACTTCCTGCAGCGTAATCTCGCGTATTCGCATAGGCCTTCGGCCGATATGCCTTTCCTAAAAATCGCTCCAGGGAGTGAGGAGATACGCCCGGTTCCCCGGCGCAGTGCGTAAGGCGACCGCCGCGTAGCCTTTGGCAAACCACTTTGCGAATTCTTCGCGGACGCGCGCCTGGACGACACCAACCTCTTGTGATCCTTCGCGCTGCCAACGATCGAGCTCCGCGGGCATTTCGATGACCGCCGGCGCGTCGACGGGATCTTTGACGAGACTTTCGATGGCCGCCACGACGCGCGCAGAGTCGAGATGCCATTCGACCAGCAGCCGATCGGTCGCCAGGCCGCGATGAAGCGGGCTGGTCGTGACGCCGTACAGATTAGGATGATATTTCCGGCAAATGGCCCCAAGCCGGTTCAAATTGAAGTGCGCGTTGCGAAGTTCGAGGGGATCAAACGTCCATTGAATGAGCCGGATTCCGCGGCCCAGGGCTTCCGCGCGCTGAAAAAGTTTCAGCATGCGGCCAACGCCACGGTCGCGGTATTCGCCGTGCACACCGGTCATGTGGGAATGGAGGTAAGGAATGCGGTCCCGCAGGCCAACCACCGCAAGCGTGTAGCCCACCAGGCGGTCGCCGTCGAAAGCCCCCAGCACTTCACCGCCGGTATGCGCGGCGACCACAAACATGGTAGCAGGCTCGACCTCCAGGTCGGCTTCTCCCCAAACCTCGCGCTGGAGATGCACGCAACGATGGAAGTCATTGAGACTCTCGCACTTCCGAACGATGATCGCCTGGCTCATTGCTTCGTTGCCGCTCAGCTCTTTTCCGGCAAGCGCGGCTTCCCTTCCGACTTCTTCCCGGCGTCCCAAAATGCCTCCATCTCTTCGCGCGGCAGGTCTTTGAACTCCCGGCCATTTTTCCGGGCCAGCCCCTCCATGGCCCGGAATCGGCGAGAGAATTTCGCGTTGGCCTTCTTGAGGGCGATTTCCGGGTCGATCTTCAAAAATCGTGAGAGGTTTACGGCGGCGAAGAGCAAGTCTCCCAGCTCCTCTTCTATTTTCAGCTGGTCTTGCTCTCCCAAGGCCCTCTTTAACTCTCCCGATTCTTCCTGCATTTTCTCGAAAATCCCCCCTGCGTCGTCCCAGTCAAAACCAATTCGGGAAGCTTTGCGAGTGAGCTGAAAGCCTTCCAGCGTTGCGGGCAGTGCGTGAGAGACGCCATCGAGCAAAGAAGTTTCTTTTGGTGTTTTTCCACCGCCATTCGAATCGCTTTTTTTGCCGCTGGCGCGGCGCTCTTCGGCCTTGATTTGTTCCCAGTTTCTTAACACCTCGGCGGAATCTCTCGCGCGCGTCTTCCCGAAAACATGGGGATGCCGCCGGATCATCTTGTCATGGATTTCGCGAATCACCTCGGCCACCGTGAAACGGCCTTCTTCGCCGGCGATCTGCGAATGAAAAACAATCTGCAAGAGCAGGTCGCCCATCTCTTCCACAAACTTGTCGTCGTTCCCGCTTTCGAGGGCTTCTAGAACCTCGTAGGCTTCTTCGATGAGGTAGGTTCGCAGCGATTGATGCGTTTGCTCGCGGTCCCAGGGACAGCCGTTCGGGGCGCGCAATCTGGCCTGGACGCCGACGAGCTTTTCAAACCACTCGCCCGGCGTTAACTGTTTCTGTTTCGCCGGCTTGCGATTTCCGCGCGGTTTTCTTGTTTTCTTCGTGTGCTTCCGGCGTGTAGGCATTGCCTTTTTAGCTACTTCCATTCTGAATTGAGGGTCCCACTTTACGGTGCCACACTGGCTTTGACAAGCCTCGCAGATTCAACGAGCGCGCCGCAGCGACGCGAGCTGGCAACCCGTGATAAACTGCAAGGGCGATAAATCGCTGAGGAAAGTGCCTTGTCCGACCACAAACAGGAAGAAGCGTTTCGCGTTATCGACCGGCGCCCTTTTACGGCCGAAGGGGAATTGCGCAAGGAAGTCGTCGAGGAAGCTGAGCGGGAAGCCAAGCGGGAGGCGGCGAAGATTCCAGCCGCACCTCCGGAGGCAGCAAAAGCAGTTGTTCCTCCACCTCCGGCCGAAACACCGAAGCGCGCCCCGGCGTTTGAAAATCTCGTCCGCATGCTCGGCAGCAACGCTGCCATGGTGCTCGGCGCGTACGCTGACCCGCGCACCGGCCAGCCCGTGATCGATCCCGAGGCCGCGCGCGAGCTGATCGACATGCTTGACGCTTTGCACGAGAAGACCAAGGGCAATCTCGCGCCGGAAGAAGACAATCTGCTCCTGGATCTCCTGGGCAAGCTGAAGATGACCTTTCTGGAGATCAATCAGGCGGTTGCGGCCGAGGCCGCCAAAGCCAAGGCCAAAGCCCGCCCGTAAAAAACGCGCGGCGGTCTGCCCCGGCTCCGCGTGAAGATTGGGTCCAACGCTTTCACCATGCCTTCTGCTCCGCTAAAAATCACCGTGCTCGGCTCCGGTACATCCATGGGTGTTCCCACGCTCGGATGCCCTTGCCGTGTCTGCAAGTCGAACGATTCGCACGATAAACGGCTGCGCCCTTCCCTGCTGATCTCCCGCGGCGGCCAGAACGTGGTGATTGATACCACCCCGGACTTCCGCCAGCAGGCGCTCCGTGTTGGACTAGAACGTCTCGACGCTATTTTACTCACGCACGGTCACGCCGACCATATCCTCGGTTTTGATGACATTCGCCCCTTCAATATTCGCCAACGGACAGCGCTGTCCGTCTACAGCAACGAACAGACATTTCGCGTCATCCGGCGGGTCTTCGCTTACGTTTTCGACGACAAACCCACGCTCAGCACCGTGCCGAGCGTCACGCTGAACGCCATCCAGGGCCCATTCGAACTTCTCGGAACCCCGTTTGTGCCCGTGCCCATGCTCCACGGAGACATGGAAGTTCTAGGTTTCCGGTTTGGGCGGGCCGCCTATCTCACCGACTTCAGCAAGATTCCGGACTCGTCGATGGCGCTTCTGGAAGGTCTCGACGAGCTGGTCCTGGACGCCTTGCGAGATATTCCACACCCCATGCATCAGACGGTGGAACAAGCGCTCGCTCTCATTCAACAACTCAAGCCGCGCCGCGCGTGGTTCACCCACATCGCCCACGACCTGCCACACGCCGAGACGAATGAGCGCCTTGTAAAAGTGGGCTACCCGCATGTGCAACTGGCCTACGATGGCCTCGAATTTCAAGTGCAGGTGGACGCGGCCGAGGATGTTTCGCGCGAGGGCCGGGATTCACAACCATCGCGAGCTGCGATGGCGGGCGCGAGGTCCACGCGATTATCGGCGTTTTCGTCTTCGCAGGCCTGGGCCTCGCGCTATGCAACATTTGGCCACACCAGCGTGCTGGCCATCGGCAACTTCGATGGCATCCACCTGGGCCACCAAGCGATTCTTCGCGCCACAGTCGATTGCGCTCGCGCCCTCAATGCGGTTTCCACAGCGCTTACGTTTGATCCTTCGCCGCGGAAAGTACTTCGCCCGGAGTCCGCGCCGCCGCGGCTTTCGACCAACGCCCAGCGTATGGAGTGGTTTGACGCCATGGGGCTCGAAGCCGTTGTGGTCCTGCCTTTCACGCTCGATCTCGCGCGGCTCTCACCGGGTGAATTTGTCGAGCATATTCTCGTCCGCGATCTGCATGTAAAGGCCGTTCTGGTCGGCGAAAATTTTCGCTTCGGGCACAAGCAGGCGGGCGACGTAAAGCTGCTGACCGAGCTCGGCGCAAAACGCGGATTCGACGTCGTGATTGTTCCCCCGGTGGTCTATCGCGGAGAAGTGGTCTCCAGCACGATCATTCGCCGGGAAGTCGCCGAGGGCGACGTGTCCCACGCCGGGCGTCTTCTGGGCCGGCCGTTCGCTCTCACCGGCGAAGTGGTCAGTGGCACGGGAACGGGGCGCCGCTTCACCTTTCCCACCCTGAACCTGGCCGCGGAACAGGAGCTGCTTCCCGCTCGGGGCGTCTACGTCACCCGCGCGTGTCTCGAAGGAGAAACGCGTAGCCACCGCTCGGTTACAAATATCGGCATGCGCCCAACGTTTAACGGCTCGTCGCTCAGCGTGGAAACACACTTGCTCGACGCTCAGTTGGCGGCGGCACCCAAACGCATGGAAGTTCGATTTTGGAACCGACTTCGCGAAGAGAAGAAATTCAGCGGCCCCGAGGAATTGCGCGCGCAGATCGCCTGCGATATCGCCTGCGCCAATCAATTTTTTTCGCGCCTGCGCCGTTTCCGCTCCATCCGCCAGCCTGCCTGAACCCGCCAGGGACCACCTTCCAAAGAGCGGGTGCGAGAACCCATATAGGTAATTCACCCGATTGACATCCGCATCCGAAGTAGTCCACAACTCAGTTCAACCACGGAGAGTTCAGTTGGAAGCAAGGAGGCGCCATGACCCGCCCCTGGAACACTCCTCTGGAGCGGGCTGCTCTGGAAGATGCAGGACGTCGTCGTCCCGCATGGATTGGCTTGACCCCTCTTCTGTTCAGGAGGATCCTGCTCCTCACACTCGCACACGTAAGCTTAGCTGTTTCGGCTTTTGCCAATTGCGCAGCGCCTCAAAACCCCATCGAGGCAGAGAACTGCCTGCCCGGCACTCCCACTAGTGTTTGGTATCTCGAAAATGCAGGCTCTCCCAATATTCGGGGGTTCACCACAGACATCAGTGTGAACGCCGGTCAGACCGTCTTCTTCAAGGTCACGACCAATGCCCTTGCCTATCGCATTGATATCTATCGGCTAGGCTATTACCAGGGTAACGGTGCGCGCCTGGTAGCCACCGTCTTGCCCTCAGCGCTGCTTCCCCAAAGTCAGCCCCCCTGTCTGTCGGACAGCACGACTGGGCTAACTGACTGTGGTAATTGGGCCGTTTCGGCGGCCTGGGCGGTGCCGAGCACCGCCACTTCAGGAATCTATTTTGCCAGACTCACGCGCCTGGACACCGGGGAGGTTGCTCCCGTAGTTTTTATGGTACGAAATGACTCCAGCCACTCCGCTCTGCTCTTTCAAACTTCCGATCCCACGTGGCAGGCCTACAACGATTATGCCGGCCCAAATCTCTATGGCTGCGGGGGGGCTTATAACAATAATTGTAGAGCGTTCAAGGTCAGCTACAACCGACCGTTCAACACCGGCACGTTCAACGGCTGGACCTGGATTTTCAGCGAAGAATATCCAATGGTTCGATGGCTTGAGGCGAACGGCTATGACGTTAGTTATTCGACAGGAGTGGATACGGACCGAAGCGGCCCTCTGATCACTCAGCACAAAGTTTTTATGTCTGTCGGGCATGACGAATACTGGACAGGCGTGCAACGCGCCAATGTGGAGGCGGCCCGGGCAGCCGGGGTGAATCTGGCCTTCTTTAGCGGCAACGAGGTCTTCTGGAAGACTCGCTGGGAAAATAGCATTGATGGCACGAATACTTCACATCGAACGCTGGTCTGTTACAAGGAGACTCTAAACGATAAGGTCATCGATCCTGCTGATCCCCCCACTTGGACGGGGACGTGGCGCGACCCCCGCTTTAGTCCACCCGCCGACGGAGGGCGTCCAGAGAACGCATTGACCGGCACACTTTTCATGGTGAACACATTTCGTAGGGACGCCATCACCGTGCCCCAGGCCGACGGCAGAATGCGCTTTTGGCGAAACACCGGTATTGCATCCCTGGCGCCTGGCCAGGCGGCTACCCTACCAACTGGAACACTCGGCTATGAGTGGGATGAGACCCCCGACAATGGATTCCAGCCCGCAGGTCTTGTGCGCCTCTCGACTACCACTTTAAGCGTCTCCACCTATTGCGTAGACCCCTACGGCCGCAACTGCACTGGCAATGGCATCGCGACTCACCACTTGACGATGTACCGGGCCTCAAATGGAACCCTTATTTTCGGAGCCGGCACGGTGCAGTGGTCGTGGGGGTTAGACGCTAATCACTATAGCTCTGGCGCGCCTACCGATCCTAGTATGCAGCAGGCCACCGTAAACCTTTTTGCAGACATGGGAGTTCAGCCAGCGACGCTGCAAGCCGGCTTGGTGCCCGCAACCCCTTCCACGGATACCACGCCGCCCACCTCAATGATCACCGCGCCTACTTCGGGTAGCAGCGTGATTGCTGGCTCCGCCGTAACCATTTCTGGCACCGCTGTGGACTCAGGCGGCGGTGTGGTAGGCGGAGTCGAGGTTTCCGTGGACGGAGGAAAGTCCTGGCACCCCGCTGTCGGCCGCGAGAATTGGAGTTATGCCTTCACTGCGGGTAATAGCGCGACTTTGAACGTACAGAGTCGAGCCGTTGATGACAGCGGTAATCTGGAGATTCCTGGTCCAGGCATTACTCTTACGGTGACTGGGGCATCATCCGGCTGCCCTTGCACAATCTGGCCAAGCACCGCGGTACCGGCGGTCCCTGATGTGGGGCCTGACTCGCCAGTGGAATTGGGGGTTTCATTCAGAGCGGACACCAACGGCTACATCACTGGGATTCGCTTCTACAAGAGTGCCGCCAACACCGGGACACATGTGGGCAATCTGTGGAGCAGTTCGGGAGCCCTGCTGGCCAGCGCCACTTTCACTGGAGAGAGTGCTTCGGGCTGGCAACAGGTGAATTTCTCAAATCCCGTGGCCATCACGGCAAACACTGTGTACGTGGCCTCTTACCACGTCAACAGTGGGCACTGGAGTGCCAGCTGGAACTATTTCGCGAGCTCGGGAGTGGACAATGCGCCTCTGCATGCCCCGGCAAACGGGAGCGGCGGCGTGCCGAATGGGCGGTACGCCTACGGAGGCAGCAGTGCTTTCCCCACGAGAACCAATTCCGCAAACTACTGGGTGGACGTGGTGTTCAACACGAGTCCGCATTAAGCTGAGCAGGGTGAATGGAATGTCAGTGCAAGAGCGTTGGCAGAGCTATTCCTTTATTTTCTGCAAGCACTCGGCGCAATAGCCGCCGACTTCGGTACGGGAAACCGTGACCTTCATGTGGAAATCGCGGGCAATTTGTTCCTTCAGTTGCTCGTATAAGCGGCTTTCGAATTCGCGGACTTTGCCGCAACGCAGGCAGGCCACGTGGATGTGATCGCGTGGCCCATGAGTCTCGTAGTAGTGCCGGTCGCCGCGAAGGTGCAGCAAATCCAGCTCGTCAATCAAACCTTGTTTTTTTAGAAGATCAATCGTGCGGTAAACGGTAACCAAGTGAACGCCAGAGTCGATTTTCTGCGCACGCTCGAGGATCTGATCCACGTCCAGATGCTGCTCCGCATCGTCCATCACTTGCAGGATGACGCGCCGCTGCCGGGTCATGCGGATGCCACGTGCAGCCACCGCCTGCTGAATTTTTCCGGTTGTTTCGGCGGTATTCAGGCGCTCGCCGGTGGAAGCCCGGTGGGCAGGCGATGCAGCCATTTGTCTCTCCCCGCCTCTCTAGCGCAGGTCTAAGTATGGATCGGAAGAAACCGCGCCACGTCATTGTACATAACGTAGCCGAAGAGCACTAAGAGAAAGACCAGTCCAACCTGAACGAAGCGCTCCTTGAAGGCTAGGCTGAAATCGCGCCGCCGGATTCCTTCCAAAGCAAGCAGCAAGATGTTTCCACCATCCAGTATGGGGATCGGCAAAAGATTCAAGACCCCCAGATTGAGGCTGATGATGGCCATCAAATTGATCACCGCGTACGAGCCTTCCTGTACGGCCTGTCCTGCTTGGTCAATAATCCCCACTGGTCCGAGCAGCAGCTTTACAGACTGCTTGCCGGAGAAAAGCCTGCCGACCATTCCTAACATCTGCCTCAAGCCATACCATGTCGACACGGACGCATTCGCCACGGCGGTGCTTAGGGTCATTTTCTTGTAAGACCAGCTCTCTTCTGCCCCGACTCCCAGCCGAAAGTTCGACTTGCCATCCTCGCCAACAATGGCCTGGGGTTCGAGCTTGAGCGTCACGAGTTGTCCATTGCGCTGCACCACGGTAACCAGCGGGCTCCCGTTGGAGTTCAGGATCATGTCCTTGAACTCCATCCAGCTTGTAATTTTTGTGCCGTTCACGGAAACAATTAGATCGCCGCGTTTTATGCCGGCGCGCTGGGCTCCCATGCCGCGAATGGGCTGGGTAACAACGGGAACTACCAGCGGGTAATGCCCGGGAGCGTCCGCCTGGATGAGCTCCTTGCCATTTACCTCAACCTCAGGCGTCGCTCCCTGGTGCTCCACCGTCACTCGATAAGTAGTCTCGGGCCGCAGTTCACCGAATGCCTCATCCAGCTTTTGCCAAGTCGGCGTGGCTATCCCATTGACTGCCGTAATTCGATCGCCGACGGTCACGCCTGCCTTCGCCAGCGGGTCATTTGCTTTCATCACTGCTATGACCGGCGGTTTGTCCAGGTACGATGGATAAGGGAGGCCTTTGATCCAAAAGAATCCGCTCAGCAGCAGCAGAGGCATGATCAAGTTCACCGTGGGGCCCGCCACGGAGATCAGCGCCCGCTGCCAGCGCGGCTTGCTCATCAATTCGTCGGATGCACCGGTCGGCGCCACGTCAGCGGAGTCAATCTCCGAGAGATCCTGTCCCGCCATGCGCACGTAGCCGCCGAACGGAAGCGCGCTTACCCGGTAATCCGTCGCTCCCCGCTTCCAGCCGAAAAGCCGGGGCCCGAAGCCGATGGAAAATACATCCACGCGCACGCCAAAGACTCGCGCAACGATAAAATGTCCCAATTCGTGGACCAGAATCATCAGGCCCAGGACTAAAACGATTCCGAGAATCGTATTCATATGCTCTGGCTTCTCCGCCTTCTCCCTTTACGATGCCGCCGCGGCCGTGACTGCCAGCCGCTCTACTTCTTCCCTTGCCATTCGACGCGCTTCGGCATCGGCCGCAAGCACGTCCTCCATCTTCTCAAATCGCATGCGCGGTGTGCGGCCGAGCACGCGCTCTATCACTTCCGGGATACCCAGGAACGGAATCCGCCGTTCTAGGAACGCCGCAACAGCAATCTCGTCCGCGGCATTCAGGGCGCACGGCAGTGCACCGCCCTTTTTCATTGCTTCCCGGGCCAGACGCAGGCAGGGAAATCGTCTTGTCGAAGCCTTGGCAAAATCCAAGCGCTTCAACTTCGGCCAATCCAGGGCCACCTGATTAGATGCGACCCTCTCTGGATAGGTTAACGCATATTGGATGGGCATGCGCATATCCGTTGGCCCCAGTTGTGCTAAAACGGAACCGTCCACGAATTCCACCATGGAATGGATCGTGGACTGCGGATGGATCACGACATCGATTTGATCCGGGCGCATGCCAAAGAGCCAGCGCGCTTCGATGACTTCGAAGCCTTTGTTCATCATCGTGGCCGAATCAATGGTGATGCGGTTTCCCATGCGCCAGTTGGGATGCGCCAGCGCTTGTTCGATCTTAACGTCCGCCAGCGCGGCCAGCGGCGTCTTTCGAAACGGTCCGCCCGATGCCGTCAGCACCAGCCGCCGCACTTCCCCGCGTGTTCCGCCACGCAAGCATTGATGCACGGCGTTGTGCTCGCTGTCGACGGGTAACAGTTCGCGCCCGGCTTTTTTTGCCGCAGCCACCACCAGCTCGCCCGCCGCGACGAGAACCTCTTTGTTCGAAAGCGCGACCGTCTTTCCCATCTTGACCGCTTCGTACGTCGCCTCCAGCCCGACGACGCCCACCGCTGCGGATACCAGGATGTCCGCCTCGGGATGCGTTCCGGCCGCCAGCATTCCTTCCCGGCCATGGTGAATCTCCGGGAACGGCGTGATTCCCTTTTCGCGCAGCAGACGCGACAACTCATCGCCCCGCTTGGCATCTCCCACGGAGACGAGTTCCGGGTGGTGCCGCTCAATCTGCCCGATCAACTCTTCCAGGTTAGCCCCCGCCGCCAGCGCAACGACACCAAACCTCTCCGGCAGAGCTTCTACGACCGACAGGCATTGCCGCCCAATCGATCCTGTAGAGCCCAAAATGGATAGCTGTTTCAAGGAGTCCTTTATGGAGTGCGGCGGCTAGCCGCCGCTTTTCCGCCCTCGCCGTCTGCCGCGAGGAAGCCCGTTGACCTACGACTTGGGCGAGTAGATCAATATCCAATAATACCAGACAACCGGAATGGCAAGAATAAGCGCGTCGATTCGGTCAAGCACTCCGCCATGTCCGGGCAGAATGCTGCCGGAATCCTTGATCCCCGCGCTCCGCTTGTACGCCGATTCCAGAAGGTCCCCAACTTGCCCAGCCACGTTGCCCACCGCCGCCATCCCCAGCAAATGCGGAAGCGGCACCAACATGAAGCGCGCAAAAATGAAACCGACGACCAGCGAGCCAAAGAAGCTCGCGACCGTCCCCTCCCACGTCTTCTTAGGGCTCAGATGCGGCGCCAAAGCGTGTTTGCCGATGGATCGCCCGACGAAATAACCCGCGGTATCTCCGACCCAGATAATGACCATGGCGAAAAGAAGTAGCGACGGTCCCTGGGTTCCCGAACCGTGCAGCCGGATTGCAAATGACAAAGGAAACGCGACGAGAATGAGGCCGCTGGAGCTGATTCCAGCTGCGGGAAGCGCTTCGACCATCGGCCGCTTTGTGAATAACGTGATAGCGGCGATTCCAAGAACGAACAAAAACAAGGCCACCTCGAGCGAAGGCATCCCTCCGGCAAACCATTCTGTACCGCGATATGCGGTCAGGCCCCCTGGAAGCGAATAAACTGGCATGTACACCGCGCGCCATTGCATATAAACCATGATCAGAGCACAAGTTGCCGTCCAGAATCGATACGCCCGATGGCCGATGGCTTCGCCAAGAGCGAAAAACTCGAAGAGCGCCACCAACGTCACCAAGCCGACAGCCAGGGCTACAATCGCCGTCGAGCCCCGCACCACTAAACCCACCACAAACGGAATCAAGACGACGGCCGTCGCCACCCGCTTCCAAGTCATAAAAATGGAATCCCCTGAGAAACTGCGGCCTTCATCTCATCACATCGAGCGAAATAAATCACGCACGAGGTAGGACAGACATTCCTGTCCGTCCAAATCATGAGACCGCAGAACACGCTAACCTACAGCGGATGGTTAGCCACCACTCGGGCAGATAAAACGGATACTGTTGCCATCGGCGTCCTTTACATACATTTCTCTGTTGCCCCAGGTCTGGTCAACCGGTCCGGTATCAATCCGCACACCCTTCTTGACAAGTTCCGCGTGCAGCGCATCCACATCCTCAACGATCAGGTTGACCACGCCACCCAAAATCCCATCCCCGGAAAACGACGACACGTGCAGCCACACACCATCGCGCGTCATGCCCATGTAACAGGGATCTGGTTTCGCGTCATCCACACGATGCGCGAATTCCCGCCGAAACCCCAGCCGCCCGCAATAGAACTCCTCCGCCGCAGCGGAGCTACTAACATGGACGAGAGGAATCGCAACCTTGATCAATCGGCACCTCGTCGGCATTGACTTAGCCTTGCGTACTGCGTAAGTCTCCCAAAGCGGACTGGCTTAGACCAGCGATTAAGCCACCATGAGCGTGCGGCTAAATCCAGTGCTGCCCGTGTTCCGCGACTGCGTTATACCAGGGGAGCTCGGGCTTGCGTCAGCGCTCCAGAATTTCCTTGTAGGCGTTGAGCGCGACTTTTTTGGGTTTGCGATCCAAAACGAAGTTGTAAGTCTTGGTGGAATTGCCGGCAATGCCCACCTGCGTGAGCCGCACCATGCCATCCCCAAAATCGGCGAAGATCGGAACAAACATAGCGAAATTTTCGTCAACCTCACTCTGCGTGATTTCCGCCTGGACTTTGAATTTGCCGCCTTCCGCTGGCTGGAGTTCATATTTAAAACTGTAGCGTGGCACCTGTGTACCCCAGACCCATTCTCGAAAAAACCAATCCAGGCGCCCATTCTGCTGAAGGTCCATCTTCTTGGTCATGTGCTTTTCAGCGACGGCCTTGAAGGATTCGGTGGAGGCGGGAGTGTCCCGGTGACGTTCCATGAAATCGTGCATCATGTCGATGAAACCCTGATCGGGGTCGCCGCCGGAGCCGATGTCCGCGCGCATCAGGGATCTCAGCATGGACAAAACATAGGCGCCCTTGGAATAAGTTACTCCCTGATAGGCTTGCCCGGAGCGCGGAGAAATGAGCCGGATTCCCAGCCATAGTGGGCCGGCATCGTTCGGTGAAACGCCGAAATTATTTTTTTCCAGGATGCGAACGCGCTGGCGTTCCCAGAACTCGATGTAGTCCTTCTGCCACTTCGGTCCCACGGCTCGCTGCAGAAACAATGCCGCGGCAAACTCCGCAAAACCTTCCGAAAGCCACTGGTCGTGGTACGAAGCCCAGCCGGCGCCGTGGCCAAACCACTGATGCGCTACCTCATGCGGCGTGACTTCCTGGACGAACCCGGTGAACTTTGAATTGATTTGGCCGAACAACATCCACCGCTGGGTCGAGTCGATGTACGCCGAAATCGGCAAATACACCAGATTCGGCCACGATTGGCCGAACCCGAAATTCGGCTGTTCGGTGATGTAGATGTTTTCGTAAGGACCCTTGCCGAAATACAGCGTGCATACCTGCATCTGGGCGCGCGCCTGATCGAGCGCGTACTTCGTCATCGAGGTGGGGGACATGCCCCTCAGCGCGCCGTTTTCATACGGCCGCAAGGTGTCGGGCAATTCCGTCAAATAATAGCCGGAGATCTCGTAGTGGGTGATGGAGTCGGGGAAGTCGATTTTCGTGTATTTCCCGTAGTTGAAGCCCGCTACGGCGACCGGCACTGCGGTTACCCAATGAGTCACCGCAAACCCTGCTTCGGTGCGTTGTCCTTCCAGCTTGCCGACGCTGATCAAGACGTTCGAAGGCGGGACCTTGAACGTTAGATCGTAGAGCGCCTTTTCCCCGAAGCCGTTCAGGTTTGGATACCACGATTGGCGCGCTCCGATGTAGTAACTTCCGCTGCCCGCGTTGGTCAGCACTTTGTCGCCGCCGTATTCCACGGTGATGGAATGGATTTGACCCATCGCCGGCGCTTCGTCGAGAACGGCGTAAAAAGAGCCGTCTTCCTTTCTGTTTTCCTGAATGAAATGCAGGTCCTGGCCGCCCTCGCCGGTTACTCGCGTAACGCGCAGGGTGGGAAGCAGCCCAAATTTCAATACGCGTTCGCCAGGGACCAGCGGCTCATACGTGATCATCGCGCGGCTGAACAGATGATCATTCTTTCCGATGACCGTTTCGATGTTGTACCGGCGCGTGGCGAACAGTCGCTTTTCCTGCTGCGAACTTGCGGTGTGGGCCACAAGCTCGGATTTCAAGTGTTGGAAATACCAGATGCCGTCGTCCATTCCACCGCCGTTGCAATTGACCAGCGCCACTTCCTCGGGCGAATCGATTTGCGGAATGGCGCCCACTCGCATACGCATGAAAAAACGCATGTCTTTGTGAGGTGTCCCGTGCATGTAGGCGTTGAAAAACGGAGGGTGTTTCGAATTGTAGATGGCGGCGAGCACGTCGGCGTCCACGTTGTCGATCGTTTCGCTCTCGAGGAACGCTTGGGTCAAACCTTCGGGTATCTCGTGGCGGTGGCGAACTTTTTCTTTCCAATGCTGAAACGCGGAGGAGGCCTCGGTTGGGGTATCCGCCCTGGTTCCGAACGTCGCGGCGAACTGCGGAAACTGGTCGGGGGTGAAACGAAAGACCACTTCCGTGAAATCTTCCTCGGCGGTCGGACTGCCAGCGCGTCGGACCATCTCGCTAGTGTCGAGGGTACCGAGGGGCTTAAGGGTGAAGTGCCCCTGGCCCACGAAAACGGCCCCAGTTTCAAATTTGTTGACCAGCCTCAAGAGAGTAAGCGTTCCCGTTTTCAACTCGAAGGTTCCGACGTCCATGTTCAAGGTGAAATTTTCACACCGGAATGTTTCGCCTAATCCGACGTTGCGGAGCTGGCGGTAGACAACGTCCGAATTCGCGAACGCCGTGCTCTTTTCGTTGACGGTGACGCTCGTTTGCTGCGCAGTGATCGTCAGACTAAGCGGGAGATCGGCCGTGCCTTGCAGATCGACCGTGGTCACCAGGTCGTCGAAGCCCTCTTTGGCAACGCGAATGGAATATTCTCCGGCATCCAAATTGGGCGCAACAAACTTGCCGGATTCATCAGAGGTGACAAGTAACGGCTGCGCCAGATTGCCACCGGTGATCTCGATGCGAGCCTCGATGACGACTGCGCCCGACGGGTCTCTGACGGTGCCGGAAATCGTGTCTGCTTGCAGTCGGGTGGCCAGTCCCAGCCAAATCAGCGCCAATATTGATAGATAAACAAAATGAAATCGGCCCGGACGCCAAGTCATAGAAATGGAATCCCCAGAGAAGTCGCTTCCCCCATCTCATCACATAAAGGGGAATAAATCACGCACAAGAAGTCGGACAGACATTTACCTACGAGAAGCGTCCTGAGTTGCAAGCCGTGAGTTACGCCGCGGGCCAGCGGCGGGGCAACCAGCGGCGCACCGAACGGCAATAAGCCTCGTAGGTCGTGCTAAACGTGGCGCGGAGATGCGGCTCTTCGTACAGGATGACAAACAGATGCACCAATAGCAGCCACGGCAGAGTGAAAAGCAGAATGGCGGGCGACTGTTCGTACAGGCCGAACCCAAAGAGCACGATAAAACCTCCCTCATACATCGGATTGCGCACGAACTGGTACGGACCGGTGGCGACGAACTTGCGCGGTGGATCGAATGGTGCGGGCGTGCCTTCTCCGCGGGTGACGAACGTCGCGATGCAGGTGAATGCGAGAGTTCCACCGGCAGCCATCAGTGCGATGCCCAGAACGCGCGTCCAGCCGGTCAACGCGAAGTCCAGAGTGGTGTCGTAGCGGTGGTGCAGGCTTAACGCGACCCAGCCCCACAGAAGAATGAGTCCGGTGCCAAAAATTCCCGCGCGAAGCGCGATGAATAGCGTTTTCATGGCTCGGCCTCTCTGGAAGTCAGCAAGTACCTCGTCCCGTTGCCGTTGACTGTAATGCTAGCCTTCTAATAGACATTACTGACGGGAGTGGCAGTCGGTTACATTCTTGCTCCAGCGGCCTTCGGCAGGAGTCGGCTGGGCCAAGAGTGTGGCTTAAGGCACAGGGTCCGGCGACCTTTGGGTCAATAGTTGCCCACTTAGCAGGAGCCAACCGCTTGCGGAAGTTAGGTTTCAGTCAGGACGACAATGCACTCGGAAAACGGGTTTGAAAATCCAATAGGCCAACCCACTCAGGCACAACCGTGATTCGCACCATGTTGGGAATCAGACCACGAAGCTGTGTGATCCAGGCTTGGCCTTGTTCGCGTCCGAAATAGCGCTCGGCGGCCGTAACATACTCGGGCACGATTCCCTCCACTGTGTCGAGACGTGCTGTGCCGCGGATCAAAAGCACTTTGTGGGGAAAACTGTTGTCGTCGATCGTGAAGGACACTTTGGGATTCTTTGCTAGGGCTTTTAGTTTCGGCGCTTTGGGTGGAGTCCCCATCACGAACTCGCGTCCGTTCCAGTGGAACCAGATGGGGATGACCCTGGGCGTCCCATCCATCCAGACGTAGGCCAAACGGGCGGGTATTCTCGATTCTAGCAGTTCGAGGGAAACGGGATGCTGCAACAGTCCGAGGTCTCCTTGCCTAACCGGCATAATTGCTCCTTTTCTTGCGAACTACGCAGCGGACGACATCTAGACCAAGTTAACGATGCTTCTGCCGTCATGGATTGTGCGCCTGTCCTTGCCAGACATCAATTGCCCGCACTAAGGCATCGCGTGCCGCAAGGTGATTATGCAGGCCGCAAGAGAGTTTGAGCCTCGCGGGTCAGTTTCCGATAACCGCGGCGGGCTCACTCTTGCGATGCTTCCGGGGTGCCGGTTTGCCCATAACCTCGCTCCCTGTTTACTTGGCGATAGCATCTTCATGAATCTATAGGAGCGGCGCACACAGCGGCATGCCCAGCGACTTACCTGTTGTTTTCCCAGAGGAAGTGTGGCACCCTCCTGTTGGAAACCAAAACGACGGTGCTATGAAACAAAAAACGGACGTCCTACAGGGCACGTTGGCGTTGATGGTCCTCAAGACTCTCGATGTCCTGGGACCGCTGCACGGCTATGGAATCGCGCGGCGCATCGAGCAGATCAGCGGAGATCTGCTGGCCGTGAATCAAGGGACTCTGTATCCCGTGCTGTTGAAGCTGGAGCAAGAAGGCGCGATCGCCTCCGAGTGGGGCGCCTCAGAAAATAATCGGCGAGCGCGCTTCTATCGATTGACAAAAGAAGGGCGTAAGCAGTTGCAGGTTGCGACCAAGGACTGGGAGCAAACGGCAGCGATCATCGACCGGTTCTTCGAAGCGAAAGCGGAGGATTTGTCATGAAATCTCTGCGGCGGTTTTTCACCCGGCTGTTCAACTCGGCAGCAAGGCCCGAACAGGAAGAACGATTGCGGGAAGAGATTGAGGAACACATTGCTCTGCAAACTGCCGAGAATCTACGCGCCGGTTTATCACCTGTTGAGGCACGGCGCCAAGCCATGCTGAAGTTTGGCGG
>Ga0137409_10000677_pt1 | contig 37395 bp, 29 predicted proteins | sample CZODoug1_16funga_FD_122059 | JGI IMG/M metagenome (GOLD analysis project Ga0137409, IMG submission 122059) | Vadose zone soil fungal communities from Angelo Coast Range Reserve, California, USA - CZODoug1_16fungal (Hybrid Assembly) | ecosystem: Environmental > Terrestrial > Soil > Vadose zone... | reverse complement strand
GCGGTGCGGCAGCACCGCTCAGGTACACTTGCGCCTTCGGTAGATCCCCGGGAAAGCCCATGAAACGTGACATCAGGCTGTTGTTCGCGTTGTTCACGCTGTCGGGCTTCACCGGCCTGATCTACGAATCGGTCTGGTCGCACTATCTCAGGCTGTTCCTGGGCGCCGCGGCGTTCTCGCAATCGTTCGTGCTCGCGGCCTTCATGGGCGGCATGGCGCTGGGGGCGTGGCTCGCGAGCCGCTGGAGCGTGCGCTTCGCGAACCTGCTCGCCGCCTACGGCTGGATCGAGGCGGCGATCGGCGTCGCCGCGCTGATCTTCCACGAACTGTTCGTGCTGCTCACCCGGGTTTCGCTCGACCACGTCATACCGGCGCTCGGCTCCCCCGACGCGGTCGAGGTCTACAAGTATTCGCTGTGCGCCTTGCTGATCGTTCCGCAGACCGTGCTCCTCGGCATGACCTTTCCGCTTCTCTCCGGCGCGGTGATCCGCCGCGGGCCGCAGGAGAGCGGGCACCACCTGGCGATGCTGTATTTCACCAATTCGATCGGCGCCGCGGTCGGGGCGCTCGTCTCGGCATTCCTGCTGATCGGCTGGCTCGGGATGCCGGGCACGATGCGCGTGGCGGGCCTGCTGAATCTCCTGCTCGCCGCAGCGGTCCTCGCGATCGCGCACCGCGGCGAGCCCGCTTCCCTCGCGCCTGCCGCCGGCGGAACGACCCGGGCCATGACCTACACCGTGCGCCTTTTCCTGGCCGGGGCGTTTGTCACCGGGCTCGCTTCGTTCATCTACGAGATCGTGTGGATCAGGATGCTCTCGCTCGTGCTCGGCTCGTCGTTTCATGCGTTCGAGCTGATGCTGTCGGCTTTCATTACCGGGCTCGCGCTTGGCGGACTGTGGATCCGCCGCCGCATCGATCACATCGCCGACCCGGTGCGCTTCGCCGGTGTCGTGCAGGTCCTCATGGGGCTCGCCGCGCTGCTCACGATCTTCGTCTACCACTGGACATTCGACTGGATGGCGTGGGCGCTCGGCGTGCTGCAGAAGAGCGACAGCGCTTACGTTCCGTTCAATCTCTTCAGCCATGCCCTGGCGTTCGCGGTGATGCTGCCGACGACCTTCCTCGCCGGCATAACGCTGCCTCTGTTCACGCAGGTGCTGCTCCGCGGCGGACGCGGCGAGCGCGCGATCGGCCAGGTGTACGCCGCGAACACCCTGGGATCGATCGCGGGCGTGCTCATCGCCGTTCACCTGCTCCTGCCCGAGACCGGGCTGAAGCTCGCGCTGGTCCTCGGTGCGTCGACCGATATGCTGCTCGGTGCGTGGATATTGCGTTACACCTTGGAACCACGGCGGCGCGGGCACGCTTTCGCCGCGCTCATCATCGGCATGCTCGCCGCGGCGGTGACCGCGCGGATAGAGATCCTCGACCCCGAGCGGCTCTCGTCGGGGGTCTTCCGCTACGGCCGGGCGGCGCCCGATTTCGGGCGGGTAGTCTTCTACCGCGACGGCAAGACCGCGTCGGTCGCGGTCCGCAGCCAGCCCGGCGGCATCGTGGCCATCATCACCAACGGCAAGCCCGACGCGGCGATCCGGCTCGATACTGATTTCCCGCCGACCCCGGACGAGTACACCATGAGCCTGGTCGCGGCGCTGCCGCTGCTCATCAAGCCCGAGGCGAAGACCTTCGCCAACATCGGCTGGGGATCGGGGCTCACCACGGAGGTCGCGCTTTCGCACAGCGGCCCGGCGGAGATCGACAGCATCGAAATCGAGCCTGCCATGGTGACCGGCGCCCAGGCGTTCGCCCCGCGCGTGCTGCGGCCCTACCACGACCGCCGCAGCCACGTGTTCTTCGAGGATGCGAAAAGCTACTTCGCCCGCTACGGAAAGCGCTACGACGTCATCATGGCCGAGCCTTCCAATCCCTGGGTGAACGGCGTCGCCAGCCTTTTCTCCAGCGAGTTCTATCGCGACACGAAGCGCTATCTCGCGCCCGGCGGCCTGTTCGTGCAATGGCTGCAGGTCTACGAGTTCAACGATCAGCTTCTGGCGTCGATCCTCGGGGCGCTCGGCGAAAACTTCTCCGACTACGAGATATACGAGTCGAACCCCGGAGATCTGCTGGTCGTCGCGGTGGCGGAAGGCCGGGTGCCGCGCCCCGGGTCTCTTCCCCTGAAGGAGCGGGGATTCCTGGAACAGCTCGACCGGCTGGGCATCAAGCGCGTCGAGGAGATCTCCGCGCGCAGCCTCGGCACCAAGAGGCAGCTCGAGCCGCTGTTCGCTCCGCTCGCCGCGCCCGTCAACTCGGACTTCCGCCCCTTCGTGCAGCTGGAGGCTGCACGCGCGCGCTTCGAGGGAAGCCGGGCGCAGGGGCTGTTGAGCCTCGCGGTCGCGCCGCTGCCCATCCTGGAGATGACCGGGGACGCGTCCAGGGCGCACCTCAAGGCCCCGGTGCCCGACTACGTTCCGGCGCTGCGCATCCGCAGGCAGTCGGCCGCCGCGGAGATCGCGCGACTGCTCGCCAACCGCGCCGCGGATCCGCTGCAGTCCCCCGAAAAGCTCGCGGGTGAAATCGTGCTGGTGCTGAAGTACCCTGGCGCCTTGTGCGGGGACGCGCCCTCGAAGACGGCGCTCGAGCAGCTGCAGCTCGCCGCCGAAGTCACCTTGAGCTCGCTCGACCCGCAGTACGCGCGTCCACTCTGGATCGAACACAAATGGATCGGCTGCGCTCCGCGGTCGCAGCACGTCCGGGACCGGCTCGACATCTATGCCGCGGTCGCGGCGCGCGATCCCAGGGCGATGCTCGCCCGCTCGCGCGCCCTGCTCGCGGGACCCGCCGCAGGGGGCGACGCCTGGGGACGCTACCTGCTCGGCACCGCCTTGCTCGGCGCGCACGCCGCAGGCGAGCACGCGGAGGCGCAGGAGATCTGGTCGCGCTACAGCCGGGCGTTCTACCCGGGCGGCGACATGCCGCCCTACATGATCTACCTCGCCAACCTGAAGTAGGGCCCGCGCTCAGCCCTTGAGCGCGCGGGCGCGGATGGCGTCGAGCGTGGTGCTCGTGGTGATCGCCTGCGGATCGATGCGGACCTCGATGAGCGAGGGCCGGCGCGAGGATTCCGCGGCTTTCATCGCGCGCTCGAAGGCGGGCGCGAACTGCGCGGTCTCCTCCACCGTTTCGCCGTGCGCGCCGTAGGCGCGGGCGAGCGCGACGAAGTCCGGGTTCTTCAGCGCCGTCGCGTACACCCGCGCGGGGTAGTCGCGCTCCTGGTGCATGCGGATGGTGCCGTACATGCCGTTGTTGACGACGATGAAGATCACCGGCAGCTCGTACTGAACCGCCGTCGCGAGTTCCTGCCCGTTCATGAGGAAATCGCCGTCGCCGTTCACCGAGACGACGAGCCGGTCAGGCTGCGCGACCTTGGCGGCGATCCCGGCGGGAACACCGTAACCCATCGAACCGTTGGTCGGCGCAACCTGGGTGCGCAGGCCCGGATAGCGGTAGAAGCGCGAGATCCAGCCGGCGAAATTGCCCGCGCCGTTGGCGATGATCGCGTCCCCGGGCAAGCGCTCGCGCATCCATGCGACGATTTCGGCCAGCTGCACCTTCCCGGGAATCGCAGCCGGTTTTGTCCATTCGAGATACTCGGCGCGCGCCTGCTCGCGCCCGGATTTCCACGCGCCGCCGTCCACTTTCAGGTTCTTCAGCGCGGCGGCGAACTGCGGCATGCCGGAGTTGATCAGCAGCTCGCCCTGGTAGACGCGCCCCAGCTCCTCGGCGCCGGCGTGGACGTGCACGAGTTTTTGTTTCGGCCGCGGCGGCTCGATCAGCGTGTACGCCCCCGTCGTCATCTCCCCCAGGCGGGCGCCGATGACCAGCAGCACGTCGGCGTCGCGCACCCGCGCCGCCAGCTTGGGATTGATGCCGATGCCGACGTCGCCGACGTAATGGTCGTGACGGTTGTCGATCAGGTCCTGGAAGCGGAACGAGCAGGCGATCGGCAGGCCGCTAGCCTCGGCGAAGGCCTGCAGGTCGCGGCAGGCCTCGCGCGTCCACACCGTGCCTCCGAGAATGACCAGAGGCTGCTTCGCCCGCGCAAGCAGGCCGCGGAGCCTTTCCATGTCGCTCGCGGAGGGGCTCGCCTGCACCACTTGGTAGGGGGCGACATCGGCGACGGCCGCGGTCTGCGTTAGCATGTCCTCCGGCAGCGCGAGCACCACCGGCCCGGGCCGGCCCGACATCGCGAGGTGAAAGGCGTGGCTCACGTACTCGTGCATGCGCTCGGGACGGTCGATCTGCGCCACCCACTTCGCCATCGGCCCGAACATGTGGCGGTAGTCGATCTCCTGGAACGCTTCGCGATCGGCGAATTCGCCCGGCACCTGGCCGATGAAGAGGATCATCGGGGTGGAGTCCTGGTGCGCGGTGTGCACGCCGATCGAGGCGTTGGTCGCGCCGGGCCCGCGCGTCACGAAGCAGATGCCGGGCTTCCCGGTGACCTTGCCATAGGCTTCCGCCATGTAGGCCGCGCCGCCGTCCTGGCGCGCGACGATGAGCCGGATCGCGTCGCGCGCGTCGTAGAGCGCATCGAGCACCGCGAGGTAGCTCTCCCCGGGAACGCAGAAAGCGGTGTCGACGCCGTGGATCTTCAGCGCGTCGACGAGAATCTGCGCCGCGGTTCTCGAGTGGATCGTTCCAGGCATCGTGCAGCCCGCTTCCAAAAGCCGAAACTATACCTCAGGATTCGCTAGAATCCCGTCCATGGTCGACGACATTCCCGGGCTGTGCCGCATCCTCAAGACGAGCAAGGTCGTCGCCGTCGTCGGCCTCTCCGCCGACTGGTTCCGCCCCAGCTATTTCGTGGCGAAATACCTGATCGAGCACGGCTACACCGTCATCCCGGTGAACCCGCGTTACGACGCCATCCTCGGGCAGAAATGCTACAAGTCGCTGCGCGATATCCCCGTGAAAGTGGACGTCGTCGACTGCTTCAGGAAGACCCAGGACATCATGCCGCTCGCCGAGGACGCGATCGCCATCGGCGCGAAAGTCCTGTGGCAGCAGCTCGGCGTGACGAACGCCGAGGCTGCGAAGAAAGCCGAGGCCGCCGGACTCGAGACCGTAATGGACCGCTGCATGAAGATCGAGCACGGGCGCCTGTTCGGAGGGCTGAACTGGTGCGGCGTGAACACCAAGGTCATCTCGGCGAAGCGGCCGCAGTGGCTGTCGTACTGAGCGGACCCGCACCATGATTCATGTCAGGTATTCCCTCACGCGGGCGTCCCTTGCGCGCCGCATGTGTTAGAGCTATAAGAACCCAGCAAGTCGAAAGAACGACAGTGCGTCGGCGGCTTTTCGCGGCAAGACGCAGTCGGGGCTTCACGCATCAGGACTCGACGTACGGGAAACCCGTAGCCGCGAGTGATCAAGGTTGTTCAGTCCAGACAACCCGCTGCCGGCCATGTGAAGGAGGGGCAGCGTATGTCCGGAGAGCCAACCCGGCGATCGGAGGTGGGCAAGCGGCTGCGCGTGCTGATCCTGGAAGATCAGCCCGTGGATGCCGAGCTGATGGCCCGCGCGCTGCGCCAGTCCGGATTCAACGTCGAATGGAAGCGCGTCGACCGCAAGCCCGACTACCTGACCGAGCTGGAACGCAAGCCGGATATCGTGCTTGCGGACTTCAACGTGCCGGGGTTCGGCGCCCTCGAGGCGCTGGATGTGGTGCGCGAGCAGGGGGCGGACGTTCCGGTGATCGTCATCACCGGCTCGCTCGGCGACGAGATCGCGGCCGAATGCATCAAGCGCGGCGCCTCGGACTATCTCCTGAAAGACCGCCTGTCGCGGCTCGGCCCGGCCGTCGAGAAGGTGCTGGAGCGCAAGCATCTGCGCAGCGAGGCACGGCAGGCCGAGCAGGCCTTGCGGGAGAGCGAGGTCAAGTATCGCGAGCTTATCGAGCAGGCCTCGGACGGCATCTTCGTCACCGACCGGAAGGGAACCTATCTTCTGGTGAATGCGCAGCTCTGCGAAATGCTGGGCTACGCGGAGGACGATCTGCTGCGACTCAACGTCGCGGACACCTACCCTGAAGAAGAAAGGGAATCCCTGGCGCGGCGCTTCGCCGGCCTCGGCGAGGTCAAGACCCGGGTGTTCGAGCGGCTCATGCGGCGCAAGGACGGCACCTCCTTTCCCGTCGAGGTCAGCGTCAGGTTCCTAGCCAACGGCACGCATCAGGGAATCGTGCGCGACATCACCGAGCGGAAGGAAGCAGAGCAGGCACTGGCGGCGAGCGAGGCGGGGCTGCGCCGCGCCCAGTTGATGGCGAAGCTTGCGCAGGTGATCACCGGCCCGGACGGGTCGTTCGAGACCTGGTCAGAGACGCTGCCGCGGCTGATCGGGATAGAACCCGCGCAGATGCCCAGAACCACGCGCGAATGGCTCGACTTCCTGCACCCGGACGACCGTGCGACGTTTCGAGGAAAAGCCATCGAGGCCGGCGCAAGCGGCGTGCGCGCGGACTTCGAATACCGCCTGCGCCGCGCCGACGGGGCATGGATCAATGTGCGCCAAGTTATGGAACCGCTCCAGGGTCGGCTCGATCGGGACGGCAGGCAGCGCTGGTTCAACACCATACAGGACGTCACCGAGCAGAAGCAGGCCGAGGAAAAAATCCGACGCCTCAATCGTGTCCATGCGGTACTGAGCGGGATCAATACGCTCATCGTGCGTGTGCGCAATCGCCAGGAGCTCTTCGAGGAGGTCTGCCGCGTCGCGTTCGAGGACGGAAACTTCGGCATGGCCTGGATCGGCGAGTTCGACCGGACCACGCTCGAGGTCACACCGGTCGCCTGGAAGGGAATGGACGAAAGCACGACGTCCATGAAGGCGAGCGCGCGCGGCGACATTCCCGAAGGGCGGGGAATGGTGGGCCGCGCGATCCGCAGCAAGAAACCCGTGATCACCAACGATATCATTGCCGATCCCGGGGCCGGCGGATCACGCCGCAATGAGGCCCTGCGAAAGGGATTCCAATCCATCATCGCCATGCCGCTGATGGTAGAGAACGAAGTGGCGGCCACGCTGACGCTGTTCGCCAGGGAGCGGAATTTTTTCAGCGGGGACGAGTTGAAGTTGCTCACCGAGCTTGCCGGCGACATCTCGTTCGCGCTCGATCATCTGGCCAAGGCCAAGCAACTCGCCTATCTCGCCTACTACGACGAGCTGACCGGCTTGCCGAACCGGACGCTGTTCCTGGAGCGCGTATCGCAGGCACTGCACACCGCCGCCAAGTCGGCGAGCCGGCTCGCGCTCGCGATCGCCGACGTCAGGCGCTTCCGCCTGGTCAACGAAACGCTCGGACGGAATGCCGGAGACGAGCTGCTGAAGCAGATCGCGGCGCGCCTGCCGAAGTTCATGCGCAATCCCGAGAATCTCGCCCGCATCGCCGGCGACAGCTTCGCGACGTTCCTGCCGGGCATCCAGGAGTTCTCGGAGGTCGCGCACCGGATCGAAACCATCCGCGTCGATGCGTTGCGGCACCCGTTCCAGGTCGAGGGGCAGGAATTGTCGGCTTCCCTGGCGATCGGCATCGCGATCTACCCCGACGACGGCGCCGACGCGGAAACGCTGTTCCGGAACGCCGAGGCAGCACTCAAGAAGGCCAAGGCCTCGGGCGAGACTTACCTATTCTACGAGCCCTCACTCAACGCAAGAGTGGCGGAAACGCTCAAGCTCGAGAACAAGCTGCGCCGCGCCATCGAGGGCGAGCAATTCGTGCTGTACTACCAGCCGAAGCTGGATTCGGCGAACGGTTCCATCGCCGGCGTCGAGGCGCTCATCCGCTGGCAGGATCCCGAGACCGGCCTGGTGCCCCCCGGCCAGTTCATCCCGCTTCTCGAGGAAACGGGGATGATCCTGGAGGTCGGTGTCTGGGCGATCCGCAAGGCGCTCACCGACTTCGGCCGCTGGCGCGCGGCGGGATTCCGCACGCCCCGGATCGCAGTGAACGTCTCGGCGATCCAGCTGCAGCAGAAGGATTTCGTCGACAACGTGAAATCCATCATCGGCGAGGCGCGCGCTTCGAATGGCGTGCTCGGGAGCGGGCTGGACCTGGAGATCACCGAGAGCCTCATCATGAGGAACATCGGGGACATCATCCCCAGGCTGAAGGCGCTGCGCGAGTCGGGCGTGGATATCATGGTGGACGATTTCGGTACCGGCCACTCCTCCCTCGGCTACCTCGCCCGGCTCCCCATTTCCGCGCTCAAGATCGACCGTTCCTTCATCGACACCATGTCGAAGAATCCGGAAAGCATGACCATCGTCTCGACCATCATCTCGCTGGCGCATTCGCTCAAACTCAAGGTGATCGCCGAGGGCGTGGAAACCGAGGACCAGGCAAGGCTGTTGCGGCTGTTCAAGTGCGACCAGCTGCAGGGCTACCTCCTCGGCCGCCCCGCGCCCTTCGACTCCGTGAGCGCCCTGCTGCCCAAGGAAAGCTAGATGAAGTCCGTGCCTTTACACGCGTGCATCGGGGCGTTGCTCGTGCTTCTCGGCGGCGCGGTCATGCTCGGCTGGTGGATGCAGTCTACCGCCCTGGTTCGCGTGCTGCCGCAGTTCGCGCCGATGGTCTTCGACACGGCGCTGTGCTTCGTCCTGACCGGGAGCGGGCTGCTGACGCCGTTTTCCGAGTCGGACCGGCACCGGCGGATGACGACGCCCGTCGGCGGCGCGCTGGTCGCGATCACGTCGCTGATACTCGCCGAGCATTTCTTCCAGTCCGACCTGGGCATCGACTGGCCTTCGCTCCACGCCTGGTTGCGCGATGCGAATCCGACGCCCGGGCGGATGTCGGCCGGGACCGCAACCGGGTTCCTGATGAGCGGAACGGTGCTCATCCTCGCGACGCGCGTGCGCCGTCCATGGATGGGTATCGCCGTGCGGCTGCTCACGCTGGCGGTCGGAGCCATCGGGATGCTGGGCCTCGCGGGCTACCTGGTCAACGCGCGGCTGCTCTTCCCCGACTACGCCTTCGTGGGCATCGCGGTGCATACGGCCGCGGGCCTGCTCCTCCTCGCTTTCGGCCTGCGCTCGGCATGGAAACAGTCGGCTTGGGCACGGACACCGCTCTTCGCCAGGGCGGACGACCAGATCACCTTCACCGGCGCGACGATTCTGGTTGCGATCGCATTGGCCGGTGGCATCGCGAGCTTCGCCATCCTGCAGGACAGGGTCCAGACCCTGGCCACGGAAAACATGCTGGCGGCGCTGGAGCGCCGGATCGAAACGTTCCTGGATCTGCTCGAGCTGCGAGAAATCAACGCGCGCATCGCCGCGACGCGACCCGCCGCGATCCGCAATCTGCGCGAAATTCACGCCGGCCGCGACGACGGCTCGAACCTGGCCAACGTCAAGGCCGTCGTGGACAGTTTCCTGAACCAGGGATTCAGCGCCATCGCCTACTACGGCGTCGACGGCAAAATCGTCGCGAGCGGGGGCGCTTTTTCCCGGACACCGGCGCTGGCAGTGGGGCTGGCGACACGGGACAAGGCGGAGCTGCTCTGGGACGGTGGTTTCCTGCTGCGCCACCGCATCCCTCTGCGCGACGCCCAGGGGCTCGCCGGCACGGTGCAGACGGAGCAGCCGCTTCCCGTCCTGACGCGAATGTCGCAGACCACGGCGGGCACGGGCCGGACCGGCGATATGGGGCTGTGCGTCCGGCGCGACGAACGCCTGGACTGTTTTCCTCAGCGGCTGAACCCCAAGGTGTTCTCCACTCCCCTCGTGAACGTCGACGGTACGCCTCTACCGGTAACCCTCGCCCTGGCCGGCCGGAGCGGCGTTGTGATCACCCGCGACTACCGGACGCAGAACGTCGTTGCCGCCTACGGCCCGGTGGGCGATCTGGGTCTGGGCATGGTGGTCAAGGTGGACGCGGCCGAGATATTCCAGCCGATTCGCGAGCAGCTGCAGCTCGCCATCGGCTTGCTCATCCTCCTGGCTGCGGGGGGGACGCTGCTGCTCCGCTCGCAGGTGAAGCCGCACGCGACCAAACTGGTCGAAGCAGAGGCGGTCCTGAACAAGCGCACGGCCGAACTCGAGACCAGCAACAAGGAGCTGGAGGCTTTCTCCTATTCGGTCTCGCACGACCTTCGCGCGCCGTTGCGCCACATCGACGGCTTCGCCGACATCATGCGGGAAGAATGTGGCTCGGTCCTGAACGATTCCGGGCGGCGCTATCTCGGCACCATATCCGAGTCGGCCAAGCAGATGGGCAGGCTGATAGACGACCTGCTGATGTTCTCCAAGATGGCCCGCGTAGGAATGCGCGAAGCGCCGGTCAGCATGGGCGAGCTGGTCGAGGAGGTGGTGCGAGAGCTGGCGCGGGAAACCGACGGGCGGACGATCGACTGGAAAATCGGTTCCCTGCCCCCCGCGTGGGGAGACCGTTCGATGCTGAAGCAGGTCTGGGTCAATCTGCTGTCCAATGCGGTCAAGTACAGCGGCACGCGCCAGACGGCAAGCATCTGGATCGGGTGCGGCAGGAAGAACGGCGAGCTGGAATTTCACGTCGGCGACAACGGAGTGGGGTTCGACATGAAATACGCCGGAAAGCTTTTCGGCGTGTTTCAGCGTCTGCATCGGACCGAGGATTTCGAGGGCACGGGGGTCGGTCTCGCCAACGTGCGGCGGATCGTCAGTCGCCATGGCGGCAAGACCTGGGCTCAAGGGAAACCCGACGAAGGAGCGATATTCTATTTCACCCTTCCTGATTCGCTGAGGGACAAGCCATGACACAGCTGAGACCGGTGCTTCTGGCCGAGGACAACCTGAACGACGTTGAGCTGGTCCTCGCGGCCCTGAAGAGGAACAATCTGGCGAACGAGGTCATCGTCGTCCGGGACGGCGCGGAGGCGCTCGACTACCTGCACCGGCGCGGAAAATTCCACTCGCGCGGCCCCGGACTTCCCATCGTCCTGCTCCTCGACCTGAAGATGCCCAAGGTCGACGGGCTGGAGGTCCTTCGGGACATGAAAAGCGACGAAGCCCTGCGGGTGGTGCCGGTGGTGATGCTGACCTCGTCGCGCGAGGAAGAGGATCTGGTAAGAAGTTACGAACTGGGTGTCAACGCTTACGTGGTCAAGCCCGTCGGCTTTCAGCAATTCGCCGAAGCCATCAAGCAGATCGGCATGTTCTGGGCGGTCATCAACGAGCCTCCCCCGGAACGCACGGCATAGCCGGTCCTCAGGCCGGCGGGCCCAGCATGTTATATTGCGCCGGCATGAGCACTCTCGATTTTCATGGCTGACCGCAAGTTCGGCATCGAGACGCTCTCCCTGCACGCGGGGCAAATCCCCGACCCGGCCACCGGCTCGCGCGCGGTGCCGCTGTACCAGACGACTTCTTACGTCTTCGACTCGGCCGATCACGCGGCGAGCCTGTTCAACCTCCAGACCTTCGGCAACGTCTACACGCGGCTCTCCAACCCGACCACGGCGGTGCTCGAGGAGCGCGTCGCCGCGCTCGAGGGTGGCCGCGCGGCGGTCGCCACCGCATCGGGTCAGGCCGCCGAGATGACGGCGATCCTCACCCTGTGCGAGGCGGGCGATCACATCGTCAGCGCCTCCACGCTCTACGGCGGCACCTACACGCTGCTGGCGGTGAATCTGAGAAAGCTCGGCATCGAGACGACTTTCGTCGACCCGGACGACCCCGAGAATTTCCGGCGAGCGCTGAAGAAGAACACCAAGCTCGTCTACGCCGAGACGCTCGGCAACCCGCTGATCAACATCGTCGACCTCGAGGCCGTGGGCAAGATCGCCCGCGAAGCCGGCATTCCGCTCATGGTCGACAACACTGTGCCGTCTCCGTATCTGTGCCGGCCGTTCGAATGGGGCGCCGACATCGTGGTGCATTCGGCGACGAAGTACATCGGCGGCCACGGTACCACCATGGGCGGGATCATCGTCGAGTCCGGGAAATTTCCGTGGGGCAACGGCAAGTTCCCGGGGATGACCGAGCCCTCGCGCGGCTACCACGGAGTCATCTTCCACGAGACCTTCGGCGACTTCGGCTACACCATGAAGGCGCGCATGGAGACCCTGCGCACCTTCGGCCCGTCGATCTCGCCTTTCAATTCCTGGATGCTGCTGCAGGGGCTGGAGACCCTGCCGGTCAGAATGGAACGGCATTGCGCCAACGCACTCGCGGTCGCGAAGTTCCTCGAGCAGCATCCGCGGGTGTCCTGGGTGAATTACCCCGGCCTGCCGAACAACAAATACTACAGGCTCGCGCAGAAGTACCTGCCGAAAGGCGCGAGCGGCCTCCTGAACTTCGGCGTGAAGGGCGGAGCGAAGGCCGGAGAAAAATTCATCGAGGCGGCGACCTTCATGAGCCACCTCGCGAACATCGGCGACGCGAAAACGCTCATCATCCACCCCGCTTCGACCACGCATCGACAGATGTCGGAGGAAGAACAGGCGAAAGCAGGCGTCACGCCCGACATGATCCGCATCTCGGTGGGCCTCGAGACGCTCGACGACATCCTCTGGGACATCGACAACGCGCTTTCGATTACCGCAAAGAGCTAGCGGATGACGATCATCGATTCGCAGGTCCACGCTTACGAGGCGAACACGCCGAAACGGCCCTGGCACAGCGTGCCTAACTGGCCCGCCCACGTCACGGGCGGCGAAATGGTGGCGGTGATGGACAAGGTCGGCGTGGACGGCGCGATCTTCATCTCCGCCTTCTCCATGTACCGGTACGACGCCAGCTACGCGGTGGAAGTGCAACGCGCGCATCCCGGCCGGTTCGCCATCGTCAAGCCGGTCGATCCGGACGACCCGGCCGCAGCAGATATCGTCGCACAGTGGAAAAAGACGCCGGGTGCGGTCGGCGTGCGCATCATGATGACCAAGGATCCGGGACGCGACCGCGACCCGGCCGACCCGGGGTTCGACCGGATCCTGCGCGCGGCCGTCCGCCACGACCTTCCGGTCAACATCCTGTGCTGGGGGAATCTCGACGCCGGCACGGCGCTGATCGACCGCCATCCCGACGCGCGATTCATCATCGACCACCTCGGTATCCTGCAACCGCGCACGCCGCCGGCGCCGCCCGAGCCCTGGAACGACCTGCCGAAGGTGCTGGCCCTGGCCCGCCGCAAGAACGCGGTCATCAAGGTGAGCGGGGCCTGCACACTGTCGCACAAGCCGTATCCCTTCGCGGACATCTGGGATCCGCTCGCCCGCGTGTTCGACGCCTGGGGCTTCGAGCGCTGCCTGTGGGGCACCGACTGGACCCGCGCCTTCGCGCTCGTCAACTATGAGCAGGCCGTCGAGCCGTTTCGCCGGACCGAGCACTTCTCGGAGAGCGAGCGCTCGATGCTGATGGGCGGCGCCTGCGCCAAGGCGTACGGCTGGTCGCCGAAGAAACGGGGATAAGCGACAGTTACCTGCGGTTGTAGTGCGCTTGTGCTCGGCATCCTTCGACGAACGCTCGCGGCAGCCTGCTTTTTTCTGCAATCCTCTTCTCGTACGATCCTCATAGCACACGTCGCGCCTGATGTGCGCGAACCCGCCCTGAGTCGCTGTCCACTGGGAGAGGTCAGGGCTCTGGCCTGTCGAAACCCCGGCGGTTCCTCTAGCGGCGCAGCGGGGCGCTAGCGGAACGCGAGGGGATAGGAAATGAAGGGCAAAAGCGTGGCCAATGTGTGAATCGCCATCGGCAAGAGGCCCGACCCAGCGCGGAATCGACCTAGCGCCGCGCCTATCCGCCCAAAGGCAATCAGCGTCGCCGGAATAACGAGGAAGAACGACGCGGAGACGGCAATAGACAAACCCATCTTCGCAAAACCTCTGCCCTCTCCGGGAGTGCCGCCGGAGATGTTGATCGCGGCGGCAACCAGATAGACTTGAACGAGTATTGAGGCAAATTCGAGAAGGTATCCGGCTGCGGAGAGCAGCCAGATTGTCCAGTGTTCCCGTTCGGCTGGCGCTTGTTCGGTCATTCCGCGCATTCTCAAAGGTTATTTTGGGCTCGGACTGTCCCCCTGCCGCATTCTACACAGTCGACTTTGTCGAAGGTCGTGAGCACTGGACGATAACCTCCGGGACATAGACAATGCGCTCCTTATCGCTTCGAAAGCTTAAGATCTGGGAATCCGATGCTGCAAAGAGCCGTAAAGCCCCTCGCCTTCGACACGCCCTACGCTACGTTCCGCAAGCCGACCCTCGCGCGCAACGTTGTCTCCACCTCGCAGCCGCTCGCGGCCCAGGCCGGCTTGAGGATGATGCTCGCCGGCGGCAACGCCGTCGACGCGGCGCTCGCGACCGCGATCACGCTCACCGTGGTCGAGCCGATTTCCAACGGCATCGGCAGCGATCTTTTCGCCATCATCTGGGATGGGGAACAGCTGCACGGCCTGAACGCCTCGGGGCGCTCGCCCGCGGCGTGGACCCCGGAGTATTTCAAAGGCCACAAGACAATACCGGCACGCGGCTGGAATAGCGTCTCGGTGCCCGGCGCGGTCTCGGCCTGGGTCGACCTTTCGAAAAAATTCGGCAAGCTGCCGTTCGAGAAGTTGTTCGAGCCGGCGATGCACTACGCGGCCAACGGCTTCCCGGTGTCGCCCTTCGTCGCGGAGCGCTGGGACCCCCAGGTGCCGGAACTGCGCGAGCAGCCCGGCTTCGCGCAGGCCTTCCTGCCCGGCGGCCGCTCGCCGCGCGTGGGCGAGATCTTCCGCTTCCCCGATCAGGCGAAGACTCTGGAGAAGATCGCCGCGACGAAGGGCGAGGCCTTCTACCGCGGCGAGCTCGCCGAAAAGATCGAAGCCTACGCGAAGAAAACCGGCGGCGCGATCACGCGTGCCGACCTCGCCGCGCACACCAACGACTGGGTGGGCACGATCAGCCAGGACTACCGGGGCCTTTCGGTCCACGAGATCCCGCCGAACGGGCAGGGCATCGTGTGTCTGATGGCGCTCGGCATCCTCGCGAACTTCGACGTCGCCGACACCCCTGTGGATTCGGCGGACAGCGTGCACCTGCAGATCGAGGCGGTGAAGCTCGCGTTTGCGGACGCCCGGCGCTTCGTCGCGGACCCGAAGGCGATGGGCGTCAAGCCGTCGCAACTGCTCGACCCGGACTACCTCAAGGCGCGCGCAAAGCTGATCGACACGAAGCGCGCCCGGGATTTCGGCCACGGCACGCCCCCCAGGGGCGGCACCGTCTACCTCACCGCGGCCGACGCGGGCGGCATGATGGTGTCCATGATCCAGTCGAACTTCATGGGGTTCGGGTCGGGGGTAGTCGTGCCGGGGACCGGTATCAGCCTGCAGAACCGCGGGTCGGGCCTGGTGCTCACGCCCGGCCATCCCAATCAGGTCGCACCCAGCAAGCGCCCCTTCCACACCATCATCCCCGGGTTCGTGACGCGCGGCGGGGAGCCGCTCATGAGCTTTGGATTGATGGGCGGGAGCATGCAGCCGCAGGGCCACACGCAGATGATGGTGCGCATGGCCGACTACGGCCAGGGGCCGCAGGGAGCGATCGACGCGCCGCGCTTCCGCGTGGTGGACGGCCTGCAGGTCACCTTCGAGGACGAGTGGCCGGCCGCGACCGTTTCCGACCTCGCTGCGCGGGGCCACCAGGTGATGAAGCTGCCCGAGGACTACAACGCCTTCGGCTGCGCCCAGATCGCGCATCGGCTCGACGACGGCTACCTCGCCGCCTCAGACCCGCGGCGCGACAGCCTACCGGTCGGATTCTGATTTCCGGGCGGGGCCGCTCTGGCCCGCCTTGTCGCCCTCCTCGAGCGCCTTCACCAGCGCGTTTCTCGCGAGCAGGTTCGCAGCAGGATCATCGATGGTCTGGTACTTGCGCACGATGCCCTGGACCGAATCGAAAGCGGTCTTGTCGATACGACCCCGCTCGTAGTAGAGCGACGCGGTAACCATGATCCCGAGGCGCTCCACCACCGGGCTGTTGCTGATCACCGGGGCAGCGGAGACCTTTTCGAGGTACTGCGAATAGAACTCCGACCACTTCATTTTTCCGGATTCTGCCAGGGGTTCGTTTCGCGCCGCCCAGTTGTCGACATCCTGGATGCCGTAAGTCTCGGTGAATATGGCGCAGCCGCACGTCACAAGCGCGAGAGCGAGGGCGAATGTCCGAACGAGCATCGAACGAATATGGTAACCCAGCGCGCGCGGTGTCACCGCGGGACCGGTAAAATGCACTGCGACGACGACGCGGAGGAACGAGCATGCTGAAGCTCTGGGGCAGGATCAACTCGATCAACGTACAGAAGGTGCTGTGGGCGCTCGAGGAGCTGAAGGTCTCCTATCAGCGCACCGATGCCGGCCTGCAGTACGGTGTGGTCAACGAGCCCTTCTACCGCAAGATGAACCCCAACGGCCGTGTGCCGACGATTGAGGACGACGGCCTGGTGCTGTGGGAGTCGAACGCGATCGTGCGCTACCTGTCGTCCAGGCACGGCGCAGGCACGCTCTGGCCGAGCGATCCGAGGCAGCGCGCCGATGCGGACCGCTGGATGGATTGGGCGACGAGCACCGTCGCTCCGGCGATCACGCCGGTCTTCTGGGGCCTGATACGCACGTCTCCCGAAAAGCGCGATCTCAAGGCGATCGAGGAAGGCGTCGAGAAGCTCGCCCAGGCGTTCCAGGTGCTCGAGCAGTCCCTCGAAGGACGCGACTACGTCGCGGGAAAAGCCTTCACCATGGGCGATATCCCGCTCGGTACTTTCGTGTACCGCTGGAACGCGCTGGACGTGAAGCGGCCCGGGCTGCCGAGAATCGAGGCCTACTATCAACGCCTGCAGCAGCGCCCGGCGTACAAGAAGCACGTCATGCTGCCGCTCACCTAGCGGTCAGCGACGCAAGGCGCGCGTCGCGCTCCGCTTTGTCCAGCTTCGCCAGGTCGCGGACCTCCCGGTAGAAGGCGGGGAGATCGCCCTTGCTCTGCGCGAGCAGCGCACGAAAGGCGGGGACCAGCTCGCTGTAGCTCGCGATCGACACGAGAAACGCGTTGTTCGTGCCGCGCGCGAGCAGCCGGTCGAAGCCCGCGAACCCGCCCCAGGACGCTTTCAGCACCCCGTATTCGTCGTTCATCTCCTCGAACAGGCGCCGCTTTCCTTCTCGTTTTCCTTCAGTCGAAAGGGGCTGCCCGTAGAAATCGGAGAGCCGCGCGCGGTACCTGACCACCAGCGCCGCGAACTCGGAGCGCCGGCGACGAGAGTCGGCGTAAGCCGCCCGCTGCGCGGGCGTTCCCTCGCGTTCGAGCCACCTGCGCAGGCCCTCTTCTTCCACCGTCGCCGCGAAGGATTCGTTGAACACGGTGTCGCCCTTGATGTACACCTCCTGATGGGCGAGCTCGTGAAACACGATACGCGCGACCTCGGGCTCCGGGTACTGTATGAACGTGGACAGCACCGGATCGGAAAACCAACCGAGCGTCGAGTACGCGCTGACGCCGCCGACGTAGACGTCGTCGCCCTGTTGCGCCAGCCCGGCCGCATGCCGCTGCGCGGCTTCCTCCGAATAGAAACCCCGGTAGCTCACGCACCCGGCGAAAGGAAAGCACGACTCGACCGGCGCCACCGAGAACTCGGGCGCGGCGAACACGTTCCAGAGCACGTAGGGCCGGCCCAGGTCGGCGTAGCGGCGGTAGCTGTCGTTGTCGGGAAGGCCGAGCTCGCGGCTCGCGAACTCCCTGATCACAAGCACGCGCTCGAGTTTTTCGCGAAGCGGTGGCGGCGTGCCGGCCTCGTGCACGCGCTCCTCGATCGGCACGGCGAGCCACATCACCTCCAGGTGGCCGCTCACCGCCTGCGCGTAATACGCGACCGAGCTGCAGCCCGAAAGGGAAAAAAGGGCACCGAGCGCCGCGAGCCGATTCATCGCCGGAACGCACCGGTCTTCAGGAAACTCACGGTCTGCCGCGCGACCCGCGACGACATCAGCATCAGGGTATGACCCACTGGAAGGACGAGGTGGTCGCGCAGAGCGGGAAACTTCGTCTCGTCGAGGCAGACGACGCCGTCGTTCGGCTCCGGCAGACGCATCACCACGCCGCCCAGGCCGAAAGCCCGGGTCCCGGCTATGGCACCGATCTCGAATCGGGAATCGACCGAGACGTTGACCGGCTCGCGCCAGACGGCAAGGCTTTGGCCCATCATCAGTTCGCCTCCCGCACGCTCGGCGAAGCCCGCCGCCGCGCGGCAGCCAGCGACGGGCGAGCCGAGCAGCACCGCACGCTGCACGCGCGGGTCCGCGACCCGCTGCAGATAGCGCATCACGATGACCCCGCCCAGGCTGTGGCCCACAAGATGCACGCGCGTCGCCTCGAGCCTTGCGATCCCGTTTGCCAGGCGCGAAAGATGCGCCTCGAGCGGATCGCGGATGGTGCGATAGCCCAGGGTCTGCGCGGAGAACCCTTCGCCTCGCAGAACGTGGGCGAGGTAGACCATCACCAGGGGATTCATCCAGGCCCCGTGCAGCAGCAGCACCGCTTCCTTGGAATGGGCGTTCACCGCGGTGCGCTCGCGTTCGTCCCTTCGGTCCGCCCTCGCGCGAGCATCACGACGACGGCGAGCAGCGGCAACACCGCAGTAGCGACGAACCCGGCGCCGTAGCTCCCGGTCTGGGACACGATCGCGCCGAAGAGCGGCGGCCCGACCAGGACTCCGGCGAAGGTGAAGAACTGCGTCCCGCCGGTAAGAAAGGCGACGCGGCCCTCGGGTGCGAGCCGCGCGACCTCGGCGAGGAACACGCCGTTCCAGCCCACCGCCGTGGCGCCGTAGAGCACGCACACGGTGAGCACCGCGGCGGCGGACCAGGCGGCTGTGAACGAGGCCACCGCCAGGCCGCACAGAGCCATCACCAGGCCGAGCGCGGCGAGCACCGAGCGGGGGCTGAAGACATGGTCCGCGACGGCTCCCCACAGGACCCTGCCCAGCGCCCCGGAGATCTGCGAGGCCGAGAACACCAGGCCCGCCGCGAGAAGGGAATATCCGAGCTCGAGCTTGAGATAGGACACGAGGTAGGTGACGAAGGTGATCTGGATGGCAGAGTACACCGCCGAAACGACCGCGAGCTCGAGAATCGGGCGGTTTGCCCACACCTCCGCCACGGGTGCCGCGAAAGCCCGAATGTGCAGGCGCTCCGGTCTTCGCGCCGTGTCATAGACGCGACGATACGGCGCGACTACCGCGAGCAACGCCGCCGCGCCGAGCGCCAGGGCCAGTACGGCGGTCGGCCAGCTTATCCACAGCAGCAGGCCCGGAACGAGGATCCCCGCAGCGGCGCCCCCGAGCGGGACTCCCGTCTGCTTGATCGAGAAAACCATCGAGCGAATCCGCGGCGGCGACGCGACGGCGAGGATGGCGGAGCTCGCCGGGTTCACCAAGCCGTGGGCGGCCCCGAGCAGCGCCCCGCACAGGAGCAGCAGCACGAGATGCGCGCCTGCGCCGATCACCAGGCCGAGGGCGACGCCGAGAACGGCCACCTGAAGCATTCGCGCCGGGCCGTAGCGGCCCACGAACGTGCCCCCCGCAAGCCCCGCGAACATCGCGACCATGTAGGAAAACCCGACCCATCGGCCGACCGACGTGGGCGGCACGTCGAAATCGCCGGCCGCGACGGGAGCAAGCACCGAAGGCACGGCGAGAGCCATTGCCGTCAACGACTGCACCGCGAGCGTTATCGCGACGGCGGCGACGAGCCGCGCGGTGTCGCGCTCTCCGGCGCCGCTCAAATTCGGGACGGCCGGCGCACGCTTCGCGTCGGCCTCACTGCGCGCTGCGCTGGAACTCGTAACGTAGGGTCACCGAGTGTTTCCCGGTATTGGTCCACACCAGGCAATGATCCGCCGTCGTGCGGGGAGCGAAACTGCCCGAGGCGCTCCCGGTCGCGTCGCGTTTGAGATCGATGACTTCCTTTTCATCCTGATGCGAGAGCTTGAAGCTCACCGGCCCGTCGGCGCGAAACTTGTAGAGCAAGCGCTGCCTGATGTTGAGCGAGAGGCATTCCTTCTGCGCCTCCGAGGCGACCAGAGTCTTGGTCACCACTCTCCTGTCCTGAGCCCACGCCGCCGCGGACAACGAAATCGCGACGCCGATCACCACCAGCCGAACCATCGTCGCCATGAGCGATCTCCAGTCATGTTGCGCACCGGCGGAGATATTACACCGTCATAGCGGCGCGTCCCGCGGGCAGATTTCACAGGACCTCGAAGAGTCCCGCGGCCCCCATGCCTCCGCCGATGCACATCGTCACCACGACATGCTTGGCTCCGCGGCGCTTGCCCTCGACGAGCGCGTGGCCGGTGAGACGCGCCCCGGAAGCCCCGTAAGGGTGGCCCACAGCGATCGCCCCGCCGTTGACGTTCAAGCGCTCGTCCGGGATGCCCAAGCGATCACGGCAGTAGATGACCTGCACCGCGAAGGCCTCGTTGAGCTCCCACAGCCCGATGTCCTCGACCTTCAGCCCCGCGCGTTTGAGGAGCTTGGGGACGGCGAAAACCGGCCCGATTCCCATCTCGTCGGGCTCGCAGCCCGCGACGGCGAAGCCGCGAAAAACCCCGAGCGGCTTGAGCTTGCGCGAGGTCGCGGTCTTCGCATCCATCACGATGCAGGCCGAGGCACCGTCGGAAAACTGGCTAGCGTTGCCCGCAGCGATGCACCCGCCTTCCATGGCGGGCCGGATCTTCGACACGCCTTCGTAGGTCGTGTCCGCGCGAATGCCCTCGTCCGCGGAGACGGTCAGCTCCCTAGTCGTGATGCGGGAGGTCTCCTTGTCGGCCGCACCCATGACGACCTTGATCGGCGCGATCTCGTCGTCGAATTTGCCGGCAGCAAGCGCCGCGGCGGCTTTCTGCTGGCTGCGCGCTCCGTATTCGTCCTGGCGCTCCCGCGAGATGTCGTAGCGCTTGGCGACGTTCTCCGCGGTTTGGAGCATCGGCCAATAAATCTCGGGCTTGTTCTGGACCAGCCAGTCCTCCTGCAGCATGTGCTTGTTCATTTCATTCTGCACACAGGAGATCGACTCGAGGCCTCCCGCTGCATAGATGCCGCCCTCCCCGGCGAGGATGCGCTGGGATGCGAGCGCGATCGATTGCAAGCCGGAGGAGCAGAAGCGATTCACTGTAAAGCCCGCAGTCGCCACCGGGAGGCCGGCGCGCAGCGCGATCTGGCGGGCGATGTTCGCGCCGGTCGCGCCTTCGGGGTGGGCGCAGCCCATGATCACGTCTTCGACCTCCGCGGGGTCGACTCCCGCGCGCGAGACCGCGTGACGCACGACGTGCGCGCCGAGGGTCGCGCCATGAGTCATGTTGAAAGCGCCCCGCCAGGACTTGCAAAGCGGCGTGCGCGCGGTGGAAACGATCACGGCTTCGGTCATATCGTGCTCCTAGTTGAAACGCTTGCCCTCGCCAGCGAGGCTCGCGAGCAGCGGTGCAGGCTTCCAGAATGCCGGATCGCCGTGGGGGTTGGCCGCGAAGTGCCTCATGGCCGTGACCACGTTGTACAGCCCGACCTCGTCGGCGTAGAACATCGGACCTCCGCGGTAGACCGGAAACCCATAGCCGGTCAGGTACACCATGTCGATATCGGAGGCGCGCGAAGCGATGCCTTCGTGCAGGATCGCGGCGCCCTCGTTGACCAGCGCAAAGACCAGGCGCTGGACGATTTCCTCGTCGCCGATCCTGCGGCGCTGTACGCCGATCTCCTTGCTGTAGTCGACGATCATCCGCTCGACTTCGGGGTCGGGGATCGCGTCACGGCGGCCGGCCTCGTAGCGATACCAGCCAAGCCCGGTCTTCTGGCCGAAGCGCCCTTGCTCGCAAAGCCGGTCGGCGATCCCGGAATACTTCATGCCGGGCTGCTCGCGGTAGCGGCGCTTGCGAATCGCCCAGCCGATGTCGTTGCCCGCGAGATCGGACATGCGGAACGGCCCCATCGCCATCCCCCATTTCTCCAGCGAGCGATCCACCTGCCGCGGAGTGGCGCCCCCTTCAAGCAGGAACAAGGCCTGGCGGAGATACTGCTCGACCATGCGGTTGCCGATGAAGCCGTCGCAGACGCCCGAGACCACGGCGGTCTTCCTGATCTTCTTCGCCAGGCCCATCACCGTGGCGAGCACGTCCTTCCCGGTTTTCGCGCCGCGCACCACCTCCAGCAGCTTCATTACGTTGGCAGGACTGAAGAAGTGCGTGCCGATCACGTCCTCGGGCCGTTTCGTGAACGCCGCGATCCGGTTCAGATCCAGCGTGGAGGTGTTCGACGCGAGGATGGCACCGGGCTTCACCGTCTCGTCGAGCTTCCTGAACACCGCCTCCTTCACCGCGATCTCCTCGAACACCGCCTCGATCACCATGTCGGCATCCTTCAGGTCGTCGTAGGACTGCGTGGGCTTGAGCAGCGCCATGCGCTCCGCGACCTGCTGCGCCGTAAGCCGCCCCTTCTTCGCGCTCGCCTCGTAGATCCCGCGAATCACCGCCTGTCCCTTGTCGAGCGCTTCTTTCTTCGTCTCGAGCAGAGTCACGGGAATCCCGGCGCTCAGGAAATTCGCGGTGATTCCACTTCCCATGGTGCCCGCGCCGATGACCGCGACCTTTCCGATCTTGCGCACGGCGGTGTCCTCCGCCACGTCCGGAATCTTCGCCGCCGCGCGCTCGGCAAAGAAAGCGTGACGCAGCGCTCTGGATTCCGGGGACTGCATCAGCTGCAGAAACAGCTCCCGCTCGACGCGCGTACCCTCCTCGAACGGAAGGCTGACCGCGGCGGCGACGGCATCGACACACTTGAGGGGCGCGGGAAAATTCTTCGCTGCGGCGCCTACGGTGTTGCGCGCGAACTGGAAGAAGCCTTCGGCGTTGGGGAGGCTGAGCTTGATGTCGCGCACGCGCTTCAAGGGCCGGCCTTCGGCGACGACCTTGCCGGCGAACGCGAGCGCGCCCTCGAGAAGGTCTCCCTCGATCATCGCGTCGAAGAGCCCGCTGCCCGCGAGCTTATCCGAGGCCACGGCCTCGCCCGAAACGATCATGTTGAGGGCGGGCTCGGCGCCGATCAGCCGGGGCAGGCGCTGCGTGCCACCTGCACCGGGCATCAGCCCCAGCTTGACTTCGGGCAGGGCGATCTGCGCGCCCTTGATGGCGACGCGGTAGTGGCAGGCCATGGCAAGCTCAAGTCCGCCGCCCATGCAGGCGCCTCCGATCGCGGCGACGACTGGTTTCCCCGCGCTCTCGAGGGCGCGAATCACGGTATTAAGGGAGGGTTCCGCGGTCGACTTGGGCGAGCCGAACTCCCGGATATCCGCGCCGCCCGAAAAAGCGCGCGGGCTGCCGATCAGCACCAGGGCTTTCACGTTCGCGTCGGCCTCCGCGCGCGCAAGCCCCTCGACGATCTCCCGGCGAAGATCGAAACCCAGGCCGTTTACAGGCGGGTTGTTCATGGTCACCACGGCCGACTGACCGTGCAGTTCGAAGCTTGCGCTGCTCATGCCATCCCTGTCCGAGGGGAAATACGGAGATTATCCCCCGGCCGAGCCCGGGGAGCGAAGCACTCCGGCTGGTCCTTCGGAACCGACCCTTACTGCGGAGGAACGAGGATGGGCAGGATGCTGACGATCTGCCATCCTTCGGGCTTCTTGACCATCACCAGATTGATGTAGAGACGGTTCCTCGCCGGCTCGGTTCCGGGGTCGCCGACGCTCAGTTGTGTCGGCGCGTAGACTTGCGCAACCCGCCTGCTGACCGAGATGACCCGCAACTCCTTCTTGTCGACTTCGATCTTCCAGGTGCCCTTGTAGCGCTCTTCCAGGTTTTTCAACGCCGCGTCCCTGCCCCAGATAGGCCTGCCGCGGCTGATCCAGAGCATGTCCGGCGAGTCCGACAACAGGCTCCGCATGCCCTTCAGGTCGTGTGCGTTCTGGGTTGCGATGTACTTGTCGAATACGGCGCGCACTTCGTCTTCCATCGTCGAGGCGCGAGCCAGCGTCGCGACCATCGCCAAGGCAATCAACATCAAAAATCGCTTCAACATTCCCTCCTCCAAAAACTCCCTGCCGTTCTTAGTGGGCCCGCCTGGATTCGAACCAGGGACCAAAGGATTATGAGTCCTCTGCTCTAACCACCTGAGCTACAGGCCCGCGAAAACCATCCGCGCCCCGTTTCTCATCGCGGTTGCGGCCCCATCTGCGCCTGGCGAATCACGAATTGTCCAGGAAGCTCTTCAGACGCTCGGAGCGCGACGGGTGGCGCAGCTTGCGTAGCGCTTTCGCCTCGATCTGGCGTATGCGCTCCCGCGTGACATCGAACTGCTTGCCGACCTCTTCGAGCGTGTGGTCGGTATTCATCTCGATGCCAAAGCGCATGCGCAGCACCTTGGCCTCGCGCGGAGTCAGCGAGTCCAGGACGTCCTTGGTAACCTCGCGCAAAGAGGCATACATTGCCGCATCGTTCGGCGCGAGCGTCGCCTGGTCCTCGATGAAATCGCCCAAATGCGAATCGTCGTCGTCGCCGATGGGCGTTTCCATCGAGATCGGTTCCTTGGAGATCTTGAGGATCTTGCGGATCTTGTCCTCGGGCATCTCCATCTTCTGCGCGAGCGTCGCCGGATCGGGCTCCTGCCCGGTCTCCTGCAGGATCTGGCGCGAAATCCGGTTCATCTTGTTGATGGTCTCGATCATGTGCACCGGGATGCGGATGGTGCGCGCCTGGTCGGCGATCGAGCGCGTGATCGCCTGCCGGATCCACCAGGTGGCGTAGGTCGAGAACTTGTAGCCGCGGCGGTATTCGAACTTGTCCACCGCCTTCATCAGCCCGATGTTGCCCTCCTGGATCAGGTCGAGGAACTGCAGCCCGCGGTTCGTGTACTTCTTGGCGATCGAGATCACCAGACGCAGGTTCGCTTCGGTCATCTCGCGCTTCGCGCGCCGGGCCTTCGCCTCGCCCGTGGACATCTGCTTGTTGATCTCCTTCAGATCCTTCAAGGGGATGCCGATCCGCTTCTGGATGGCGAGCAACTTCTGCTGCTGCTCGAGAATGTTCGGCTCGTAGCGCGCGAGCTGGCCGCTCCAGGGCTTCCCCGCCGCGATCTCGTTCTTCACCCAGCGCATGTTGGTTTCACTGCCGGGAAATTCCTTGATGAAGTGCGGGCGCAGCATGCTGCCCTTGTTGACGCACAGGTTCATGATCTCTCGCTCGTGGCTGCGCACCTCTTCCACCATGCCGCGCAGGCTGTCGCACAATCTCTCGATGATGCGCGCAGTGAAGCGGATGTTCATCAACTCGTTCCCGATCTGGTCCCTCACCCGGATGTATTCCTTGCTGCGGTGGCCGTGCTCGACCAGGGCCCGTCTCATCTTCTCGTACAGGCGACTGATCTTGGAAAAGCGCGCGAGCGCGTCCTCCTTGAGCTGCAGCAGGCTAGCCGAAAGCGCCGCGCTTTCGTCCTCGCCATCGGTCTCCTCTCCTTCCTCGGGCTCGACGTCATCGGCAAGCTCATGGATCGGCTCGTCCTTGGCGTTCGGGTCGATCAGGCCGTCGACCAGCTCGTCGATGCGCATTTCTTCGCGCCCGACCTTGCCCGAGAGATCGAGGATCTCCGCGATAGTCGTAGGGCAGGCCGAGATCGCCTGGATCATGTGCTTCAGGCCGTCCTCGATCCGCTTGGCGATTTCGATCTCGCCTTCGCGGGTGAGAAGCTCGACCGAGCCCATTTCCCGCATGTACATGCGTACGGGGTCGGTGGTGCGCCCGAACTCGGGATCGACCGTGGAAAGCGCGGCCTCCGCCTCCTCTTCGGCATCCTCGTCGGGGACTCCCGCCGGCGCGGTCTCGGAGATAAGCAGCGCGTCGGCATCCGGGGCCTCGTCGTAGACCTGAATGCCCATGTCGTTGAACGTCGAGATGATGGACTCGATCTGTTCGGCGTCGACCATGTCGTCGGGCAAATGGTCGTTGATCTCGGCGTAGGTGAGGAAGCCGCGCTCCTTGCCGAGCTTGATGAGATTCTTCAGGCGCGTACGCCGGGCTTCCGCGTCCTCGGGCCGGCTCTCCGCCCGAAGCAGCAGCGCGCGTTCGGCCTCGCTGTTGCGCCGCGGCCTGCCTGCCTTGCGCAGCTTGAGGAGCTCCTGCGCCTGCTGCTTGAGCTGCGCCTTGAGCTCTTTCTCCTTCTGCTTGGCGAGGAGGGCAGCTTCCTTGGCCTTCGCCTTTTCCAGCGCGGCGATCTCCCTGGCCTTCGCCTTTTCGCGGGCAATGCGCTCGCGCTCCTTCTGCTTTTCCTTGGCGACCTTCAGGCGCGCCTTTTCCTTCGCGGCCCGCTCGCGCGCCTTCTGCAGGGAGAGCGCCTTGCGCGCCCGTTCCTTGTCTCTCGCGATCTTGAGCCTCGCCCTTTGCTTCTCCTTCGCCACCTTGTTTCGGGCTGCCTCGAGCGCCTTGCGGGTCTTTTCCTTGTCCCGTACTGCCTTGGCGCGGGCTGCTACCTTCAATTTCATCCTGCGAACCCTTTCCTTTTCCTTCGCCGCCCGCTTGCGCGCCATCTCCAGCGCCTTGCGCGCCTTGAGGCGCTGCTTTTGCAGGCGCAGCTTCTCTGCGGCTCGGGCCTTCTGGGCCTTGAGCCTGGCTGACGCTTTTGCTCGCGCTGCCTTAATAAGCTTCTGATTCGCCATGATTTCTCCGCCCTCCGCGGCGTCGAACGGAAACCTTAAATTGTAGCATTTTTTGGGCCCACATCGCTTTGGTCCTTGAGCTGGGCGACCAAGTCCCGGATCTCGACCTGTTCTGCCGGGGTCTGTTCGGATTTCGCGGTCAAGGCGTCGAGCCTGCTTCTCCTCTGCTCGTGCAGCCAGTTGGCGACTTCACCGCGGAATTCAGGTTCCATATGGTCCGCTTCGAACTTAGTTTCAAGTAGCGCGGCCTGACCCGAAGCGAGTACCGCGGCGAATTCGGTGTCCTTGAAATGCTCGATGAGCTCCCCTCCCTGCGCCTGCGGGTTGTGCCGGCAGAAGTCGGCGACCGCGACGAGCATCCGCCCCTCGAAAGAGTCGGCCTCGAGCATCGCCTGGGGCAATTCTCCGGCGAGCGCGGGCTTCGCGAGCAGGCATTGAAGCAGTCTGTGCTCGCGCCTCCGCTTCGGAAGGTGGGCTGCCCGCGGAGCGCCCTGCGCAGGAGCCGGCCTGGCGTCATAACCGCGGGCGACGCGAATTTCCATGATCCGCGCCGCGTCCTCCTGACTCATCCCGGCCGCGTCGGCGAGCGCTTTCAGAAGCTGAAGGCGCAATGCCGGGGCCGATAGCTTTTGCAGGAGAGGCTTCGCCTCGTGCACGAGCCGCGAGCGGCCTTCCGCGGTGCCCGGGTCGACCCGCCCTTTCAGCTCGTCGAGAAGGAACGCCGACAGAGGCCGCGCCTCACCCAGTTTTTTCTCGAAAGCCTTGCCTCCTTCTTCCCGCACGAAGCTGTCTGGATCATGCTCGGGAGAAAGAAACAGGAACCGCACGGTCTTGTTGTCGGCTAGATAGGGAAGGCTGACTTCGAGCGCATGCCACGCAGCCTTGCGGCCCGCGGCGTCGCCGTCGAAGCAGAACACCACCTCATCGGTCTGGCGCAGCAGTTTCTGAACATGAACCGGCGAAGTCGCGGTGCCCAGCGTCGCAACCGCGTACTCGATCCCGTGCTGGGCGAGGGCCACCACGTCCATGTACCCTTCGACGACGATGACGCGGCTTGCGGCCCTGATCGCGGGCCGCGCCTGCGAGAGGCCGTAAAGCTCCTGCCCTTTTTCGAACAACGGTGTTTCCGGCGAGTTGAGGTACTTGGGCTCCCCTTCACCGATAACACGGCCTCCGAAAGCGATCACCGAGCCGCGCTGATTGAGGATCGGAAACATGATGCGGTCGCGGAAGCGGTCATAGCGGCGCCCGCCCTCGGCGTCGATCACCAGGCCGGCGTCCTTCAGCGCCTTGTCCGCGTAGCTCTGGAACACCCGCTCGAGGTTCTGCCAGCCCTCCGGCGCGTAGCCGATGCCGAAGCGCGCCGCGATTTTGCCGGTGAGCCCGCGGCCCTTGAGATACTCGATGGCGCGCGGCGAGGTCTTGAGCTGCTCGCGGTAGTAGTCGCAAGCCTGCTCCATGATCGCGTACAGATCCGGGCCCGACTCGGATTTCTTCTCGCGCGGCTCGAATTCCGGCATTTTCATCCCGACCGATTCGGCGAGGTCCTTCACTGCCTCCACGTAGCCGAGACCCTGGTACTCCATCAGAAAGGAGATGGCATTGCCGTGCACGCCGCAGCCGAAGCAGTGATAGAACTGCTTGGTCGGGCTGACGGTGAACGAGGGTGTCTTCTCGGAGTGAAAAGGGCAGCAGGCGAGATAGTTCGAGCCGCCCTTCTTCAGCGGAACGTAGCGTTCGATCACGTCGACCACATCGACGCGATGGAGCAGTTCTTGCTTGAAGGAATCGGGAATCACGTCAGAAATGCGGTACGAAGCGTCGCTCCAGCAAGCGCGCCGTGCAGAATGGGTCGCCCGGGCCCGCCCCTCCTCACCATCTTCTCTTTATAAGCGAAATTTCCCGAAACGCAAGTCGTAGCTCGAACTAGCCCGCGAGCCTCGCCTTCACCATCGCCGATACCTTTCCCAGGTCGGCTCGTCCCGCCAGCTTGCTCTTCAGCACCCCCATCACCTTGCCCATGTCCGCTACGCCCTTCGCTCCCGTCTGCGCAACCGCGGCCGAGACCTCGGCCGCGATTTCTGCGTCCGTCAGTTGCTTGGGCAGATAGCCCGCCAGGAGGTTCAGCTCGAAGGTCTCGACGTCGACCAGGTCCTGACGATTGGCCGCCTGAAACTGGGAAATGGAGTCGCGGCGCTGCTTGATCATTTTCTCGATCACTGCGGTGATTTCGCCGTCGCTGAGGTCTTTTCGCTCGTCGACCTCGCGCTGCTTGATCGCGGCGAGCAGCAGGCGAATCGCGGAAAGGCGCTGCGCTTCTTTCGCCTTCATCGCGGCTTTCATGTCTTCAGTGATCTTGGACTTCAGGGACATGGGAGTGAGGGGACCGGGCAGGGTTCACGCATCACAGAAGCGGCAAGGGCTGGACGGTTCCCCGGTCCAGCCCCCGATTCCTCGGCTGTCGATCCTAGTAGAGTTTCGGAGGCAGCGTCTGGTTGCGCAGGCGCTTGTAGTGGCGCTTCACAGCCGCGGCGAGCTTTCTCTTGCGGTAGGCCGTGGGCTTCTCATAGAACTCCCGGGCGCGCAGTTCGGTGAGAAGTCCGGTTTTTTCAACGGTCCGCTTGAAGCGGCGCAGCGCCACTTCGAAAGGCTCGTTTTCCTTGACGCGTACGGTCGGCATGCCGGTCCGTTCTACGATGAAAGGACGCGGATTGTAGCAGAAACACCTTGTCCCGGTCATTACGGCCTGGCGGTTCGCGGCCAGCGCGGGGCGTTGAGGCGCTGGAACACGAGGTACAGCGTCGGCAGCACCACCAGGGTGAGCAACGTGGCGGTGACCAGGCCCCCGATCACCACCACCGCGAGGGGCTTCTGGGTCTCCGAGCCGATCCCCGTCGAGATGGCCATCGGGAGAAGGCCGAGCGCGGCAAGCAACCCGGTCATCAGCACCGTACGCATGCGGTCCAGCGACCCGCGCATCACCGCTTCCTCGGGGGACGCGCCGGCGTCCCGCAACTGGTTGAAATACGCGACCATGACCACCCCGTTCAGCACCGCCTGCCCGAACAGCGCGATGAAACCGATCGCGGCCGACACCGAAAGAGGGATGCCGGTGATAAGCAGGGCGAAGATTCCTCCAATCAGCGCGAACGGGATGTTGAGCAGGATGAGGAGCGCGCTGCGAATCGCGCCGAACGCGTCGAAAAGCAATATGAAAATGAGCAGCACAGATACCGGCACGATGATGGCGAGCCGCGCCATCGCGCGCTCCTGGTTCTCGAATTCTCCGGACCAGGTCACGCTGTAACCCGGGGGGAGCTTCACCGCCTTCGCGACCCGGTCCTTCATGTCCGCCACCACGCTGCCCATGTCGCGGTCGGCGATGAAGATGCCGATCGAATACACCCGCACGCCGTTCTCGCGCGCGATGTTCATCGCCCCGCCGATGGTGCTGAACTGCGCCAGCTGGGAGAGCGGCACGTAGGCCCCGGAAGGTGTGCTCACGGTGATCGAGCGCAGGTTCGCGATGTTGCGTTCGGACTCCTTGAGCCGCACGGTCACCGCAAAATGCCGCTCTCCCTCCCACAGTTGCGTCGCGGGCCTGCCCCCGAGCACCATCTCGATGACATCCTGGATGTCGGCGACGTTCAGACCGTAGCGCGCCGCCGCCTCGCGGTCCACGCGGATGAGCAGCTGCGGCAGCTCGCCCAGGCGGTCGATGAAGGCGCGCTTCACGCCTTGCACATCCTTCACGGCTGCGAGCACTTGCTGCGACTGCTCGCGCAGGACGTCGAGGTCATCGCCGAATACCTTGATCACGATCTGCCCGTCGATCTGGGAAATCGACTCGAGCACGTTGTCGCGAATGGGCTGCGAGAAGCTCGGCTCGATTCCGGGGAAGCGCGACATCGCGCGGTCCATTTCGTCGACGATGCGCCGCTTCCCTACCCCCTGACGCCACTGCGACTCGGGCTTCAGCGTCACGAGGATCTCGCACATGTTGATGAGCTTCGGGTCGGTTCCGTCTTCCGGCCTGCCGGACTTCGAGATGACGCTGTCCACCTCGGGCACGCTTGCGATGGCAGCGCGGAACTTTGCCGTCATGGACTGGGCCTCGGTGACCGAGACCGAGGAAGGCAGCGTCACATTGATCCAGATGGAGCCTTCGTTCAACTCGGGAAGGAACTCCGTGCCCAGCTTGGGCACGACGGCGAGGCTCGCGGCCAGCACCGCCAGGGCAATCCCAATGACCAACTTCTTGCTGCGGATCGCCCAGGCGAGAACCGGCTGGTACACGCTCTTGCAGGCGTGCACCAGGGCATTCTCGCGCTCAGGCAGGTTCTTGCGCAGCATCCACAGGCACAGCAAGGGCACCACCGTCAGCGACAGGATGAGCGAGCCCACCAGCGCGGAGGTCACCGACCAGGCCATGGGAGCGAAGATCCGTCCCTCATGACGCTGCAAGGTGAAGATCGGAATGTGCGCCGCGATGATGATGAGCATGGAGAAGAGCGTGGGCCGGCCGACCTCCACCGCGGCGTCGAGGATCTTCTGCAGCCTCGGCGTGCGGTCGTGCGCCTGCTCAGTGAGTCTGCGGAACACGTTCTCCACCACGATCACGGCGCCGTCGACGATGATTCCGAAGTCCATCGCGCCGAGGGAGAGCAGGTTTGCCGGTATCCCCACCCAGGTCAGGCCCAGAAAAGTCGCGAGCAACGACAGCGGAATCACGAGGGCCACGATGAAAGCCGCACGCAGGTTGCCGAGGAACAGCAGCAGCACCAGTGTCACCAGGAATGCACCTTCGAGCAGGTTGGTGAACACCGTCTTCAGCGTACGGTCGATCAGCCAGGTGCGATCGTAGAAGGGGGCGATCTTCACGCCTCGCGGAAGCACCGAGGCGTTCAGGGATTCCACTTTTTCCTTCACCGCCTTGAGCACCTGCGACGGGTTTTCGCCTTTGCGCATCAGCACGATCCCGGTGACGATGTCGTCGTCGTCGTCCTGACCGACGATGCCCTGGCGGGGAACCGAGCCCAGGGTCACCTGCGCGATGTGCTTGACCAGGATCGGCACGCCGTTTCGCTCGGCGACCACGATGCTGCCGATCTCGTCGGGCGTGCGCAGCAGCCCGAGGCCCCTGATGAGGTACTGCTGCCGGCCCTGCTCGAGATAGCTGCCTCCCACGTTGGCGTTGCCGCGTTGCAGGGCGGAAAAGAGCTGCTGAAGCGTCACCTTGTAATCCCGCAGCTTGCCGAGGTCGGGATTGACCTCGTACTGCTTGATCAATCCGCCAAAGCTGACGATATCCGCGACTCCCGGTATGAGACGCAGCTGCCGCTCGACAACCCAGTCCTCGATCGAGCGCAGCTCCCTCGCGCCCAGTGAGTCGGACTTCAGGCGATAGCGGTAGATCTCTCCGATCGGCGTGGAAAGCGGAGCAAGGGCGGGCTGCGCGCCGTCGGGCAAGTCCACTTCGCGCAAGCGCTCGACCACCTGCTGGCGGGCAAAATAGGCGTTGGCGCGGTCGTCGAAGGTGATGATGATGAAGGACAGGCCGAACTGGGTATGAGAGAACAGGCGCACCGCGTTCGGCAGCCCGGATAGCGTCACCTCGAGCGGGATCGTGACCTGCTTCTCGACCTCCTCGGGAGCGCGGCCCGGATAGAGCGTGATGACGTTGACCTGAGTGTCGGTCACGTCGGGAAATGCCTCGATCGGGAGGGCGGTGAACGCCGCGAAGCCGCCGGCGACGAACAAGATAGTGCCTAAAACGATGAACAGCGGCTTTTGCAGCGCAAACGCGACGATGCGTCTGATCATCGGACCTGCCGTTCCCTACGCAGGAGCGCCGCCGCTCAGCTGCCGATGCAGGCGATGCAGGAACAGATTGCCTTCGACGACCACTTTCTGGCCGAGCTTCACCCCTGAAGCCACGCTCGCGACACCGTCCCGGACGGCGTCGACCTTCACCTCCTGGCGCGAGTAGCGGCCAGGCTTCTCTTCGATGAAAACGTAGTAGTTGTCTCCGGCGAGCAGCAAGGCCTTTTCCGGTATCTGCAGGTCGGCCCCGGGCGACTCCAGGAGCTCGGCGGTGACGAACATCTCGCCTTTCAGCTTGCGCTCGCGGTTCTCGACCGAGCCGCGCACCTTCACGGTTCGGCTGGCGGGATCGATGAAGTCGGAAATGTTCTCGAGGGTCGCAGTAAACGCCTGATCAGGCCATGCCGCAGAGCGCAGCTGCACTTTCTTGCCGGGTCTGAGGCTTGCAAGCTGATTTTCGGCCGCGTCGAGCTGCACCCACAGGCGTGCGGGGTCGGTGATGACGAACATCGCCGGCGTGTTGGCGAGCTGCAGATCGGTCCGCAATTCCTGGCCCGGATTGATGTTCCGCTCGACCACTACGCCATCGATCGGACTCGCCAGCGAAAAATTCTGGTCCACCGAGTCGTTGCTCGCGCCGTAGAGCTTGACCTTGCCCGTCGCACGCGCGAGCTCGGCATCCGCGCGCGCATAGTCCGCCTCCGCGGCGGCAAGATCCTTGCGCGACGAAACCCCGGCCGCGTGCAACTCGCGCAGGCGATTCAGGTTCTTTTCCGCGAGCGCGAAGTCGGACTGCGCCCGCCGAGCGTCGGCCTGCGCCTGTCCGAAATCGGGCGAAGCGAGTTTCGCGAGCGCCTGACCCCGGTTCACGTGTTCGCCGGTTTTCACCAGGATTTGCAGCACGCGTCCGGCAAACGGAGGAAAGAGACGCACCGTGCGGTTCTCGTCCCAGACGAGCCGTCCGGTCAGGCGCAGGCGCAGCGGTCCGCTCTCCTTGACCGCGTCGCTTGCGAACGACGCCACCTGGGGACTGCCCTCGGGGAATACGATCTGGCCGTTCTCCAGCCGCGGCCGGGCGATGTCAGGCTTGGCATCTCCGTCGCCGCATGCCGCTGCCAATGCCGCCGCGCCAAGGGCGACAGCCAGCAGCGCCGCCCGCCACCGCGCGAACTTCATGCCCTCCCCCGTGTCGTCTTGGGACGCCGCATCGCTACCTGGGGTCTCCGTCCAAACGGCCGATCCCCGCCTGCCAGGCGGCGAGCGCCTTGGAATGATCGTTTCTCGCCGACGCCGCGTCGAACTGGATCGCGCGCAGGGTCCGGCGTGCATCGAGCAGGTCCATGACGCCGATGGCGCCGTTCCTGTACGCGAATTCCGCGGAATCCGCGGCCCTCTTCGCTTCGACCAGAAGCGATTCGTCGTAGCGCTGCAGACGTTCGGCTGCTGCCTGCAGATCCGAGAACGCCCGCGCGATTTCCGTGCGCGCCTGTGCGCGCACCTTGTCGAGTCCTTCCATCGCGGCACTATAGTCCACCTCGGAGCGCCGGATTTCGCCTTCGTAGTGGTAGCCGGTGAACAGCGGCACGCTCACGAACACGCCGTAGCTGTTTCCAGTGCCGAAGGTGTTTGCGGGAGCGGTGCCGAGCGGATAGTGGTCGTACTGCGCGCCTACGGTAAGGTCGCGGGTGCGGAGGCTCCTCGCGAGGTCACGGCCGTTCTGCGCCGCCTCGAGCCGGCTCTTCGCGGCGCGCACATCCGGGCGCCCTTCGATCAGCTCGTCGACCGGCCCGCCCGGACGCCCGGCATACAGCGAGGGCCACGGATCCACCGCTCGAATGCCGATCGCCCTGCCCTCGGCGCCGATCATATAGGCGAGCGCGAGCTGAGCGCGGCGTTGTTCCGCCTCGGTGGCGCGCGCGTCGTTCTGCGCGCGCAGGGCGTCGACCCGCAGGCGCGCGACGTCCGCCATGGCGATGTCGCCGGCCTTGAGACGCAGCTCGGCGGCCCGCAGCGAGCCCTGGAACAGGGCAATGGTGTCGCGCGCGATATCCACCTTGTCCTGCGCGAGAAGCAGGTCGTAATATGCGTATCTGAGAGCAAGGCGCTGCTGGCGTTGCGCTTCGGACAGGTCCTCGGCGCTCGCGGACTCCAGGCTTTTTGCGCTGGCCAGGCGCAGTTCGCGCCGATCGCCGCGCTCGATCACCTGGTCGATGCGCACCGAGCTGTCCACGGTCTTGTCGCGCAGGGAACCCGAGCCCACGCCGGCCGCGGGATTGATCGCGCCGACACCGAGGCTCAGCGTCGGGTTCGGGCGCGCCCCGGCGGCGAGCGTGCCAGCTCCGGCGGCCTCGACGGCGCGTCGGGCGGCCTGAAGCTCACGATTGCGGGTTTGCAGGAGCTCCTCGGCCTGCGCCAGCGTCAGCGCCGTGAGATCGACCGATTGGCCGAGCGTGGCGAGCGGCTGTGCTAACGCAAGACCCATCAGCATCCTGCTCACCCACTGGATGGGGAGCCTGGACATTGGGAGCGGAATTCTATTTAAGTGTGCCTGACAACGGACTGACGGAAATCAAGGAAAGTCCACAAAAATCATGCTGGTGCTGGGTATCGAGACCTCTTGCGACGAAACCGGGGTAGCCGTCTACGACGGCGACCGCGGTCTCCTGCTTGCCCATGCGCTGCACTCACAGGCGGCGCTGCACGATCAATACGGCGGCGTAGTGCCGGAGCTCGCGTCGCGGGACCACATTCGCCGCGTCCTTCCGTTGGTGCGCATGGTGTTGCACCAGTCCGGTGCCCAGGAATCGGACCTGGATGCCGTCGCATTCACTCAAGGCCCGGGACTCGCCGGGGCACTCCTCGTCGGCGCCGCGTTCGCCAACAGCTTCGCCTTCGGCCTGGGTATTCATGCGATAGGCGTGCACCACCTCGAGGGGCATCTGCTCTCTCCATTGCTCGAGGGAAATCCGCCGCGATTTCCGTTCGTCGCGCTTCTCGTCTCCGGAGGCCACACTCAGCTGATGCGTGTCGGCGGCGTAGGCAACTATGAGATGCTCGGGGAAACGCTCGACGATGCCGCGGGAGAGGCTTTCGACAAGACCGCAAAGCTGCTCGGCCTGGGGTACCCGGGCGGGCCGGCGCTGTCCAGGCTGGCCGAACGCGGGACGCGGGATCGCTTCACGTTTCCGCGCCCCATGCTCGACCAGCTCGAAAAAAGCGGCGACCTCGATTTCAGCTTCAGCGGGCTGAAGACCGCCGTCGTGACCTTGCTGCGCAAGCAGGCTCCGTCAGGCGATCCGGGGGCGGAGGACCAGAAGCACGCCGACGTCGCCGCTGCATTTCAGGAAGCCGTCGTCGAAGTGCTGGTCGCAAAATCGCGAGCTGCCATCGAGCGCACGGGCATGGACCGGCTCGTGGTCGCGGGCGGAGTCGGCGCGAACCTGCGGCTGCGCGCTCTTCTCGACGACGCCGCTGCGCGCGACGGATTCAGCGTGTTCTACCCCGCGATGGAATTCTGTACCGACAACGGCGCGATGATCGCGCTCGCCGGAGCGATGCGGCTCCAGGCCAAAGGGCTGCCGGAAAAAAGCCATCGTTTCGCGATCCACCCTCGGTGGGATCTCGCAGACGTCGATCCGACGGGGATGGAGCGCTAGCTGTTTCCGGCGTGCGGGGGCTTCGAGCTTCCGACCTCCGCTCCCGGTCCCAGCGAATCCTTTTCCCCGATCTTGCGCTCCTTGCCGGAAAACAGATTGCGGATATTGCCCTGGTGCCGCCAGACGATCAGCGCCCCGATCAGGACCAGCGCCGGCACGGCGCTCGGCTGCAACGACATGAAAAAAGCGTAGGCCGGAGCGCACGCGGCAGCGACAATCGACGCGAGAGAAGCGTAGCGCGAGAGCAGCGCGACGACGATCCAGGTCGCCAGCGCCGCGAGACCCAGCCATGGATCGAGCGCGAGGAGCACTCCACCCGCTGTAGCTACCCCTTTCCCTCCCTTGAACCCGAGGAACAGCGGAAACACGTGGCCCAGGAATACCGCGACCGCGCATGCCGCGACCACGGGCGAGCTCACGCCGTATTCGGCGGCGTAGCGTGCCGCGAGAAGCACCGCCAGCCAGCCCTTGCCGCCGTCGCCGGCGAGCGTGAGGAGCGCGGCGAGCTTCCTGCCCGTGCGCAGCACGTTGGTCGCTCCGGGGTTGCCCGAGCCGTACGAGCGCGGGTCCGGCAAGCGAAGCGCACGGCTCACGATGACCGCGAATGGCAGCGAGCCGATCAAGTAGGCAATCGAAATAAATGCTGCGGTGGCCATGGCCTTCCACTAAAATCGCGACGAGAGTTTAGCAGCGCCTCCGATTCAGGGAAGGCGCGCCCCGCTTTTCGATCCCAGACGCGAAAGCACAGCCTTGGACGCCGTTTTCATCCGCCAGTTGCGACTCCAAGCCTGGATCGGACTGTACCGCCACGAGAAGATCGCCCCGCAGACGATCGAGATCGACCTCGAAATCGCCCTTCCCTCGGATGGCGCCGTGTTCAAGACGGGAAAAGTCGCGGACACGGTCGACTACGGTGTGGTTGTGGAGCACATCCGGGCCCTGGTCGCGAAGGAACGCTTCGGTCTGGTCGAGAGCCTGGCGGAGCGCATTGCCGACTCGGTTCTCCGGGAATTCAATTCGCCCCGCATCAAGCTGAGCATCGCCAAGCTCGGCGTCCTGCGCGACGCGCAACGCGTCGGCGTGACGATCGAACGCAGCAGGAAATAGAGGAATACCGTCCCAAGTTCTACGCCCTGGGGTGGTGCTTCTGGTGCAGGGCTTTCAGCCGCTCGCGCGCCACATGCGTGTAGATCTGCGTGGTCGAGATATCGGCGTGGCCGAGCAGGA
>Ga0137409_10000674_pt1 | contig 37470 bp, 36 predicted proteins | sample CZODoug1_16funga_FD_122059 | JGI IMG/M metagenome (GOLD analysis project Ga0137409, IMG submission 122059) | Vadose zone soil fungal communities from Angelo Coast Range Reserve, California, USA - CZODoug1_16fungal (Hybrid Assembly) | ecosystem: Environmental > Terrestrial > Soil > Vadose zone... | reverse complement strand
GTCTAAATTATTCCAGATGCTGATTTTACTTTACGTTGCCGGTCGGTAGTCGCTGGTCGTTTGGCAAAACGCCACCCACCATGCGCCCGACGGATCAGCTGCAATCAATTGATTTGCCCTGACAAACTTTGACCCGCGCCGGACGACCCGCGCGGGTCTGATTTCCCTCAGGGGGCTAAAGACCGGTTCGGTCGACGACCAAGGATGAGCCACCAACGGCGGTTCTAATACGTCTGGGTCTCAACCTGCGGAACATCCTCGTCCACCGCTTCCTGCGCCGCTGCCGGCTGTTTGCGCACCCCCGCGCCCAGCACTTCTTCCATGCTGATGTCCTCGCCGGAAGTGGCTGCCGCGACCTCGCCGCCAGCCTCTGCCACCGGAGCTGCTTCCGGTGCGGCGTACACGGCAGCCGCCAGATCCGCGGCCTGCTTGTCGGTCATCAGTTGCGCGCCCTCGGCGACCGAATCGGAAATCTTCGAAGCGAACAGGCGAATGGCTCGCAACGCATCATCGTTGCCCGGAATCACGTAATCCACTTCGCTGGGATCGCAGTTGGTATCCACCACAGCCACCACCGGAATGCCCAGCTTGCGGGCTTCGCGCACCGCAATCTGCTCCTTGTTGGAGTCGATTACGAAGATCGCATCCGGCAGTCGGCTCATATTCTTGATGCCGGCGAGATTGGCTTGCAGATGCTTGCGCTCGCGCTCCAGCTTGATGACCTCTTTCTTGGGCAGCAACTCGTAGCGGCCGTCAGTGGCCATCTCGTCGAGCTCCTTCAGCCGTTTGACCGATTTCTGGACGGTGACCCAATTGGTGAGCAGGCCACCCAGCCAGCGCTGATTCACGTAGAAGCCGCCACAGCGCGACGCCTCTTCGGCGATCGCGTCCTGGGCCTGACGCTTGGTGCCCACAAAAAGCACAATTTTGCCCGCCGCGGCCAGGTCGGCCACGAATTTCGACGCTTCCTTGAACATCTTCAGCGTCTTTTGCAGGTCGATGATGTAAATCCCGTTGCGCTCTCCGAAGATGTATTCCTTCATCTTGGGATTCCAGCGCTTGGTCTGATGCCCGAAGTGAACGCCCGCTTCGAGCAACTCCTTCATGGTGATATTAGCCAATTAACCTCCTCTATTGGTCTACATCCGGAAATCAATGGCCAGTTGCCGATACCGAGCAAACTGCTTTTCCGGATTGCCATTCCCGTCCACCCCATCTCGGGGGAGGTGGGGGGATGAATTTGAACACCTGAAAAAACTTCGTCGTAGAGACGCAGCGTGCCGGGTCTCCCTCTGCTAGTACAGACAGCCTTGCCCAATCGAAAGAGACGGGGCAAGCCCCGTATCTACACGAAATTTTCTTACCGCTTCGAGAACTGGAAGCGCTTGCGTGCGCCCTTTTGGCCGTACTTCTTACGCTCTTTGGCGCGAGGATCGCGTGTCACCATGCCTTGCGCCTTAAGCTGCTTACGCAACTCCGCGTTGAAGAGCATGAGGGCGCGAGTGATGCCCAAGCGCACCGCGTCAGCCTGGCCGGCGACCCCTCCGCCATTAACATTAGCCAGCACATTGAAGCTGGCGGCCGTCTCTGTGAGGGCGAGCGGCGACTTAGCACTTGCGCGCTGCGAAGGCGTCACGAAGTACTCATCGAACGCTTTGCCGTTAACCTTGAACTCCCCGCTGCCGGGACGAAGAAACACACGAGCAATCGCCGTCTTGCGCCGGCCCGTTCCGTAGAATTGAACTGTCTCTGCCATGTAAGCCATCAGCACTCAGCCGTCAGCTTTCAGCTAACCCGGTGCTCTCAACCTTTCCAGAAATTCTTCGGTGTCGCTTTTCCTGACACCTGAGACCTAACACCTGAGACCTGAATCTCTACGCCAGCGCCTTCACCTCAGGCTTTTGCGCCTGATGTGGATGCTTGTCGCCGCGGTACACATTCAGTTTCGTGAACATATGCTTGCCCAGTTTGTTCTTGGGCAGCATGCGGGCGACAGCCTGCTCGATCACCAGCTCCGGCTTGCGGACCATTCGTTTGTTCAAAACTTCCGCGCGGATGCCGCCCGGATATCCCGTGTAGTGGTGATAAGTTTTCTGCTCCGCCTTCATGCCGGTGATCTTAACCGCCTCGGCATTGATCACGATTACATGGTCGCCGGTATCGATGAACGGAGTGTATCTCGGATTCTCTTTGCCCATCAGAATGCGCGCGATTTTCGACGCGAGCCGGCCGAGCGGCTGCCCGGTCGCATCGACGACGAACCACTTGCGAACGATTTCCCCATCTTTAGGGAAATAGGTTGACATCAGAAATCTCCCAGAATTAAAGAACGTGATGAAGACCGCTGAGTGCCCAATCATTCCACGCAGAAGGCGCGAGGGCGTTCAGGCGGGCAACCACAGGACTTCCAAAGAGGTCTAGGATAGCGTAGCCGAGTTGCCATTGTCAACGAAGAGGTTCACCCGCAAGAGGTTACCAGAGGCAACCGTCGGCAATCGGCGCTCCTCATTTCGGGAAAACGGTGACCGGGTTACTTTGCATCTACCGCTTTGAGGCATTTTCCGTATAGTTCGAGCAGGTGAGCGGCATAGTCTTCGGGCTTTGCGGCCGCGCCGCTGCCCTGAAAGCCGACGCCCGCGCCGCTGGTCCTGCCATAGCCCGTCGTCATGGCGATAAATTTCATCAAGTCGAGTGCAATGTCTTCGTTGCGGCGGGAGCCCATGGGAAGGGCAGATGTTTCCATGAGTGCGACTCCTTCGGTAAACCTCTAATCCGCCGGTCGTCTCCGGCTTCTGCGCGATCATAGCAGAACGCTTCGTGTGGATACCCGAGGGCGTAGGAGGTACTGCGTGGAAAATTAGGGAGCTATAATGCCGGGGCCGATGGCGTTCGCTTCTGCGCGAGATCACATCGGTTCCAGAGACATGAATCTGCAGCTCAAGCCACGATGGGTCGGGGACGTCCTGGTCCTGCAATGTGCCGGGAGAATCGTGGCCGGACCAGAGGTGGACATTCTGCACGAGACCATTCGCCAGGAACTCGTGCAGCAACCCGTGCAGCAACCCGACGTCGTTCTCCAAATGGCAGACGTGCAGTTCATCGACAGCAGCGGCCTGGGGACGATTGTGCGTTTGATGTCGTTGGCGCGGGCTGCGGGCGGTGACCTGAAAATCTGCCAGCTTCCGGGGATGATGGCGAAAGTGCTTGCCATGACCAATCTGCACACGGTCTTCGAAATTTTCGAAACCGAGGACGAAGCGATCCTCGCCGCCCTCCGTGGGAAGCGACCGGGGGCTGCGTCGCAGCCCGATCATTCCAAGCCGGCAGTTTTGTGCGTGGACGAGTCGCCCGACGTGCTGGCTTATCTAGCGGAGCTGCTGAAGAAAGAGGGGTTGCGACCCATTACGGCAGGCAATCTTGTGGATGCGCAGGTTCTGATGAAGGCACGGGCCCCGCAGTTGATCCTGGCGAATACGCGCTTATCGGCCCGCGGCAAGACGGCTGCCCAGGTCTTTGAAGACTGTTGCCCCGGCGTGAAGTTCCTCGATTTGGGAGAGGCGTTCTCAAGCAATGACGCCGGCGAGGCAGGGGCCAACTTATTAGCCCAAGTCCGGAGCCTCTTGTAGGGACACCGCGTGCTCCCTGCTCCAGCCGCGAAGCGGCGTAACTTGAAGGCCCGGGACGTAAGCGCCGGGAAAGCTTCGAGATCAAGATCGAGTCCCGAAAGGACGGCACCAAGCCGCGCGGAATACGCCGTTTACCCGACCTCCACCAGTCCGTAACTGAGCGCCCAGCGCGTCCGCATGTGCTTTAACGCGCGGTCGATTTCTGTTTGCGAAATCTCCTGGTTGGGTCCAGACAGTACAAACGCAGCTTCTAGTTTAGCCGCTTCGAGGAGTTGCCGGTCGCGGATGATGTTCGCAACGCGAAAACTGGGGATGCCTGCTTGCTTGGTGCCGAAGAATTCTCCCGGACCGCGTAGTTCGAGATCGAGTTCGGCGATCTGGAATCCGTCGTTGGTGCGAACCATGGCGTCGAGGCGGCGCTGGCCTTCTTCGGAAACCTTTCCTCCATACATCAGGATGCAATACGACTTGGCCGCGCCGCGTCCGATGCGTCCGCGGAGTTGATGGAGTTGCGCCAAGCCAAAACGGTCGGCGTGCTCAATCACCATGATCGCCGCGTTGGCAACGTCGACGCCGACTTCAATCACGGTCGTCGCGACCAGCACATCAATTTCGCCACGCTGAAACTCGCGCATGATGTGTTCTTTCTCGTCCGGATCGAGCCGCCCGTGCAACAGGCCGACGTGGAGATCGGAAAAAATCTTGTCGTGCAGTTGGCGAAACATCTGCTGAGCCGCTTTCAGTTCGCGTTCTTCGTTTTCTTCAATCACGGGATAGACAATGTAAGCTTGATGCCCGGCCTTTACCTGTTTACGGACGAAATCCCACACTTCTGGAGCACGTTCGTCGGGCACTGCGCGCGTCACAACGGGCGTGCGGCCGGGGGGAAGCTCGTCGAGGACGGAGACGTCGAGATCCCCGTAGAGAGTCAGTGCCAAAGTTCGCGGGATAGGGGTCGCGGTCATCACGAGCACGTCGGGCTCGGCAATCTTCGTGGCCTCGTCGGACTTCTGCATCAGCTTCAATCGTTGCATGACGCCAAAGCGATGTTGTTCGTCCACGATGACCAGCCCGAGGTGTTCAAACTCCACGCCTTCCTGGATCAGCGCGTGAGTTCCAATGACAAGTTGTGCGTTTCCTTGCGCAATGTGCCGCCGGACGGCATGTTTGCGATCCTGTTCGAGCGAACCGGTGAGCAGCACAATGCGATATCCGGCTTTTTCGAGAATCTGCCGGGCAGAGAAATAATGCTGCTGCGCTAGGATTTCGGTCGGCGCCATGAGTGCGACCTGGTATCCGTTTTCAATCGCGATGATCGCGGCTTGGAACGCGACGATCGTCTTGCCGGAGCCGACATCGCCCTGGAGCAGCCGCCGCATCGGAAACGGCGCCTGCATGTCGGTGGCGATTTCTTTGAGCACGCGTTTCTGCGCAGCCGTCGGATGGAATGGCAGTATCTTCTTAATGGCTTCGCGGATGCTCGCGCCAATCTGAAAACCGATGCCGGTGCGCGCTCTCTGTTCGCGCCGCTTGAGTTCCAGGCCAAGCTCGACGAAAAACAGCTCGTCGAAGATCAGCCGGATGTGCGCGGCCGTGCGCGAGGACTGAAGATCGGTGAAGCTCTCGCCCGCGTCTGGCCAGTGAACTTTCGCAAGCGCTTCCCGCGGTGCGATCAGGCTGAGATGGACGCGCACGGCGGCGGGGATCGGGTCGGGAACATCGGGTCCAAGATTGTCGAGCGCCCAGCGAATGATGCGTCGAAACCAGCGCGGCGTCAGCTTGCCCTGGCCGGTCGATTCGTAGATGGGAACGATGCGTCCGATTTCGAGCGAGGCGGCGGCTTTTTTTTCGGCATCGTCGGCGCCGCCTTCTTCATAGATGTCGCCGAGGATTTCAAACTGTGGCTGGATGATTTGTAACTCGCCGTCGCGATCCTGTTCCACTTTGCCGTAGAGTGCAAGCATCTGGCCGGGCTTAAAGCGGCCTTCCAGATAAGTAGCGTTGAACCAGAGACACTTGAGCCGGTTGCGTCCCTGGCCGACGGTAAGCTGAAATATTGGCATGCGCCGCGTTCGGAAGAGGCCCGAGTTGCGAACCTCGGCGATGACGGTGGCTATCTCGCCGGCGCGGAGTTCGGCGACTGAACGCGGGTTGAGGCGGTCTTCGTAGCGAAAAGGCAGATAGTGGAGGAGATCGTCCACCGTATTCAGCCCCTTGTCGGCGAGGATTTCGGCGAGACGCGGACCAATCCCTTTGACGAACTGAACGGGAGTGGATGGCTCCAGCATCTCAGGCGATGTTAGCAGGAGGGGAGGGTGGGTTGGCGAACAGGCCAATGGTTAGGAATTTTCTGGAAGCGTTGCTGGCCGTCATGGCCGGGAACGCAATTTATTTTCTACTGATGCCACATCTACCGCCGGTCGCACGGCATGCGTGGCTGAAAGAGGATTGGGGATTAGTCGTCGACTTTTGCATCTGCGCGGCGATTTTTGTAATTGTGAAAGTAGTAGGACGCAGGAGATGAGGACGGTTGAATGCTGAAACCAAGAGAGTGCATCGCAACACTGGAGCCCTATCGATCTCCAGTCGGGAACCGCACCGGTCTCAATCTAGATTTGAACGAGAACGCAGCGGGCTGCTCAGAGCGTATTCTTGCACGCCTTCGGACGCTGACGACGCGCGATGTCGCGATGTATCCGAGCCGCGAAGTTGGAGAGCGGGTGGTCGCGAATTTTCTGGGCGTTCGCCCTGAGCAGCTGTTGCTGACGAATGGAATCGACGAAGGCCTGTATCTGCTTTCGGCGACGTATCTCGCGGAAGGCGACGAGATGCTCTTCGCCGACCCCACGTTTGTGATGTACCCGATCTATGGACGCTCCACAGGCGCGCGACTGGTACGGGTAATGGCAGACCAGGACTTCACGTTTCCCACCACCAAACTTCTGGCGGCGATTTCACCGCGCACGCGCTTGATCACGATTGCCAATCCCAACAATCCGACTGGGACCGTCGCTTCGCGGCAGGATTTGCTGCGAATCGTAGAGTCCGCTCCGGACGCGGCTGTGCTGGTGGACGAAGCCTATTTCGAATTTGGCGGCGAAACTCTGCTGCCAGATCTGGCTCGCTATCCGAACTTGATCCTTGCGCGGACCTTCTCCAAAGCATACGGGTTGGCGGGCCTGCGCCTGGGAGTGCTGATCGGCACCCACGAACAGATTGGGTACCTGCGGCGCTTCTGCTCTCCCTTCAATGTGAATGCAGTGGCGCTCGCTTGCCTTGAAGAGGCGCTTGCCGATCAGGCGTTCGTGACGGAGTACGTGTCTCAGGTGAAACAGGGCCGCGAGCGGTTGACGAAGCTATCCGAAGAGTTAGGTCTGCGCTCCTGGTCGAGCTCGGCAAACTTTGTCCTGGTGCGCGTAGGAGCGAGTTGCGGGAGGTTTGTCGAGGCAATGGCGCGCCGCGGAGTTCAAGTACGCGACCTGTCTGCGAATCCAGGCTGCGAGGGCTGCGCGCGAATCACAATAGGAACCCGAACGCAGATGGACGAAGTGCTGCGAGCAATGCGAGACGCCATCATCGAAACTCGATCATGAAGGCGAAGAATTCGAATATGTCATGCCCGGTCGCGTGCTCGGATGGGACGAAGCCAGTTTGCGCCCCAGGTAGCGTTGCGCCAGGAACAGTGTGAATCCGAAGAGCAACGTTGCGCCCAACGCTTCATACATATGGGTGATTGCGATACTCCAGCGTGCCGGTGGCACACCTGCAATCGCAACGCCTTCGATATGGTCGCGAACTCCGGCCATGCCCCCTCGAACAAATGCAGGCACTGCTTGGACCAAGATGAGCGCCCATAGTAAAGCGACCATCAAGGCAATGCCACGCAAGATGGCCAGTAGTTGCCGCAGAGTCCAACTGGGCTTCATTGAGAAATCAGACACCGGCAAGGGGCGGAAGGTTTCCACCGCCTGTACGTACCCAGACTTCTCCCGTGTTCGGACGAAGCACTTAGCTTAGAATGTCGAGTCGGGCGGTGCATGCGACACTCTTCATGGATTGTCATCCCGAGCGAAGCGAGGGATCTGTAGTTGCTCCGCCAAAGGCCAAGCGCTAATGCTGATCTTCCGCAAACCTCTCTCCAACGTCACCCACCCCGAAATGCCTGCCGACGTAGTCATCGTCGGCGGTGGTCCCGCGGGCATGGCCTGCGCTCTTCGACTCTCGCAACTAATCGACGATCACAACGCACGCCATCCCGATGCACAACTTTCAAAAGAAAATATCTACGTACTTGAGAAGGCGCGCGAAGCCGGACAGCACTGTCTGTCAGGCGCGCTCCTTGATCCGCGCTCGATGAAAGAGTTGCTGCCAGGATTCGAGAGCGAAGCCCCGCTCGACGCTCAGGTCCACAAGGAGGGCGTCTACTTCCTAACGAAAGAGAAACACTACAAACTCCCGCTGACCCCTCCGCCGCTTCAGGATCATGGCAACTACGTGATTTCGATCAACAAGTTTGTAAAGTGGCTGGCCGGCAAGGTGGAAGAGGCTGGGATCACAATTTTTACCGGATTCGCCGGATCGGAGTTGCTGTACGACGGCGATCGCGTTATTGGAGTGCGCACCGACGACAAAGGCGTCGACAAGCAGAATCAGCCCAAATCGAATTTCGAGCAGGGTTACGACGTGAAGGCCAAGGTGGTCGTCCTCGCCGAAGGCACGCGTGGATCGCTTACCAAACAGCTCGTTGAGAAATTTGACTTGATGAAAGACCGCAACCCGCAAACCTACGGCGTCGGTGTGAAAGAGTTGTGGGAAGTGCCGTCGGGGCGGATCAAGGCGGGCGAAGTCATCTACACCATGGGCTATCCGCTGACCACGAAAGAATATGGCGGCGCGTGGATTTACGGCTCGAAGGACAACATCGTTTCTCTCGGTTTCGTGACCGGACTCGACTATCAGGATCCGCGGCTCGATCCGCAGCACGTGTTACAGACATTCAAGCAGCATCCTTTCGTCGCCGACTTACTGCAAGGCGGAAAAATGATCCGCTATGGAGCAAAGTCGCTGCCCTATGGTGGATGGTGGTCGCTGCCGCCACTCGGCGGAGAAGGCTGGATGATCGTCGGCGACTCAGCCGGTTTCTTAAATTCGGCGCGCCTGAAAGGAATCCATCTCGCGATCAAGAGTGGCATGCTGGCGGCGGAAACCGCCTTCGAAGCGTTGGTGAAGAGCGATTCGTCATCCCGCACGCTCGGCAAACTGACGCGGCGCGTCGAAACCAGCTGGATCAAGGACGAACTATGGCCGGTGCGCAATTTCCATCAAGGATTTGAGAACGGCATGATCGCTGGCATGTTGAACACAGGCCTCCAGGAAATCTTCGACGGCGGCCTGCGCAATCGCGTCCCCTCGCATCCTGGACACGAGCGCATGAAGCCGTTGGCGAAACTGCCGCCCGACGGCGGCCCCGAAGCGCACGTGCTCGGCCCCGCTAAGGGCGATGGTAAGCTTACTTTCGACAAACTTACCGATCTGTATCACTCGGGCACGAAACATGAAGAGGATCAGCCGGCGCATCTCGTCATCCACGACACCAACATTTGCAATGACCGCTGCGTGAAAGAATTCGGCAACCCCTGCCAGAATTTCTGTCCGGCGAACGTGTACGAAATATTAGACGATCCGACCGCGCCGAATGGAAAACGCATCAGTCTGAACGCTGCCAACTGCGTCCACTGCAAGACCTGCGACATTCAAGACCCGTACCAGATCATCACCTGGGTTCCGCCGGAGGGTGGAGGCGGACCGAATTACGACGGAATGTGAGAAAGCAGCGCTTAGCAGTCTCGGGACGAGCCGTTTGGGTACAAGAAGCTGAGTGCTGGTTGCTAAATGTAAGTGCTGGTTCCCCTCCAACCCCCGGTATATACTGCTCGCGGTAGTTCTTAGCAGGAATCGGCTGCGGCCGGTAGCGGGGAAAAAGCTCTTCATTTTTCATACCGCCCCGCAATAGAACGCTGGCCTCGGGGTTTTTCTTTATTACCCCGGGATTGCTGGCGGGGGATAGGAATCGCGTTGGCGGTGCCTCTCCCGGGGAGTCGATCCGTGGACGTCGTACTTATACGTCTTCTATTTGTCCTGTTTGTCGGGTTTGTCTGCTATCGCATTCGACCGTTTGACCTGCCAACGAACTTGGACGCCGTCGTCGGAGTGCTGATCGGCTGCGGGATCATCATTTTCGAGTGGCGATTGCGGGCCATGAGCCTGAAGCGCCTGATTGGCGCGGCGATCGGCAGCATCCTGGGCATAATTGGCGCTTATCTTTTCGCACTGGTCATCCGCAACAGTATCCCGTCCAGCCCGACTCAGAGTTTCCTGCAAATCATGGTCATGCTGATCATGTCCTATGTGGGTCTGGCGGTGGGCGCGAATAAGGGAGATCTGCTCAACCTAGCGGCCCTGGGCGGCATATTCGGCGGCGAAAAGTCAGGCAAGAAGAGTTATAAGATCCTCGACACCAGCGTCATCATTGATGGACGCATTGCCGATATCGCAGAGACGAGCTTTCTCGACGGCATCATCGTAATTCCGCAGTTCGTCTTGCGCGAGTTGCAACTGGTCGCCGATTCCGCGGACTCGCTCAAGCGCAACCGCGGTCGCCGCGGGCTCGACATCCTTCAGCGCCTTCAGAAATCCGGCGCCCTCCAGATTCAGATTGTGGAAGACGACTTTCCTTCCGTGCGCGAAGTCGACATGAAACTGATCGAACTCGCAAAGCTCTACGAAGGCAAGATCATCACCAACGATTTCAACCTGAACAAAGTCGCGCAACTTCAGGGCGTGGCGGTCCTCAACATCAACGAACTGGCGAACTCGCTGAAGCCGATCGTCCTGCCCGGCGAGGCAATGCGCGTGTTTATCCTGAAAGAGGGAAAAGAGTACAACCAGGGCGTTGCGTATCTCGACGATGGCACCATGGTCGTGGTGGATAACGCGCGCAAAATGATCGGCAAGACCGTGGACATTGCCGTAACCTCGGTATTGCAGACGACCGCCGGGAAGATGATCTTCGGGAAATGGGATGAACGCGCCACCGTCCGCCACGATTCCAAGCCCGGCGTACCGATCCCGGCTCCGATTTCCTCGACCGGAACCAACGGCCCGACTTCGGATCCGGGCAAGAAGCCCTCGCCTCTGCTGGCCGAGCACCCGAGTGAATGATGGCGAATCCACCTCGGTTGCGGGCCGAAAGGAAGAGCCCGGTTCCTGGTTCATTTGATACTTTTCCCGGCACACTCTTATACTGAACCCCCGCTATGAAGGTGTTTGTCATTGTTCCGGCGGCCGGACTGGGGACGCGAATGTCCTCCCCTTCGGCCACCAAGGCCAAAAAGAAAGCGCTCTCCAAACAGTTCAAGGAACTGGGCGGCGTCCCGATCCTGGTCCACACGTTGCGCAAGTTCGTCGCTTCTCCCGAGGTGTACGAAATCATCGTCGCCCTGCGGAAGGATGAGATCGCCGGCTTCCGAACGCAACTTGAAAAGCAGTTTCCTGAAATTCTGAACAAGCGACTTCAGTTGGTGGAGGGTGGCGAGCACCGTCAGGATTCAGTGGCCCACGCACTGGCAGCGGTGGCCGCCGATGCGAGCGACCTCGTGCTCGTTCACGATGGAGTGCGCCCCTTTGTCACGCCTGAAATTATCGCCCAGGTCATTGCGGCGGCGCAGAAACACGGCGCGGCCATCGCAGGCATGCCGGCCGTGGATACGGTGAAGCAAGTCGAGCGTACCGCTGAAGGCGCGCTGATCAAGGCGACGATTCCGCGTGCCAGCGTTGTGATGGCGCAAACTCCGCAGGGTTTCCGCTACAACATTTTGAAGAAGGCTTTTGACGATGCGGCTGCCGACGGCTTTCTCGGCACCGACGAAGCGTCTCTGATCGAACGCGCGGGACTTCCGGTGGCGGTGGTGATGGGATCGCCGCACAATCTGAAGATCACTACACCCGGCGACATGGAACTGGCGGAATTTTATTTAAAGAGCAGTGGTTGGTGATTAGTGGTTAGACTCAAGCTTGGATTGCTAACCACCAATCACTAACCACTTCAAAATCATGAAACCTGAAATCCGCATCGGTTATGGCTGGGACTCGCATGAGTTCAAGGCCGGCATCCCGCTCAGGATCGGCGGTCTCACTCTGCTTTACGACAAGGGATTAGGCGGTCATTCCGACGGCGACGTTTTGCTGCATGCAATTACTGATGCCTTGCTCGGTGCGATCGCCGGCCCGGACATCGGGTCCCTGTTTCCACCTTCCGATCCCCAGTGGAAGGGGGCCGATTCGACGGTCTTTCTGCGTGAAGCCTTAAGGCGAGTTGAAACAGCAGGCTACGAGTTAGTCAATCTGGATTCCACATTGATCCTGGCCGCGCCGAAAATTGGCCCGCATGCGAGCGCGCTTCGCGAGCACGTGGCGGAGCTGTGTGGCATTCCGGGCGACTGCGTGGGCATCAAGGCAAAGACGCCCGAAGGTATGGGCACCGACAATGCGGCTATTGCGCATGCGGCAGTCTTACTGAGGCGCCTGGCTTCGGCTGGTTAGGAGGGGGCTGGTGGACGTTGAACCGTAGCGTCGCCCAGTTATTTCTTGGCGAGTTGCCTGGCGATCTCTTCCACGATCTTGGGACGCAGATCCGCGAGCACACTGTCGACAATGCTGGCGATGGAGCCAGCATCCGAACCGCTATCTGCCGCTGCTGCGGCCATGGTCTTGGGGGCCTCTTCCGCCTGTTTCGCCGCTTCGACTGTGTCACTCGCCGCGGTCGGCGCTCCGGAACGGATCTGACGCCAATTGGACTTCCCGCTCTTCCCCTTCTCTTCCTTCCCCATGGTTTCCTCACCCCCTGGACCGTTTTCCGAACTCGAAATTTCTTTGTGCGTCTGCGTCTCCGCTTCCGCAGCGCCTACGGTCTCAGCGGTTGCAGAGATGCTTTCCATTTCCTGATCTCGTACTGCATCCGCGAATGTCGTCGCCGCTACTAGCTCTTCGGGCGCTTCTTCAACTGGTTTCGCGGTCGAATCTGTTTGGGCTGCTTCCTGCTCCGAACCTGACGCACTCTCCGTTGTCACCACCACTGCCCGCTCGTGTACCGGGAATGACGAAGATCCGGCATTGATTTCAGCGATAGTCTCGCTGACTGCGATGGAATGTTCGGTCGCACCGCTGGACATCGTCGAAGCGTCGGCGCTGGGCAGCTGCTCACTTCCGGAAGGAGCAAACGTGCGGAACATCTCGGTCTCGAGCGACCCGGCCGCCTCTTCCGGACTCAACGGCATCGCTTCCGCGATCCAGCGGCTGCCTGCGCCGCGCGACAGTTCGTTGGCCAGCGCAGCGCCGGCTTCCGCGAGAGTTTGCGGCACTGAGGGCGCTTGCGAGGGAGTCAGGAAGCGCAAGGCTTCCACTAACTCCTCCGCGCTTGGCGACGATCCCTCCGACGCAGCAGCAGAATGGGCTGCGACCGGTGTCGATGTCTCCTCGGGCCGCACTGCTTCCTCCATCTTCAATTCTTCGCTCTGCTGTACCGTTTCGGTTCTTGAGTCGACGGTGGCCGCCTCAGCGGCTGGCGGCTGGATGACCGGCTCAGACTCCGCTTCGAGCGGGGCTACCGAGACCGCGGCCACCGTCGCCGCGAACATCGGTTCATCTTCCCGGTCGATGGGAGCGGGTTCTTGGGCTACTGGTGCCTCGGTCTGGTACACGACCGGCTCGGGAACAGCCGCAGTCGCGGGGATGGTCTCTGTGGGCGGCGGCGTTTCCACGGAAGCCGCGGCAAGCCGCGTCTCTACGGCGTCGGTGTTTAGTGATTCGGCGGCCGCTGGGAGTTCTGGCGCAATGGGCGCCTCAGCTTCGAGCGTTGCTTCTTGGACCAGTGCTTCGGGGGCGGGCGTTTGGGTGCGCGGCTCTTCCGGAGAGGGAGCAACATCTGAGTTGACCTTCTCGCTGGTCGACGCGACGTTTTCCGCCGCAGGGACTCCATCGAGCTTAGCCGCTAACTCGCTCAGTGCGTCCAGTTCTTCAGGCGTGATGTCACGCGGAATGTCGGGGACCAGGCCCGGTACCTGGGCAGCGGCGGATGCGGTGCTCAATGGAAAGGGAGCGCCGCCTGCGGGAGGTTTACCAGCCCCTCGCCGAAAATCGCGGAAGCTCGACGGCGTAACAAAATCTGGCTCCGGCTCCGGTTCAGGCTCTTCTTTCTTTTTCTTCGACGGAAAACGCAGGCGGTTCTTCCATCCGGTGTCGCTGTCATCGCCTCCCTCGGATTTCCTAACGGCGGGATCGCTGCTGCCGAACCGCTCGATTCCTGAACTCGAGCTACCAAATCGCCCGCCCTCTGCCTGCGAAGGCACCATGCGGTCTTCCAGACGGGTCAGCGCGCTCAGCAACTCGCTCGCCTCGAATGGCTTTACGATGAACCCATCGGCCCGCACGCGAGTGGCTTCTTCTGGCTTAAACGGCTCCAGCTTGCCAACGGTCAACAGGATGGGAATGCGTGCTGTCTCGGGCGCATCCTTCAGGCGGACGCACACTTCCAGGCCACTGTAGCCGGGCATATACACGTCCAGCACGATCAAGTCCGGCTTCTGTTCGGCCACTCGTTTCAGGGCCGCAGACCCGTTGTTCACCGTGAGGACGTCGTACCCGGCGTCGGTCAGGATCTTTCGCCCCATGTTCTGGGCTGTAACACTGTCATCGGCGAGCAGTATCTTCCGCGCCAAGCGTGCACCCTTTGATGAAAGGAGAGATAACGCGAAAGTACCTTGTCCCCTACTCCAAGTCAATGACTGGTAAGCAGGTAACAGGTTACGACCGTTCTAGTCTGTTAGGAAACGTGGAAGCGTTGTGCTCTCTTACCAGTTTCGGCTCTCATCTGAACACGAAGGGTCATGACCTGCCGAAAATAGCTGCCCTGCCGACTGGCCCGCGCCCCATTTCACACACGCGTGCAACGGATTCCGGGTATACTCGGCGCTTTCCTGACTCCCTTCGTCGGAGACACCGCACTGGCCACAACTATCGCACCCGAAATCGGGTTACCGTCCATCAAATTTTTGGCCCGTACCCGGCACCACATCGCCCTGCGGCTGCTGCCATTCCTTTTCATTCTCTACATCACGAACTACCTTGACCGCACGAGCGTGGCGTATGCCGCGATTGGCATGGCTCGAGAGTTGGGATTCAGCGACCGCGTGTTCGGCATGGGAGCGGGCGTTTTCTTCCTCAGCTATGTAGCCTTGCAGATTCCGGGCGCGCTTCTGGTAGAACGCTGGAGCGCGCGCCGCATGATCGCCGCGACCATGATCGCGTGGGATCGATGACGACGCTGACCGCGCTGGTGCACACTCCGGGACAGCTTTACCTCGCCCGCTTTGTCCTCGGCGCAGCCGAGGCAGGATTTTTCCCGGGAGTGATTGTTTATCTTAGCCACTGGTTTATCCAGGAAGATCGCGCCAAGGCCACCAGCAACTTCATGTCGGCAATTCCGCTGTCATTCGTCATCGGATCGCCCATTGCGGGCTGGATCCTTGGGCACACCTGGTTCGCCGTCGCTGGCTGGCGCTGGCTGTTTGTGCTGGAGGGAATGCCGGCGATCGTGCTGGGCGTCGTCGCATTCTTCTATCTGACCGACTGGCCAAGCGCCGCCACCTGGCTCGCTCCGGAACAGCAGCAATGGATCACGCAGACCTTGGAGGAAGAGAAGCCCTCCAACAGGCGGTCCGTTGGACTCGGGGAGGCTCTGCGATCGCGCACCGTTGTGTTGCTCACCGCGGCGGCCTTCTTCGACTACTTTGCAGCCTACGCGGTCATTTTCTGGCTCCCCACCATTCTGAAACGACAGTTCGGAGTTTCCGACATGCGGGTCGGGCTGCTCGGCGCCATTCCCTACGCTGTGGCGTTTATCGTGATGTTGTTCAACGGATGGCACTCCGACCGGACTCTCGAAAGGCGTTGGCATACCGCGATTCCACTCTTCATCACATCTGCGGGATTGCTAGGCCTCATGTATCTGCCCGGCTCGACATCGCTGACGATCGTATGGCTCAGCCTGACGTGCACATTCATGGCGTTTCTCCCCACGTTCTGGGCAATCCCAACCGAGATTCTGAGCGAGTCGACGGCGGCGCTGGCTGTCGGAATGATCAATGCGATCGCCAGTGTCGCAGGTTTTGCGGGACCCTACGCCTTCGGGTATCTGAACACGCAAACTGGATCCTTTTCGTCCGGTTTCGCACTTTTAACGGCCTCCGCATTCGTAGCGGGGGTCCTGATGCTGCTGATCGCGAAAGAACGTCCGCCCGTTTCTTCCTAGCCTCGGATCATGATTTGTTCGTGCTGTTTGGGGAGAGTCTCTCGATCCTGGAGGAGGTGCCGGGCAAAAAACAACCCAGCGGCCTTTTGCGGGTGCCGCCGGGTCCGTCTCAAAGCGTGTGTGGGGCGATGAGAGCGATGCGAATTGAACGTAATCTAGCTGGATCGCGAAACAGGCACAATACTGTAAAAATACTAGAAACTGGATAAAACTGTAATACCTTTAGATTCAGTGCATTGATAAGAATTTTCAGCCTTCAGATTGCGAAATTCCTCGGTTCGCCCGTTCGGCCATTGGATCACAATCCGCTCGGCTTGATCTCGCTTGCCCAAGCCAAACGTGAGGGGCAGTTCGGATTGCGAAAGGTAGCTGGAGCCGCTCTTCACCATGCGAGTTTGCGTGATGCCGCCGCTCTCGAGCCGAACGAGGGCTCCGATGGCGTCGCGATTGGATTGCGTACCAATGAGTTGGAAACGAATGCTCCGGTTCGCGCCCTGCGAATCGCGGATCTGATCGTTGCGGAAAAGGTATACGGGGCCGTTGTTGGTGGTGAGGAGAAGGTCGAGGTCGCCGTCGCGATCAAAATCTCCGTAGGCCAGACCGCGCCCGACTTTGGGCTGGCCGAAATCGGGACCGACTTCCTGGGTTGCATCACGAAAAATCCCCTTGCCTTGATTCAGAAAAAGCTGCGGTGGCTGAGCGTATCCGACGTTGCCGCGGATGTTTCTGACCGTCTCATCGATGTGACCGTTGGCGATGGCAAGATCCAGCGCGCCATCGAGATCGAAGTCGGCGAAGACGCATCCGAAGCCGAGCATGTTCTTGGTCGGCGACCCGACACCCGCTGCAGTGGCAACGTCGTCATACGACCCCTTCCCGCCGGCGCGAAAAAGCCCCAGCATTTCGTTGTCGAAGTTGGTAATGGCAATGCCCTGAACGCCGCTGTTAGCGAAGTCGGCCGCGTCGACGCCCATGCCGGCACGGGCTTTCCCGTCAACGCTGAACGCTACGCCCGCGTCCACCGCGACTTCCTTGAAAGTGCCATTGCGGTTGTTGCGATAAAGCTTGTTGGGCTGGGTGTCGTTGGCGACGATCAGGTCGGGCCAGCCGTCCTGATCGTAATCGAGCAGCGCGACGCCGAGAGATTTCGAACTGCTGTCGAAGATGCCACTGGTTGCAGTAACGTCCTCGAAAGTCCCGTCGCCCCGATTATGGAAGAGCCAACAAGTTTGTCCACGATAGGCTTCGGGCGTGCAATAGGACTTGTGTTTGCCGTCGAGGCTGCAAAAGACATCGTGTTCGGGCGACCACTTCACGTAGTTGCACACGAAAAGATCGAGGTGGCCGTCGCGATCGTAGTCGAACCACAGCGCGGAAGTACTGAACGCTTGCCGGGTGCCGAGCCCGGACGCTTTAGTTGTGTCCACGAATGTACCCTTCCCGGTATTACGGAAGAGCCGATTCTGCCCAACGCAGGTCACCAGGATGTCGGGGAACCCATCGTTGTTGTAGTCGCCGACCGCAACGCCCATGCCGTAAAGGTCGGGAGCGTCGAGTCCAGCCGCGTGGGTGACGTCAGTGAACGTGCCGTTGCGGTTGTTGCGGTAAAGCTGGAGTGTCGGTCGGGCACTGCCATGTCCAGGCCAACCGGTGCCGTTGACGAAAAGAATATCCTGCCAACCATCGGCATCGTAATCCAGGAAAGCGCAGCCGGAGCCAAGAGTCTCGGGAAGAAATTTTCCACCAAACGCTCCGCTGTGGTGTTGGAAGCGGAGGCCCGCGGAGTTCGTGACATCAGTCAGGCGGAAGGAAGGGCGTAGCGGATCGGCCGCCCAAAGTGAACTCGGAGAGAAAGCGCTAGCCGCCGCGATTCCCGACATGCCCAGCACAAAAGACCGGCGATTCACGGGATATTCACCAGCCCGTTGCGAATCGCATAGACTACCAGCTCAGCCGTCTTGTGAATGCCGAGGGCGTCCATGATGTTGGCGCGATGCACCGCAACCGTATTCGCGCTGAGGTGGAGATGGTCAGCAATCTCCTTATTCGATTTGCCCTCCACGATCAACTGGAGAACTTCCAACTCGCGCGGAGTGAGCGCAGCATTGCGTTCGCCTTTCAGCGCAGCCGGTCTCGACACAGCGGGATCGAGCACCGTTTCTCCGGCAGCGACTTTTCGCACCGCAACTGGAAGTTCAAGTTCCATCGCGCTTTTGAGAATGTATCCTCGCGCGCCGGCATCGAGCGCCTGTCGAACCCAGGTCTCCTCGGAATGCATGCTGAGCATCAGGATGGCCACATCGGGCGAGGCTTCGAGAATGCGCCGCGCTGCCACCAGTCCGCTGATGCCGGGCAGCGCGCAGTCCATCACGATCACGTGCGGCTTGAGTTCCTTGGCGAGTTTCACGGCATCCAGGCCGTCGCCCGCTTCGCCGACAACAACCATATCGGCTTCGTCCTCGAGCAGGCGGCGGAAGCCTTGCCGAACCAGGGCGTGATCGTCCACCAGGAGCACGGAGATCTGTTCAGGCATGGGCTTCAGGCGCCTCTCTGGGGACACGCAACCTTACCAGCGTACCGCCACTTGCGGGCTGTAGAAATTCAATGCTGCCATTTGCAAGTTGAGCGCGCTCCCTCATCGCAACCAGTCCGATCCCCTGGCGCACGTTGACGGCGGCGAATCCAGTGCCGTGGTCTTCGATTTCAATGTCCGCGTACTCGGCGAGAAAGCGCAGCCGCACCCAGGCCTGTTTCGATCCCGAGTGGCGCGTCACGTTGTTCAAAGCCTCTTGCACAATGCGATAGACGTGCACCGCCGCCGCGCTCGAGAGCGGGAACGCTTCCCCGGACTTTTCATAGGATATGGCAATGCCCGTCTGCCTTTCCACGGTAGGGAGATACCAGGCGAGAGTGCTTTCGAGGCCGGCCTCGTCGAGCATCACGGGATGCAGCGCCTGCGAGAGACTGCGAACCGTGTTGAGTGTGTTCTGCGCAATCTCGCGCACTTCGTGAAGCTCAGTGCGCAACGGAGAACCTTCCGGAGTGTGCTTTTCCGCGCGCCCTAGCATGGAGCCGACAGCGGTGAGAATCTGACCGAACTCATCGTGCAATTCGCGCGAGACGTAGCGCAGGGTCGACTCCTGGGTCGCGATTAGTTTTTGCGCCAGGTCGCGGCGCTGGGCCGAAAGTGCGGCGAGTTGGGCGAACAAGCGGCGGTTGGAGCGCATCAGGTACAGGCTCGTCAGCACGATGGCAATCAGTGTCGCGCCCAGAAATACATACACCTGTCGCTGCACTCGGTCGTAGATCTCGGCGGTGCGAGCGGCGACCTGTTCTTCGTATTCGTTGTTCTGGACAAGCAAGCGTGCGACCGCCGTGCTGAGAGCCGCCTCGCGCGCTTGCAGAGACACTCGAATCTCGGAGCGCGCCTCGTCCTGCTTGCCGTTTTGCGCGAGCGTGAAAGTGCGGTCTGCTGCGTCCCAGAACTGGGAGAGCGCCGAGCGCAGAAATTCGCGCTGCTCAGGGGATCGCTCGACCAGTGCCACCTGCTCTTCGCGATGGAGAGCATCATCGAGATCAGCGCGGACACGCTGGAATTGCGTGGACCAGGCGGAAAGCGGGTAAGGCTCGTCGGCGTCCAGCATGTCGCGCATCGCCAGTGCCAGCGAGTTCAGGTCGTTCTGCACCCGCAGAAGCTGGAGAGAATCTTTTCGGTTTCGGTCGGCCAGATCGCTCTGGAGCTGCCGCAGTCCCTTGATCTGCCAGATGATGTAAGAAGAGTAGGCCACAACCGCAGCCAGCGTAAGAATCAAGCCCAGCAGAAGTCCGGCAGTCGGAGAGCGCTGGGGCTGAGCAGAACGCGGCACTTGGTGAGGATACGATGTCAAGAGAGTAACTGCCAGTGGCGCAGCTAGCTGTCCATCGTGCAAGGGCTTCGTATCAAGGGCACGCCTTTACAGCTTGCGGCCCAAAAAAACAGGTGCGTATCAGGGCATGCCTTCAGGGCATGCCGCACACGCTACGTGATGAAAGCGCCTTCAGGCGCTGGGGCGTGTCTCCGACGCCGTGATGCGCCGATTCCGCAAACGATGCACCTCAGTGACCATAGTCACGCCGGAAATCGTTTATCGCTCGCATCAGAATTTGGAATTAGACAAGCCCCACTATTGACCATACGTTAGAACATGAATACTTTTATGTCTGTTGAGGACTCAAATGTTGACTTATTACACGAGATTGGCGTCCGGCTGGCCACAGCCGACGAATTCCACGACGTGCTCGTCCGCGTGGTGGAATTTGCATCCGCGCTCGTGAAGTGTGATTCCTGCCTGATTTATGTGCTGGAGGGCGAGGAATTGGTGTTGCGCGCATCGAAGAATCCCCACCCGGATGTGGTGGACCGTTTGAAACTGCGCGTGGGACAAGGCATCACAGGCTGGGTAGCGGAACATCGGGAGGCTGTGGCGGTACCGGAAAAGGCGGCACAGGATCCGCGCTTCCAGTTCTTCCACGAACTGCCTGAGGACAGTTACGAAGCTTTTCTCTCTGTGCCGTTGATGTGCCGGGGACGAGTCGTGGGAGTAATCAACCTGCAACATCGTCTGCCGCACATCTACAAGCCCAGGCAGATCCGCCTGATCTCGACGATCGGGTTTCTGGTGGGCGCTGAAATTGAGCTGGCCCGCCTGGAAGAGGCGAACTCGAATCTTTCGGAACAACTACAGACACGAAAAATAGTGGAACGCGCGAAAGGCATTCTGCAACGCGATTTCGGGATGAGCGAAGAGCAGGCCTATCTCGCACTACAGCGCCAGAGCCGGCAAAAGCGCAAGGCGATGAAGGAACTTGCGGAAGCCATCGTCCTGAGCGATGAAGTGAAAGGCGATGTCGCCATCCCTGACCAGTCGTAGCGGCCTACAAGGGAACAGATTGAAGTTGCCCGGATTTTGTCATACTGCTCCGTTACGCGATCTTGTTGCCGGGACGGTCGGACTTGAGACGGCACTGTCTTGGCTAAAACCTAGATGTTGGTGTAATCGCGATGTTTCGCCAACTATCGATTACGGAAGATGATACTTGCGGGTGCATCCGGTATGCTGGCACATCGGAGGCTCCGCTGAATGTACGAGGTTGACGAAAGAGATCGCGTCGTTACCTTGGAAGGTGTCCCGCGGTCCTCGGTTGGTGCACCCATCCCCTTGGTAATAGCCGACGAACTCCGAGTCGTCCTCGCCTACTACATGACTCCTATTGGGCCGTGGGCAGGCATTCCGAAAATAATAAATCAGCGTGAAAGTGACGAACCCATCGCAATAATTCGGTTTGACTGTGACGCCCATATGTTCGGCCCACCAAACGATGAAGCCTTTGAGGGGCATCCTTTAGCAAGCCGCGGGTTGGAGCCGTACGGAGCCTTTCGTGTCCTCGATTCGTCATGGATCCGCAAACTAGAGCGAATGAACCGAGTCCACCGCTCGCACCGACCTGAACCATTCTGGACACTACAGCACCTAGTGTTTGCATTCCACGATTCAACCTTTGAGTGTGTCTGCGGCAGCCCAGGGTTCGAAGTGAAGACCGCGCACGGATCAATGTACAGCGTCCTCCCAACGATGATTGAGTGGCTCTTCGAAGACCGAAGACCCACGTGATGGCCAACTGACCCGATTACACTCATTAACCAGAGCTCGTGTTCTTAGTGGAAGCCACTTATCGAATCGGGAGTGTGATCAAGCAGAAGAAGCCGAGAGCAGATTCGCGCAGTGAATCTGCTCTCGGATTGACCAGCGATTAGCGGAGGTGTGTGGGAACCGGGGTATCGCTGGCCAAAGCCAATTCTTTTTCCGCGCCTTCAGAGGGCACGGTGAAACGAAGGACCGTCTCGAACTCAGGCAGTTCCAGGGTGCGGACGAAACTCTTGTCCCCTCTGGACACCACCACGAGACGGTTGAGATCGGAGAACCGGGACGATGCGACATCATTCACCAGAATCATGAAGCCCCCGCGACTGCCGCTGATATTGCGCAGCGTCAAGAGTTCGGAAGGGCCTTTGGATTCCAGAGAAAAATTGTAAGTCCCAGCAGGCACCACAGCATTCTGCCAGTGCACTTCATGAGACAGAGTGAAGGAGCCCCGTGCCGATTGCGCGGAAGCAGCGCCCGCCATAAGGCTGAGTGCACTCAAAGTCAAAACAGCAGTGAAGGCAAGTTTACGAAGCGATTTCATTTTGAATCTCCTGTTTTTGAAGGTAACGAGGGCCACGTGTGGCGCCAAGCCGACACAACGCGCACTCAGTTTTCAACAGAAACAACGAGGTCAGGAGATTTGCCGTGCAGCAAACGAGGCTGGCAAAGCAAAAGCAGCTTCGCAGAGGCTGCATACTTAGCAGGTTGCGAAGTGACTTCACTATGCCGGAAGCGGGCGGAAGTGTCCAATCGAAAATATCTATGTGAATGATCGCAGCTAAGTCGCAGAAGACAGTGAATGAATTCGGGGAGGTTCGTATCAGGTCATCGCTTCAGCGATGATGAAACGTCAAATTGATTGCCCCCTTTAGGGGCTGAGGTTCTGCAGCACTCGGCTAAAATGGCGCCGCCGACGCATTCCCTTCAGCTATTCCGGGATCCATCAACGCCCGTTTCAGGCGAACTTTTTCCTGTAGCAGAGCCTGCAACTCTTCCATCTGTCGTCCTGAGCGCTGAAGCTCCTGCTGCACTTGCTCGAGCCGCCGCCGTAGATGAATGCGCCGCAGCGCGCGCACCGCTCCTTCCAGCGTTTCGGGAGTCAGGTCCTCATCCTCATGCATCAGAATGGACGCGAGCAGGCGCCGGTCGCCATCGGTCTTGGCCAGTTCCATCACATCGTGTGTTTCGGGGCCTACTAGGAGAAGAGCCTCCAGCAGCGGCTGCGACGACATCCCTTCATGCAGTCGCTCCGATTGCAAAACGTACTGCGCCTGCCGCGCGGGATCGAACTCCTCGTCGGTGCCCTCGCGCGCCGACACGCGAGATGATCCGGGAGAAATCTGGTTCGCCGAAGCCAGCGCGCGGATCAGGACGCGCTCTGCCCCAGTGATCTGCGCGTCAGCAGGCGACTTTACTTGCACCGCCGAGCGTGTTCCGGCAGCATGCTTCAATTCCTGGCGCAGCACCGCCGAGTCAATCCCCAACTTTTGCGAAATCTCACCCGCCAACTCGTCGCGAATAATTCGATTCGGAACGCGCTGGATGTGCGGCAGAAGATAGTTCACCGCCTTGACTTTTCCTTCTCCGGTACGCGCCGGAAACTGAGCGCGGGCGCGTTCGATCAGGTAATCGAAATAGCGCTGCGAATGTTTGAGCGCGTCGGCGTAAGCGTCCTTACCTTTACGGCGAATGTAGAGGTCGGGGTCGAAGCCGGTTTCGAGCGTTAGCACCTTGACGTTGAATTCCTCTTCGATTAGCAAGCCAAGAGTGCGCTCGGTAGCGCGTGCGCCGGCAGTATCGGGATCGAAATTGACGACGACGTTCTTGGAAAATCGCCCCAGCAGTTTTGTTTGTAATTCAGTGAACGCTGTGCCAGAAGACGCAACTACATTGTGAAATCCAGCCGCAGAGACCGAAATGCAGTCCATCTGCCCTTCCACCAGGATCGCGTACTCCAGCTTGCGGATCGCTTCTTTGGCGTGATCGAGATTGAACAGGACCCGCGACTTCGAATAGATAGGAGTCTCGGGAGAGTTCAGATATTTCGGCCCAGCCTTGTCGTCGGAAGAGAGCGTGCGTCCAGTGAAGGCGATGACCTTGCCTTGATCGTTAGCGATCGGAAACATCACGCGATTGCGGAACTTCGAATAGATGGCGGAGAGGGCTTCGGGCTTCGAGCTCCGAGCTTCGAGCTTTTGGCTGTTCGCTTCTGGCTGGTTGTCGTTCGCGCCTTCCGCGTTACCCGAGGAAGATTTGTCATCCTGAGCGGAGCGTAGGACCTGTTGTTCCTGATTGCTGACGGCTGACGGCTGACGGCTGTCTTCTTTCCACGAAAACAGCCCGCTCGCTCGCAGCAACTCTTCCTCAAACTCGCGTCGTAGAGCGTCGCGCAGCAGAAATCCTGAATCCGGCGCATAGCCCATCCTGAAGCGTGCAATCGTCTCCGCATCGAGTCCGCGACTCTTCAAATATTCCCGCGCATTCGCTCCCTCGGGACGGCGTAAACATTCCTGAAAGAACGCGGTCGCCCGCTCGTGCACGTCGAGCAGCGCCATTCGTACCTTGGCGTCACGCGCCTCTTCCGGGCTGGAGAAGGCGACCTTCGGCATGGGAATGCCGAGCTTCTGCGCGATCAGCCGAACGGTTTCCGGGAAGGTGATGTTCTCGATCTTCTGTACAAAGCTGAGGACATCTCCCGACGCTCCGCAGCCAAAGCAGTGATAGAACTGCCGTGTGGCATGCACCGAAAACGACGGTGTCTTCTCGTTGTGAAACGGACACAGCCCCGAATAGTTCTGCGCCCCAGACTTTCGCAGCTTCACGTAGTCGCCCACAATGCGGACAATGTCCGCTTGCTGCTTGAGCGTCTCTTTGAAGTTGTCCGAGGTCATGGGGCGCGACACTACTCCTGCTTAATTGTGAGGCTGGGAGGCGCTGAGGGGAATATAGCAGGCAGGAAGTAACTGTGGGAAAAGTGTGGAATACAGGTTTCCATTGTTGATGAGCAAGGAAAAGGAAGCCCGGACCGACGCCGTTAGAATTCTGCGTATGTCCAGTATTGCGCAGCCCAATTTCTACGCCGCCGGGTTCGTCTTTTCTGAAGCGCCGTCCGTCAGGACAATTTCTGCTGTCGTGTCGTCATCTGCAGGCGGAGCTTCTGCCGCTTCCAATGGTGCCGGAGATTCCTCAGGCGCCTCCTGGCGAGACCGTTCGGTCAGCAGATCGCTCTGGAACGATTCCGCCAACAGCTTTTCGAATTCTTCCATGCTGGGCAATTCGCTGACATCTTTCAGGCCGAAGCGGAGTAGAAATTCCCGGCTGGTCTTGTAAAGGATCGGGCGCCCGATCACCGCCTTTCGTCCCGCAGTGGTGATGAGCTTGCGATCGAGAAGAGTGGCGATGACGCCGCTCGAATCCACCCCGCGAATTTCGCTGATCTCCGGCACGGTCACCGGCTGCTTGTAGGCAATCACCGCCAAAGTTTCAAGCGCGGGGAGCGAGAGGCGAATCGGCGGCTTAAGGCTCTTGGCAAATGCGCGAACCGTGTCATGCTGCTCCGGTTTGGTGGACATGCGATAGCCGCCGGCCAGCTGGCGGATTTCGATACCGTGGTCTGCGCCGGAATAGTCGGCAAGCAGTTCTTCGAGGGTGGCGCGGACGCGCGATTTTACTTCGTTTTCATCCGCGGCACCGGCGGCCAGAACTTCGCTCTTGACGAGTTGGACGATATGATCCAGCGTGATGGGGATTTCGGTCGCGTAAATAATGGCTTCGAGTTGCGCTTTGAGACTCATAAATAGTGATTAGTGTTTAGTGATTGGTGATTAGCAGAAGACGTGGTCTACAAACAACTAAACCACCAGCCACTAATCACTAGCCACTCTTTATCTCCAATCGTCTCTTACTGCCGCCTGCTCCGTCATTACTTCGTCGAAGTGCGAATGCTTGCGGACGAGCACTTCGCCGAAAACATGATCTTGCCTTACTTGAATCGCTTGCAGCCGCACCAGTTCCAGCAGCGCCAGAAACATGCATACCAGCGCCTGCCGCGACGGCACGTTTCGCAACATCTGTTTTAACCGCACCGGTCGCGCTTCGATCGACAGCCGCCGATGCAAATACTGAATCATCTGCCCGACCGTTATCGTCTCTTCATCCACTTCCAGGATCGGACGATTGCGCGCGCGGTCGAGGATCTGCTGGAAAGTTTTCACCAAGTCGATGACATCAGCAGCCAGTTCAGGCTCGGTGCCTTCGGCGTCCATGAATTCTTTGAGCGCCGGATTGCTCAATACTGCGTCCTCGATCTGCTGTTTCTGCAGCAGCATCTGCGCCGCCGACTTGAATTTCTCGTGTTCGAGCAGACGATTGACCAGTTCGCTGCGCGGGTCGTCCTCGACGCTAGCAGGAGCGAGCGGATCGCGCGGCAGCAGCATCTTCGATTTGATATGAATCAGCACCGCCGCCATGTAGATGAATTCCGAGGCGACGTTGACGTCCAGTTCCTTGATGCGCTCCACGTAGACTAGATATTGCGCCGTGATCTTGGCGATCGGGATGTCGTAGATATTGATGTCCTGCTTGCGGATGAGATCGAGCAGCAAGTCAAGTGGGCCCTCGTAGACTCCGCTAAGATCCACCGAGAACGGGAAGTCGTTCTCCTCCCGGTGGGTGGTTTTCGGAAAAGTGGTTTCCGGATCGGTCACCGGTGTTGGCGCCCCAGCCTGTTCCGACGCGAGTGGAGACACGTCTGTCACTTCGCGATGCCTTTCGGCGGCTCGTAAATCAGTGACATGCCCATCGAATCCCGTACCTCGTCCATGGTTGCGCTCGCTACTTTGGCGGCACGCGCCGATCCAGCCTCAAGAATATCCCACGCCAGGCGCGGATTGTCCTCGTATTTTTTGCGGCACTCCTGCATGGGATTCAGGATTTTGACCAATGCGTCGGCCGCCCAACCCTTGCACTCGATGCAGCCGATGCCCGCCGACCGACATCCTTCGTTTACCTTAGCCATGGTGGTCTGATCGCTGAATATCTTGTGCAGGTCGCCGACTGGGCATAAATCAGGATTGCCGGGATCGGTACGCCGCACACGGGCCGGATCGGTCACCATGGTCTTCAGTTTCTGCCGGACCACGGGCTCAGGATCGGTGAGCATGATCGTGTTGCCGTAGGATTTCGACATCTTGCGGCCGTCGGTGCCGGGGAGTTTCGGCGTGGGAGTGAGGAGGGATTGGGGCTCGGGAAAAACATCCCCGCGTTTGCCCTTGTAGAAACCGTTAAACCGCCGCGCAATCTCCCGCGTCAGTTCGACATGCGCAACCTGGTCTTCGCCCACCGGAACGAAATCCGCTTTGTAGATCAGAATGTCCGCCGACTGCAAGACCGGATAGCCTAGGAATCCATACGTCGCTAGGTCTTTGTCCTTGATGTTGTCGCGCTGCTCCTTGTAGGTGGGAACGCGCTCCAGCCAGCCCAGAGGCGTGATCATGGAAAACAGCAAGTGAAGCTCGGCATGCGCGAGTACGTGCGACTGGATGAACATCACACACTTTTCAGGATCGAGCCCCGCCGCCAGCCAGTCCAGCAACACTTCGACCGAGTTCTCTTTGATGCGAGAGGTGTCGGCATAGTCGGTCGTCAACGCGTGCCAATCGGCAATGAAAAAGTAACAGTCGTACTTCTCCTGCATCCCAACCCAATTCTCGAGCGCGCCTACGTAATTGCCCAGGTGGAGTTTGCCGGTCGAGCGCATTCCGCTTAGCACGCGCTTCTTGTTGGATGGATCAGTCAGGTTGGACGGCATCTGTGAGGAATGATTCTAACAAAGGGCTGGACAGCTGCGGGCTACGAGCTTCGAGCCACGAGCGAGCAGGGTGTCCGAAGCTCGCAACTTGGGCCTCACAGCCCGCTTCTGCAATCTAACTTCTGACTTCTGCAATTTGTAATTTACTGTCCCGCGCGCGCGGGTGAGACGATCAGGCGGCCGGTGGGCCGCTTCTTGCTCTCGCTTTTGTCCTGCTCGTAGACCAGCGAGAGGATTCCATCACCAGCCGTGGATGCGCCCGCCAGTTCCGCGGCCAGTCCCTGATAGGAGCGGCTGACTTCGCCGTCCTGTAAGGCGACCGGACTGCCCTTGTCGATCGCGGGCCCGACGACTTGGAAGTTATTGGGAATCTTCCACAAGACCTTGCAGTTGGTGGCTTTTTCTACGTCTTCGTCCGTGAAGCCGGGAATCTTCTTGTAGCGATTGAGCACGATCCGCAGACGATCCCGGCCCGCTCCTTCTTGCAGGAATGCCTGGATCCTGCCCGCGCTCCAGAGCGAAACCACATCGGTCTGCGCAACCATCAGGACGGCATTCGAGAGATCGCAGATCATCTGCATGGTGGCATCGACGCGGCCGGAACAATCCACCACCACGAAGTTGTACTGGCTTACCAGCAGATCGAACAGGCGCGCCAGTTCGGTCGCGGTTGGGACGTTGCTGTGCGGCTGCTGAGCTCCGGCGAGCAAATGAAGTCCGCTGCGATAGTGCGTCATCAATCCTTCGAGCAGCGAGACGTCCATACGGTGCAGGTTCTGCAAGGCATCAATGACGGTGAACTGGGGCCGCAGATTCAGTTGCAACGCGGAGTGTCCGATGGGAGCGAAATCCACCAAGACCACGCGTCCGTGAGCCTGCTCCAGCGCGACGGCGGTATTGACGGCGGTAGTTGTGGCCCCCACTCCACCCTTCGCGTTCAGGAAAGTAAAGACGCGGGCCTTACCGGCACTGCGCTGGGCACGGCTCAACGAGGCAGTGAAACGGGTGAAAGCCTCGATCATTGACTCGCGGTTGGAGCCGCGGTCGAGAAACTCCCGCGCGCCCGCACGCATCGCAGAGACGATATTGGTGGGCGGGTGCATTTCGCCGATCGCGAAAATCGTGACGTCTCCGGCGGCGGCACGAATCATTTCGATGGCGCGGATGGCGCGCTGCGGCTCCCGCGGATCGATATCGACCAGCACGATTTCCGCCCGCTGATCGAGCACCTGGCGAAGAATGGCGTCGCTGGGGCCCGCCGGGAACCCGACATGGCTGAGCACGGTTCTCGCCATGTGGGTGGTTTCCACGCGGGTGTTCAGAACAACAGACTGTTCACGATCCTCGGTGAGGATAGCGACGGCGATCCCGTGCATGAGTCGATTATCGCTGTTCACGGTCATGCTAAGAACTTCTTAACGCGTAAGCCGAATGACCTTCGTAATCACGGGATGCCTCTCAGACGAACACTCAGGTTGGCAGGACAGCCATCCCCGACAAAAATAAAAACACTGACCGGTTACCTCTCCAGGCATTGTAAGGCAACCGCTGGGCCTTTGAAAAGCCGCGCCAAACGTGGGAGATCCGCTTTTCAGCGCGAGAACCCGCCCGGCGTCTCCAGACCATCGGCGGATGCCGAAACTCGCACCAGCTCCGACGCCGGCTCGCCTTCGAGGGAGGGCAGATACTGGTAGGAATCGAGTTGGACGGCGACACCCGTTCGAGGTCCGGCCTGGGAAGGGTCGGCCCGCAGCACCCGGCCGCGTCCGCGCACACGCATGTTCTCCCCGAGCGTGATTTCCGAGGGCATGGTGAAGGTCAATTCCACGACCGACCCCTCGGCTAGTTCCGCTTCCGTGTAAAGAAAGAGTCCGCGCGAGCTTACGTCCTGAGTGAAGCCGGGTACCGCCTTTCCGTTAACGTGAATCGTCAGCGGAAGGTGCAACTGGAAGCGCTGGCCACTGCGACGCTCAATGCAGACGGGATCTATGCTCATCGTTCATCCTTCCCGGAGCGGGGTTCGAAGAGAGAGCCGCGGAGGCAACCACTGTACCGCGATTTAGGCGCGGCGGGAAGTTCCAAATTGGTGCCCTCATCGCCCTGTGGAAAAAGAATTGCACAGTCAACACCCGGTCTCGAAGACGTTGTTGACGGTAGCGCCGGCGCCTTCGACACACTTCCGCATCGTGACCGCAGTTGCCCGCATCCCTAACTTGTGCCAAGGTTTTAGAAGCGCGACTCAGGCGGCGGACTTCATCCCAGACAAATACGGCAACGGCAATTCGTCCCAGTCTCGATGGGCAGTCACGTTGCGTGCCCTGCGTCATCGCAACTTCCAGCTCTTCTTTGGCGGGCAAGTCATCTCCCTGACCGGCACTTGGATGCAGAGTGTGGCCCAGGCGTGGCTCGTCTACAGCATCACGAAGTCTTCGTTCCTTCTGGGCGCGGTCGGATTCGCCAGCCAGATCCCGGTTTTCCTGCTGGCGCCTCTGGGAGGTACGGTCGCCGACCGCACAAACCGCCATCGGCTGATCGTCGCGACGCAGACTGCATCCATGATTCTGGCCGCGATTCTGGCCTGGCTCACGCTCAGTCATCGCGTCCATGTTCCGCACATTTTTATTCTGGCGGCGCTGCTCGGTGTGGTGAATGCCTTCGACATTCCCGGAAGGCAATCGTTTCTCATCGACATGGTTGGCAAAGAAGACCTGATGAACGCCATCGCGTTGAATTCTTCGATCTTCAACGGCGCGCGGGTCATTGGTCCGGCCGTGGCTGGAATCCTGGTAGCAAAGATCGGCGAAGGCTGGTGCTTTGCCTTAAACGCCGTCAGTTACATTGCAGTGATTGTCGGCCTGCTGATGATGAGTGTGCGCTGCGAGCCTCGCGGCAGCAATAATTCGCCGCTCGCAGATATTGTGGAAGGCTTTCGCTGGGTAAATCGCACGAAGGTGATCCGAGCGCTCTTGCTACTGATTGGCCTGGTCAGCCTGGTGGGTATGCCGTACACGGTGTTGATGCCGATCTTTGCCGACCAGATCCTGCATGGCGGCGCGCGCGGACTCGGCATCCTGATGGGCGCGACCGGGGTGGGCGCTCTGCTGGGTGCTCTGACCCTGGCCTCCAAAACCGGTGTCAAGGGACTGGGCCGGTGGGTCGCGATTACCTGCGCCGGCTTCGGCGTCAGCATTATCCTGTTTTCGTTTTCCCGCTACTTCTGGCTCTCGGTCGCTCTGCTGCTGCCCGCCGGGTTCTCGATGATGCTCCAGATGGCATGTTCGAACACTCTGATCCAGACCATGGTTCCCGACCAACTCCGGGGTCGCGTTATGGCCCTCTACTCGATGATGTTCATGGGAATGGCTCCCTTCGGCGCGCTCCTTGGCGGAGCACTCGCCCACCGATTGGGTGCACCCATCACGATTGCGATTGGCGGAGTGGCCTGCATCGCTGGCGCCATCTGGTTCGGACGCCTCTTGCCTGCAATGCGAATCGAAGCGAGAAGGTTGATCGTCGCGCAGGGCATGGCTGGAGGCGAACCAGCGCAGGAGTTGAATGCACAGGCGGTGGAGGACTAATTGGTTCCGCAATTCCAGGTTCGTATCTGGGAACGTCTTCAGACGTGCCGTACCTACTCGATCGATGAGCGCCTTCAAACAGCTACTCGATCAACTTGCGCTCCCGCAGAAATTCCCGCACCACAGCTGCCGCGTCTTTGTGTTCCCCATCGACCGCATAATTCAACCGCCGCAGATCCTGGTCGGAAATCGCACCCGACAGCGCGTTCAGCGCAACCGCGACCTCAGGATGAGTCTTGAGCATCTCCTGGCGGATGATGGCCACCCCTTCGTACGGAGGAAAATAGTGCCGGTCGTCTTCGAGAACGAATAAATCAAGCGCCGGGATCAGCCCATCGGTATTGTTGCCGGCGATCAAATCGACCTGATGGTCTTTGAGGGCGCGCGTAATCAGGCCGAGGTCCATGATGCGCGGTGCTTCCGCGAATTGCAGGCCGTAGGTTGCAACGAGGCCCTGGTATCCATCCGGACGCTCCATGAATTCATAACCAAATCCCGCGCGCCACTTTGGTGTGTATGCGGCGGCCTGCGAGAGCGTGTGCAGGTTCAGCTTGCGCGCGTCGTCGCCGCGAATCACCATCGCGAAAGTGTCGTCGAACCCGAGCGGCGGACCAAGCGTAAGGCCGAACCGGCTTTCGTAGCCTTGCTTCACGCGCGCATAAACTTCTTGCTTGTCACGCCCCGGCGGCTCTTTGAGAACTGCGGTAAGGGCGGTGCCTGTGTATTCCGGATAGAGATCGATTCGCCCGGCGAGAATCGCCTGCTGACAAATGAAAGTCCCCGCCAGATAGAAACGGCGCTCCACCTCGACGTGAGCGCGCGCCTCGATGATCTGCGCGAAGACTTCCCCAAGGACGAGTTGCTCGGTGAAGTTCTTGCTGCCGACCACAATGCGATCGGTGTGGCGACCGCAGCCCGCGCTTGTTACAAGGAACACGCAAGCCAGCACCGTGCATGCGATTTGCACCCTGCGAATGTTTGACGAAGTGCGTCCCAAGCGGCCTCTCTCGTCTAAGATCTCGTACGCAACGTTCCCAATCGCCGTTCGAGCGCGCCCAGCCCAACATCCGCTGAGAGGGCGAGAGCGGCCGCTGGGACCGCTCCCGCCAGAATCACCTGGTTATTTACCATCGCGAGTCCACGGAAAATAAATTCTCCCAGTCCGCCTGCGCCGATTGCCGCCGCGATTGTTGCCAGGCCGACCGACACGACGGTCGCGATCCGCACGCCCGCCACAATTACTCCTGAGGCCAGCGGTAATTCCACTTGGAACAAGAGTTGTCGATCAGTCAGGCCCATCGCGCGTCCGGCTTCAACGACGGCAGGATCGACGTTGCGAATTCCTGCATACGTATTTCGGATCAGCGGCAGCAACGCGTACAGCGTGAGCGCGAGAACTGCCAGCCGGCCGCCGCGTTCGCCGATCCAGGGCGCGGGCAGAAGGAATCCAAAGAGCGCCAGGCTGGGAATGGTCTGAATGATGTTCGCGCCGCCCAGCACCGCTTTGCTGAGCTGCGGGACACGCGTGATCAGGATGCCCAACGGAATGCCGATAAGGACGGCAAACAATATCGAAAGTCCGACCAGCGTGATGTGCTCGAGCGTTAGATCGAACACCTGCTGACGATTTGTAATCAGGAAATGCCAAAGGTTCATGCTGTCACCTCGGTTCGCCTGCGGAAAAAGCTTCCATGTAGGCCCGCACCAACGGTGCACGAGAATGAGAAAATTCTGCGACTGGAAGATTCACAATTAAACGGCCTTCTTCCATTAGGGCGACGCGGTCTGCCAGCAGCAGAGCCTCGCGTAGATCGTGCGTCACAAAAATTACCGTTTTCTTCATTCGCTGTTGAAGATCGCGAAACTCTTTCTGGATCTCGGAACGCGTGATCGGATCGAGCGCGCCGAACGGTTCATCGAGTAGCAGAATCGGCGGATCGGCCGCCAAAGCCCGCGCCACGCCTACTCTTTGGCGCTGCCCTCCGGAAAGCTGCTGCGGATAACGGTCGATCAGGTCGGGACTAAGTCCAACCAGCGCGAGCATTTCTTGCACCCGCGCTTTTACGCGGTCCGCCGGCCAGCTTTCAATCTGCGGAACCAGGCCAATATTTCTTTCGACCGTGAAATGCGGAAATAACCCGCCGTCCTGAATGACGTAACCAATGCTGCGGCGCAGCCGGATGGGATCCCATGAGGTGGTCGGCCTTCCATTGACCCGCACTTCGCCCGCAGTCGGCACGAGCAGCCGATTGATGAGTTTGAGAGAAGTCGTCTTGCCCGATCCGCTGCGTCCCAGCACGACCAGCGTCTCGCCGCGGTTTACGGAAAGAGCCAGATCGTGAACCAGCGCGCGCCCGTTGAGGCGGAACGAAGCGTGATCAAAGACTATGGCTGGCGCGTCGATGTGGGATGTCATGTGGAGCGCCGCGCCGTCCCATTATTAGCGCGAAGACGCTGATTTGTACGCCGTTTCCGGCAATCCGGTGATGCGCAAGCCCCCGTGCCCCTTGTGTCGAATGTTGAGGCCAATCAGTAGCGCCGTTATCTGCTCGACGATGCGCGAATTTTCGAGCTTGCCTCCATCGATTGCCCGGACGCGCGAAATCTTCGCCGCCAGTTCCATCGCAACCAGTGATGCCGCGGGGTCGTCGCTGCAAACAATCACGTCGCAATCCACGTCCTCGTCGCTATTCAAAACCTCAGCCGAAACATTGTGGAACGCTCCGACCACCGACACGCCCTTGGGCACTAACTCGGCCGTTTGTTGCGCGGCGGAGCCTTGCCACACGCCCAGTGTCCGGCTGGCGCGTCCGCCGACGCTAGCAGCGAGAGGCACCGTGGCATCTATCAAAATGCTGCCGGGACGAATCGCCGACTTCAGTTGCTTTAGCAATTCGGCCGCGCCCTCGAACGGAACTGTCAGCATAAGCAGATCGCTGGCCGCACAAGCCGCGGAATTTTCCAACCCCGAAACCTGCGCCTGCGGACCAACCCGCTGCACAATCTGCTCAGCCGCTTGCTGGGCTCGTGCCGAATCGCGCGAACCGATGATGACTCTTTCGCCGGCGCGCGCCCAGCGCAGGGCAAGTCCCGTGCCAGCCGGTCCAGTGCCGCCGATGACCGCGATGGTGCGGCTCATGCGAACTCCGGAACCTGCGGCCATTCCGACGTCATACTCTCGACCGGCAATTTGATCTTCATGCGCGAATAGGTTGTATTGCGCTCCGCGGGAATACGTCCGATTTCAAGGATCAACGACTGAAAATCTTCCGGGCTGGTGTACTGTCCGGCTGTCGCGCCTGCTTCACGAGAGATGTTTTCCTCCATCAGCGTTCCGCCGTAGTCGTTCGCTCCGGCGTGCAGACAAAGTTGCGAAAGCTTGCGATTCAGTTTCACCCACGAAACTTGAATGTTGTGGATGGAACCCGCCAGCAGCACGCGCGCAAGGGCGTGGATCTTCAAATGTTCCGCGAGCGTTGGCCCCGACCGCGCCAGTCCCTGTTGGAACAGGAGCGTGTTCTGATGTACGAAACCGAGCGGGACGAATTCGGTGAAGCCGCCGGTCTCACTCTGGATCTCGCGCAGGAGCATCAGCTGCCTTACCCAGTGATCCGGCGTCTCCATGTGTCCGTACATCAATGTCGAAGTGCTAGGGATTCCGCACAAATGTGCAGTGCGGATCACTTCCTGCCACTTCGCCGTCGAAAGTTTGTTGCGGGACAGTACATGGCGGATTTCGTCATCCAAAATTTCCGCTGCGGTGCCGGGCAGCGTGTCAAGCCCATTGTCGCGGAGCATCGTCAGATAGTCCCGCAACGGCATGTCGGTCAGTTCTACGCCGTACACCATCTCCATCGGAGAAAAAGCGTGAATGTGCATACCCGGAACTGCGCTCTTCACGGCGCGTAGGATGTCGCGATAGTAAAACGACGGCAGACCATGCGGCAGCCCGCCCTGGATACAGACTTCCGTCGCTCCCAGATCCCACGCTTCTTTCGCTTTGCGTCCCATGTCTTCCAAAGAATGGAAGTATGAATCGGCTTCGCGCGGGCCGCGACTGAAGGCGCAGAATTTGCATCCGACAAAGCAGATGTTGGTGAAATTCATATTGCGATTCACGACGTAGCTGACGATGTTGCCAACCAGTTCACGCCGCAGTTCATTGGCTGCAACGAGGAGTGCCAGTAGGTCCACGCCTTCGCTGTGAGCGAGGCGGTAGCGTTCGCCATCGGTGAGACATGCGCCGTCTTGACGATCGAGCACGCGCTCCAGCGGCCCACGAATCCCGGCGGTGGCGCGAGGCGCGATGTCGTCCCAGGAGAGTGATGGGAATTGTTCGAGCTGGGCTTCCGATACCTGCAAGGTCACGACGCTTCTCCTATCGGAACAAATCGTACGCCGCGGGCCGAATTAGTTGTCGCGCACTGCCGTTGCCGGTGCGGTACGAGAATCCCCGAATGATACAAGCCGGCGTGCTTTCGAGCTTGCCGCAAACCAATCCGGCCGCGCAAGCCAGTTCGTCGGCAACGGCGTCGATGCTAGCGTGCAGCATGTAACCGTGCGAATCGCGCCGGCCGCGATAGTCCACCAACGGCTGCATGCCAGCGACGCCGATGGCCACTTCTGTCAACCCTTCCCGCCACGCGCGTCCGAAACTGTCGCTCACGATCACCGCGACGTCGATTCCCAAATGCTTCTTCAACGCTTTGCGCAAACGCCCGGCGGAGCGATCGGGATCTTTGGGAAGCAGCGCCGCTTGGCGGCCCCCATCCACATTCGAGACATCGACGCCGCTGTTTGCACAGACGAAACCGTGACGAGTCTCAGTGATTAGCACGCCGCGCTTGCGTCGCACGACGCGCCGGCTTTCCCGCAGCGCTAGTTCCGTGACGCGCGCATCGAGTCCGTAGCGACGCGCCCACGTTCGCGAAGCACTCGAAGGGCGAATCGCGTCTAGCGCCACCAGCGCGCCCTCCGCTTTCGAGACAATCTTGTGCTTCACCACCAGGATGTCCCGATCTTGTAATCGGATTCTGACTTTCTTCGCCGCCGCCATCAGCGTTTCGCACAGCGAATCTCCGGGGCGAATCTCTCCGGCGACCGGCAAAGGAAGAATGCGAACTTCCCCAGCCGTGCTGCGACTAGCCACGACAAACCTGCGCGTCCAGGCTCCAGCTTCGGACCAGTCTCTGCGAACGGCGCTCTCCGCTGGCCGCCGCCAGCGCCTGTAAATCTTCGGGACGATCCACATCGAGCGCAATGCCCGGTAACTCGAGCACGACGCACGGCAATCCGGTTAACTTCGCAGCCGCTCGATGGGGCAGAAAACTATCATTGCCAAAACGCAGCGGGAACAAGTCGGCCGGCGCCCGCCAAGCCGCGTTCGTACCGCGCCCGGCAGCGTCCGGGACCAGTACCGCACCCGCCAGAGGAGCCGACTCCATAATCTTCTCGAGTTCGAAGCTCGCGATCAACGGGATATCTGCCGGGATCACGAGCGTGTGGTCGACGCCCCAATCGCGGCATAGCGCGGTCGCCATTTCGATGGCGCCGGTTTCTCCGGGATTGACGTCATCGACTACAACTTCAAAACCGTAACGAGCTGCGAGGTGACTGGCAAACGGATCGCTCGTCACTACCGTCACTGCTGGCCGCCGCTGCCAGCGCGCAAGCGTTTCCAAAACATCGGCGCACATGGCCTGTGCCAATTCCTGCCGCGCTTCCGGATCGAGCACGGAAGAAAGCCGCTGCTTGGCATTCGCGAGGTTCTTGACGGGAACGAGAATCATGCGTGCTCCATCGCTGCCTGCGCCGCCGGAGGTCGCAACGCCAGGTTGAGCGCCTCCCTGGCCAAGGCAATCCGGTCTTCCGTGGTGCGCATTACGGTCCTGGTGCAGTGCACACGCATCCCGGATTTCTGAAGTTCGTCCGCTGACGGGCTGTCCTGCAAATCCACTACCAGCACGTCGATGAAGTCGTGGTAGAACTCGGCGACGCCCGCGATGGAAACGGGATAGCCCTGTGCCTGCATGAGAATCCCCGCTGGACCCGAAACCGCTGCGCCCGCGACAATCGGGCTAACCGCGACAATGCGAGCGCGGCTTTCGCGTAGAGCCTCACGTATTCCCGGCACGGCTAGAATCGGCGCGATGCTCGACACCGGATTACTCGGCGCCAGGATCACCGCCTCCGATCCGCGGATCGCGTCGAGCACTCCGGGCAGCGGCCCGTACGGCACCTCGTTGCTGGCCAGCTTGATCGCGCCGGGCACCGTCCGGCCCGGGACGTAGCTGGGCAGCGCGTCGAGATCGGGGCGGGTCAGGTTGGGCTGGCTGGTCATGACTGGTGTTCTCCGGCTTGCTCGGGGGCCTTGACCTGTTCGGGGGCCTTGATAGGGGTGATCTCG